>Ga0126336_10000414_pt1 | contig 16965 bp, 8 predicted proteins | sample SidCmetagenome_FD_92530 | JGI IMG/M metagenome (GOLD analysis project Ga0126336, IMG submission 92530) | Coral microbial communities from El Islote,Puerto Morelos, Mexico - Siderastrea C C metagenome | ecosystem: Host-associated > Invertebrates > Cnidaria > Coral | place: El Islote,Puerto... | reverse complement strand
TTACATCCATAGCTCTCAAAAAATGTAAAAAAGAATGCGATATGCTTTAAATTATTCTGGTACAAGATTTTTGTCCACTGAGAATTAAAATTACTCAATTTCCTAATGGATTCCGTCTTAATTTTTAAAACAATGTACAAGAGACATCAAATTTCTTCTCGACAGCAAACGCATTCTCTCGGAGTCGGTATCACTTCACATCTTTCACAAGTGCCACAAAATGTACCTTCTAACCGTTCCTTCATTTAATCATCTCCACTTTCATCGTCCTCGGAATTACCGGCACGTTCTGGTTCGAAACAATACGGTTTGAGCAAACAAACATCTTGGAACTGACAAGTTGGACCAAATGACGTCATGAATATGTGGCCAGGCTTTTAAGCGCTATCCAAAATGGCGGCCCGATGATGAATTTTTTTGCTTCTTTGGAGAGGGATTTCACTGGAATCGGATTCATGCACTATGGAAGCTCAAAGAACGGTCAGTAACTCAACTCAGTGTGGTCTATTTATTGTTGAGTACAAAAATATACGGTTTCTGGAGTGACTTTCTCTTTCAACTGGTGTAAACATTTCGATATTAGGTCAATTTTGAGTGTGGCGAAAAACAATGGGATTCAAAATTTCCGGTAACGCCACTCACGGGAAGTTTGAATCTTCGGCAAATGGAAAGTAGTGACAAATTTTCCCTGTGGGACAGGGTTAGAGTTTCATTTGTCACGACACGAATAGTTACGCAGGGGTGGGTGGTCATGGGCAACTTGTGCTCGTAGAACTACTGCTAACAGGAGCCAACTTGTGCTGTGTTAAACGTCATCCACAAAGTTACCATGCTACCATTTGTGTCTATGAAATTTTTTCACAGACTTCTACGAGGAATACAAGGATTTTTTCACGATTCCCTACTTCATTTTTCTTCGGGATACACTAAGCTACCTGGCCCTCCTTGGACTTCACTTCGCGATTTGTCTCGAATCTTCACAAGTCGCATTCAGCGGTCTAGAATGGGCCATTTTACTTTTTCTCGTTGGTCGTCTTTTGATGGAAATTAAGCAGATTATGGACATGGTGCGTTCCACAGAGAAGAAAATGAAACTAAAAGCACTAAAAAAGTATTTCAGGTACAAAGCCCTGCTATCATGTTTGTAAACTGTAATATCTCTTTAGCCTACAGCCTAGCGTGGAAAATAATGTCTATATTGGTGCTGTTTTTCCTCAACATACCTATAGAAGACCAACTAAGCCAAAAGACGAGGAAATGGTACCTAAGGTGTCCAGGATCAATATTGAGCGATATTGCAACATGCATACTCAGAAATCAGGAACCATGTTCCAATGAGACCACTCAGAGGGCTTCCACTGTATTACAAAGTTATCATTTGTTGAGTACTCCAAATTTTCAGACGGCTCGAAGCTTTTGACATGTTTATTTTCCGACTGGGGTAAACGAACTGTTTTAAGTAGTTTTCGTGTGTTTATTAATCTTCTCTTGTAGAGATCGTTGGAACATTTGCGACCTCGCCATCCTCTCCATCTATTTTTGTGCGATATTTCCAGTGAGAATAGCCACGTGGGTTCAGTCAGTGTCAGTGACGAACAACCAGGCCCTGAAGATAGCTGAATGTCTCTATGGTTTCAACGCAATGGTGCTCACTTTTAGAGTTTTTGGTTCCATTTTGGAGATATTTGAAGGCGTTGGAATCATTCAAATCGCCTTGTTCAACATCATCAGAGACGCAGTTGTAGTAGTGCTACATTTTGTTGTAATTACCCTGGCATTTTCAATTACAATAACTAAAGTTTTTGTGGCGGAGACCTCGATGCTTAAAGAGGACAGCGAAAAGTACTCGTAAGTTTTCAAATAATTTGTTTTTACTTCTATTATGTTTGTTCTTGTAACTTTTGTATGAAGTTTAAATCGTTTAGTGCATGCCTAAATCGAGTTTTTAGACTTTATCACTTGGAGTACTCCACATCAAAGCGTAGCATTTCAGTGGACTGAGTATATTATTAAAAGGGTGTTGATTAGAATTAATTGCTATAACAACGCGAAGCCTTTGAAAACTTGATACGAGCACGGTAAAGACCAAATAATCATGTTTCCATCAAACGGCAAATGTTAACCTGCCGTTTGCCATCTTCCGTTTTCGAATGTAAAATCTCTCGTAAGCTTTGCGTAAACTTATTTAAATCTGCAATAAACAAAAAAGCAGCTTTCTAATTTCTGCTGAAATAACTGCATAATTAGAGCAATTTTTCCGTTGAAGATTTGGCCACCACACGTCAGCTCTCTTATTTTAATTTAGCACGTTTTCTCTTTCTCCTTATGTAAACGCTGACAGCTAACCGGTTATTACATAAAGAAGTTAATAAAACATCACTGGGCGTGAACACAACCTGGAAATTGAACTCAAAATTTTCGGATTAATACTACGTTGTTGATGCACCCAAACACAAACCTTTTCGCGTTTATAAAAATGATCTCGTGGTAATCTCTGCCTTGGTGTTTGCCAGAAACGGCCATTATATGATCCGGAAAGTAAAGGCGAAGAACTATTTTCGAAGGAATACATGTGATTAGGTCTGATTATTACGAGACTTGGTTCTGGCATTCACCCTGTTGAGATTGACATTTATGTTTCTATGGCAAGGTACTTTATCACCAATTAAGCTTCTCTTTCCGGGTTATTTTCCTTTTGGCTAGGGCTTCGCTTGTGCGCACCGGAGAAAAATATGTTTACTGATCGTTTTAAATGATATTGTGTATCGTTTTGACTTATTTTTGAGACGTAACTGGAGAGGTGATCTACGTACTGTTTTTTTTAAAACGTTATTTTGTAAATTAGCTTTGCGTAAGTTCTCCTGCACCTCGCCTAGAGAAACATATCGATCTGTTTCGGTCGAAATGTGATCCCTATTGTGACAACTGCCGATCAAAGTAACGTGAGAGAGTTGGTAAAAAGAGTGTCGTAGTTTCATATCAATAGGTTGCCTACTATTGAGTACCCCATGAAATCGAGTCGTTTTTGAACTGATAGCCAACGAGACGTACTGCGCGAAGTTCATCCATTCTCCCATCCACTTCAATTTTCCAGTCGTCAAAACTCGGTCAGTGCTGTTGACGATGCATCGACCTTAGCCATAAAAAACCTTCTAATGTAGAGCGATGCGTTTCCTTTCAGTCTGTGCAACAAGACCGGAATACTTTGGTGAGTTAAGGAACACGGCTATATTATGAATTATCTGATTATGGGTTGTCTTAAGTCCCCCGTTTCATACCAAGCTAACAGCCAGTATATAACCCATCCTTGGAGACCCAGGGGGCAGTCAGTTAGGTCGGGAGAAACGGCGCGACGAAAGTTTTCAAAAAAAGGTGGAGGAGCCCCGACTCTCACCAGACCATTTCTAAATGGCTTCGCGAATGCCCGTTCCTGCTTGGGCGCAAAAAATCCTTTGTATTATTTTGCCCGATCAGCGAACAGTAACTCTTGAGCCACTTACGTGTGTACCTACACGACGGCTGTTGTCTTGTAATGCTTGTCCGGCAGTGTGGCCGAGTGGTTAGGGCGCCGGACTTGAAATCCGGAGGTCCTGGGTTCAAGTTCCGCCTGAGCTATCTGGAGCTGTATCAGGGCCGTCCCGGGTTCAACGCCTCGGCCACACTTGTAAATAGCCAACTGGTCTGCGTCCTGCCAGTTGGAATTTCTAACTTGTTGTGTTAAGTTTCAAATATTTGTTTCTAAGGTGAAAATGCTTGTCCCCACTAGCACCTTGCTAATCGCTTGCCGAGGGTAAATAAAGGACATTTATTTATTTATTTATTTGTTTATTATTTATTGTTTTATTTAGTTGGCTGAAGATAGCTTCCCAGCTTGGCCTGTCTTTGTTGGATTTATCCGATGGATTAGATTTCTTCGCATCAACGGATTCTTTTTCAGAGACCCTCGCTCATCTGTTATTTGCCGCTTATCTTGTCATGGCGCTCATCCTTCTCATCAACATGCTCATTGCGTTGCTGTCCAACACTTACCAGCGAGTGCAGGTAAGCAGATTTCCTTGTCTAAAAGTTAACGTTACTCCTGGTATTTGGCTTAGTCATTGTCATCACCCTCTGTCAAAGTCTGAGCTACTTTTATTTTACTCAGGCTTGCTGAATATGGAATGATGGGTAACGTGCCTCGCTGGTTATAATCATTTGATTTCCAGCAAGCCCGAGTAAAATAACTGTTTTATTAAAAAAATCAACCGCTAATTGCTATAAAATCAAGAAAGAAAGGGAAAAAAAGCGAAAGAAAGGGAACAAGAATAGAATAAAACATGACTGAACAAGTGAGTAAAATACAAAGAAGCGTTCGTGATTCAAACAATTTTACTATCCTCAGTTCTTTATTACTTCTAAAGCTTTCATCTATCTGTGCAGGTTTCGCCGGGTGGTTTCCGTCGCCGTTGGGGAAACCAGACCAAAGTTTTGCTTGAATCCATTCAAGTCATGCCGCATTTAATGAGCTGTCAAGTCTAGCATCTGTAGTTTTTGGTATCACACGCAATTTCATTGCTAAGCAAAACTTAGTAGCTTCCAAGTATTAAGTTCTTAAAAGTCTGGAGTGAAGTCAACCACTAACATGTTTATACGGCTTAAGCCGATGATCGCATGAATCACATGCATGCATAAACAGCAAAACAATTATGTTTGTATGCAAGTGTAAATTCCCTCATCAACTATCACGCGATAGAAATCTCGAGCTCATAATCTAATGCATGGTTCAATTCTACCTGTTACCATGCCCCCCCCCCGGACATACCCCCGGGGATTTGCAATTTTGTTCTCACTTGGCAGTCTATTCCCAACCACCGGGCACGCAGAAAGAGACAATTCCCCACCCCCGGGACTCCTCATCGACCACAAATGTGTTGTTTTGTGTACAAAACAAAGATCGCGATATTGATTTCAGTACAATAGCAAAACCAGACGTTTTGACAGGAACTTAAACGCTTTTCTAGAGTTTCTTGAATAAAGGACACTACCTGTATAATGTAATAAAAACATGAACACTATATTTGAAAAGAAAAGTGAAGAAAAACCTCTAACCGCACTGGCACACGGCTAGCGAGTAAAGAAATGGTCTTCGCCACGTGATTTATTCTAAATATAGCACATACGCACAAGAGGCCCGTGAACAAATTAATGGCAGCATTTTAAAGGAGTTTTTCTTAGCTTGTTTCATAAGAATGAACACTGGACTGAGACCTCTGTTTAATATAAGGCCGTGGATCTGTTTTCATATAGAGGCTATTTAAGTCGTCTTAGTATACACATAAATACGCTGAAGAAATAGTTCTTTGTTTGTGACGAACGCCATCCATTCGAGTACGCATCAAACGCACATTCGTTTAACAATTTATAATAAAAGTACCTTCGAATACAGATTTAAATCTTGAGAGATTATTCTTCTCTAACCAGTCTGCTACAAATTGTGGAAATTCTCCCTGGAAATAGGCAGTCTTCTCCACGCGGTCCGGCGTCAACCGAGAAGTGACGTACCTCACAAGAACAACAAGAAGTTATTTTCGATTTGCCCCGCCCCCCTCCCCCCAGGACAAAACGGCTTCAAACAATTCCTCACCCCCAGGACCGAAGGGCTGGACTTGTCCCCGGGGTTGCCCGGGGGGGGGGATGGTAACAGGTAAAATTGAACCATGCATAATTGTTAGAAATTTCCTGACGTATTTTTACAAAAAGAAATTAAGAAAAATAACGCTTCTGTACGGAGTATTTGTCATTATAATACGATATGCTTGAAAGTGCAACTGGCCTTTTGCACTGAAAAAGAAAAAAAAATTTCTATAGGTCCACTATCACGTTTTTAAACAATTTTCTTCTCAGGATAATGCGAAGAAGGAGTGGATATTCCAGAAAGCCATAACGATCGAGACATATTGTAACTATCACCCCATACCTGTTCCTTTTAACATCATTTCTATTCTCGCCATGGGATTCCTTTGTCTTCGAAAGAAGAAAAGTAATGAAGCGGTTAATCATTCAGAAAAAGTGTGGCGAAAGCAAATGGTAAGTAGGTTGATTTATTTGCGCTGGCACGGTCATGCACCTCTTCTAGAGGAAGGTTCTTGTTGACATCACTCAAAAGGATCGCCATTATTTCTATTATTTGGTGTGGCTAAAAACAAAGATGCCCCAGGAATGTTTGAATGTTTTTAGAGACATCGAAAGCAACTAGAAAGCATGACTCAGAGGTTTGTTTGTATCATTTATTCCTTGAATCCTTGTTACGTTACGCGGGGAGGTTAATGATGGTTTAATTCTTCAACTGTCATAAGCCGACCAGCGACGAGTGCGCTTCTTGTCGTTGTCTTAAGTTGACGAGGATGCTAACTACCATGCCGTATCGTAACTTACTCCAGTAACGTTAACTGTCTCCTATCAATGGGCTATAAGAAAGTTAGGGAGACTGGACCATTCTAAAAGTGGAGTGTCACATCAGTGACAGTATGGTGTGAAAAATTGTTTGGATCCAAATATTTCTCGTCCCAAACCCGAAGCCCAAGTTGACTACCATAGTGTAAACGTTGGCTAAATACGAGACACGTTTGTCCATCTCTCTTGGAGCTAAAATCCCTCGAATGAAAAAGTATGGTCATCAAGAATGCACCAATTGAAAGTAGAATTATTTTCCAACTGTCGTATTCTCTTCAATCTCCATCCTATGTCTGGTAAAACACTTTGAGCATCTGGAGCTTTCTGCCTCTTTCCAATCCCATTTCTCGGAATTTTCATCATCTAACTTTATCGACATATTTCAGAGCAATAACAAATTAACTGCAACTTTGAGCCAAATTTCCATTTTAGCGAAGAATGATTCGACTAATTTCGTTTAGTGCAAAATATCAATCAAAAATGTCTTCTTTACATACCCTTGGTGTTATCAGCGTGGGGAAACTGCGTCTCTGTTAAACGCGTCAAACCCAGCGTTGGTACGATATTTATGTCACGCAACGAAACGCAGATGAACTCCGCCTTTTCACTTCTTTTAACTTGGAAAACAAAAACAGAGATTACCCCTTAGAGTTAAAAACAGACTTCTTAGTTCCATTGAGCGACATTATATACAACTACATTTTGCCGTCTAGCTAATAGCCTTATTAACAGAGTACCGGGCATTCAGTTGTCTAGCCCGTGTCCACAGGTTATTAGTTTTCAAGGGACAGTTCTCGTTAGTTAACGGATACGTTTCTTTATTTATTCATAGGCTGTTTTATATTATCAAGTCTCGGCAACTTTCTAGCTAGCAGACAGTTAACTATACTGGGCATGCTTTGCGGTAAGGCGTCTTAGTAAGATAACTCTCCTGCCCCCCTCCAAATAAAGTCTTCCTTGCATTTTTCCAAGACGATTTATTATCTGCATCTGCCGTTTTCAGTAGCTTTTCGTATATTCCTTAGACCAATATCGACACAAGTTTGGTGAGAATCGGTTGCTATGGTTACGAGATATGACGTCATTAGTAGCAGGTGGTCAAGCTTTTTTGAAAAAATGCGCGTCTTTTACCTGTCACATTATGTAACCTGGCCTGTGTACATATGTAGCCTGGCCAGGTCTTGTTCTGTATTAAACATGGCTTCCACCGACTCCTCGTGTTCGTGCTGTATGTTACATGGTTTTAAATTGTGGGATAAACAACCAAAATGGAGCAAGACTTGAAGCTTCCTGAATATCCTTCGCTTCAAGGAAACCCCTCCGAAAATTGGAGAAGATGGATACAAAGATTCGAATTGTATCTCGTCTGTGAAGAAATGACGAAGAAACCCGATCCAACCAATATCGCCATGTTGTTGTCGGCTGTTGGCCCCGAAGCATTAGAGCGATATAATTACTTCGAGTGGCACGAAGGCGAAAACAAGAACAAATTCAACCATGTGAAAGCTAAATTCGAAAAGGAGTTCGCTGGACAGAAACGATTCATATTCTCCAGCTACCAATTCTGGGATTTTTCGAAGACCGCAGGGAAAACCTTCGACGAATTCTTTACGCAGCTACGCACGCTCGCTCTATCGTACGTGTTCACTGAGCCAGACAACATGATCAGAGAGAGAAAAGTGTATTCTCGACGGAAAATCCTACGCTTAAAAAGCGACTGCTTCGTGAACCGATCCGCAGAAAGCTGTTGATATTTCTCGATCTTCCTAGCTCGCACACAAGAGATTCGTAAGCATAAAAGGCGCCGACAAGACGGACTACAAAGAAGTAGACGCCCTTAACACAACTCGTCCAAGCAAAGGTCGTACTCCAAAAGCGGCAAACAAGGCGGATCTCGAGGGCGAAACTCCCAAAACCGTGATAGAGGACTAAATTGCCGAAGGTGTGGAACCACGCGATGCGAAACGAGTGTCCAGCCTGGGAAAAGACATGCCTAACGTGGGAGGTCCAAACCACTTCAGGGGGAAAGACATGCCTAAGGCATGGGGAAAGACATGCCTAACGTGGGAGGTCCAAACCACTTCAGGGGGAAAGACATGCCTAAGGCATGGGGAAAGACATGTCTTTCCTGGGGAAAGACATTCCTAAGGTGTGGAGGTCCAAACCACTTCATTAGTCAATGCAGGTCGGTGAATCCTAATGTAAATGCAATGGTCACTCTAGACAGCAGCGAAGATGAGTTCTTTGTGGACTCCCTCTATGTGGGGAACATCTCTGCCCAAGACAACTCAGCGTGGTTCTTTTTTGTGAAAGTAATTGGTAGCAAAGTGAAGATGAAACTCGATACTGGTGCCTCAGCCACCGTGATATCTTGGAAAACGTTCAAGAAGCTGCGGAATCGTCTTCGCCTACAAACATTAAATTTTATTCTGAGAGTCTGTGGGGACCGCATCATCAACCACAAGGGAAAAGCTACTCTGACCTGCAAAACCAGCCATCCGACCTGACCCAGCCAAAGTCAATGCCATGGTGGAATTACCCCAGCCAACAGGTAAAGAAGATGTTCGCGGGTTGATGGGAACTGTTGCCTCTTTTAAGATGTCATCCCAGACATGTCCATCACTATGGGTCCTATCAGGCAATAACTGAAGGAAGATATAGCGTTCCCATGGTTACCGGAGCACCAGCAGGCTGTTGACAAGATTAAGCAAGTTCTCAGCAGTGAACCAGTTCTGCACTACTTTGACGATACAAGCTGATACCTCATCCACTGGTCCAGGTACCTGCCTTCTCCAGGACAGAGGACCAGTAGCATACGCCTCGCGTGCCTTATCTGAGACCGAACAGTGTTGGTTCCGAATCGAGAAAGAGCTGCTAGCGGTCATGTTTGCTGCAGAACATTTTCACCACTCCATTTATGGTAAAGAAGTTGGAGTTGCGAATGACAAAAAAAACACTTGAAACTATTATCCGAAAGCCACTCCAGAATTCCTCGCCAAAAATTTTGCTCATGCTCCTCGGGCTACTGAGATACAAACTAAACGTGAAGTACGTTCCAGGCATCCAAGGTTTGCATTGCTGACATGCTGTCTCCAGATGAAGAAATGGAATTAAGGATACACAGTCTGGTCTCCCAGCTGCCAATTACCAGAGAAAAGTCGACCTGCTGAAGCAAGAAACAGCTGCCGACGAAGCTCTACAGACGGACGTACAGGCACTCATTAGTAAATGGTGGCAGAGTACAAGCGAGACACACCCATCAAGACACGTCAATACCGGCCTATCGGGGACAAGCTTCACGTCATAGAAGGTCTAGTATTCAAAGGAGAGAAGCTCATTATTCCCACTGGTATGCGTAGTGAAATGCTGACTTAACTCCGTGAGAGTCACCTGGGCATAGAGAAGTGTAAAGTCAGAGCTCGGTCCAATATGTATTGGCCTGGTATGGGACAAGACATCGAAGAAAACATATCCAGATGTCCCACATGTGCCAAATACAAGCCGGCCAACACCCAGGAGCCACCCATCTCTCATGACATTCCTCAGCGTCCATGGTCTAAGCTAAGCATGGACATCTTTACATTCAGTGGAGAGGATTACCTCCTCATTGTGGACTACTATTCGAAATACCGGAGGTGTCCCACTTAGCGACCAAGACTACAACCTGCGTCATTTCACGCCTGAAAACCTTCTTTTGGACACGGCATACCTGACACTGTAATAGCGGATAATGCGCCATTTGGAAGTAAGCAGTTTATTCAATTTGCTGATGCATGAGTTTTGAAGTTAAGACAAAAAGCCCTCACCATGCTCCATAAAATGGACAAAGTGAGAGGTCAGTTGGTCAGGCCTTGAGTATTCACCAAAACAGTTATTGAAGAGCCGAATGCTCAAAGAAAAACTGCCCACACCAACATCCTTGCTGCTTCCCAAGCTTTTTCATACTAATGACGTGACACTACCCAGATCTTGGTACTGCTTCTGATTGGAGAAGATCTGGGTAGAGACACATCATCAGTATGGAGTTTCTGCGCTTGTTACTCAGACGTCGTTTTGCGAGGGCTCAAGTGGCGACCTCGTGAAACGTCGGCTGTTTTCTCAGGCTACTGCGAAGGAAATAGGCATCCAAAGGTCTCTAAACAAGGTGTAAATCCTACGATATGGTTTCTTTTCCCTACTTAGCGTGGGAACTTTCTGAGGCTTGGGGCTGATTCTGCCTCCACAACTTGAAGAAAATTAAAGCTAGGACAATAAAACTGTTTCCTTTGAGGCCCGTAAAATGAGATGATGTCGCCACAAAACGTGGAAAATACGTTAACACTCACTGCACAGCCACCAGGGGCGTAGCTCCCTTTAAGCCAGTCAGCCTGTGCTTACAAACTTTTCTTGGTATATTTATTATGTTAATGTTTTGTATTTCATAGAACTAGTTTTTGAGTGATTTTTTTTAAGAAAACGTAAATGCATAGTAAATTACTGAAAAAAACCAAGCCGTGAAAAGGGAACCACATATAGGCTTAAGTCCCCAGTCTTCATCAACAGAGAATGTTTTTGGGTTTCGTTCCCGCCAATGTAACGTGCACTCCCTTAATCTTGCCATTGGTCATGCGTGTGAGGAACCCTTGATATGCAATATGTTGAGCACTGTACAAACCATTGCGTTTGCGTTTGACTATTCAGCAAAGCGACTCCTGACCTTTCAGCCTTCAGACTCTCAGCTCTTGCTCTAATGCACGCATACAAGACATAACGATTGACGTGGAGGCCGTGCATGACTCGTGAGTTTTGCGGCAAGAAGAACAGGATGCTAATCTCCGGATTCCCATAAAACTTGACTTGAGATATTTTGCTGAGCATTCAGTCCAGGACTATTCGTTATAACTTTAAATAAGATCGCGTTTGGTTGCTGATCCGCCCTTTGACAGGTCTTGTTTTTAGTCTTGCTGGGTGACATGCACACCCTCCTCACCAGCATACTCTGGTGGGGGAGACACTTTAGACGCCGACCACTCGTCCATGTAACAGGAAGTACTGGGTTACATGTTACCAGTAGCAGACACCATGCCTGACCTGACCACACTTAGGAGAGACCTGACCTGAGGGCACTTATGACAGAGAAGAGATAAAACTGTATTTTACCCGTCTGCGGGGACAAGGCGTATTAGTTGCTGAGAATTTATGACGTGAAGATATTTGATAAGAAAGTGCTTTATCTTATACTGAAATAAGCCACCCTGAGCTGTAATAAAGCATGAAATGAACAAATCATAGGCATACTTGACTCCCTCCCTCCCCCTCCCTAACCTCGTGCACTACACTCGGGAGATATGGAACGGGCTTACAAGCAAAAAATGGCTGGCTTCGCCCCTGGCCATCATATTGGTTTTTGTCAGTTTCGCCAAAAGGCAAAACCATTAAATTTAGTTAAAAGTCATCAAAACCGACAAAAAATCCAAATACTGAAAAAAGTGCTTTTCATCCCAATATTTTTAGGGTAAGTCACAGAAATAGCCAAATGCTACCAAATGAAACATAATACTCTGCTGGGTGAAAAGATTATACAGTGATTGCAATGCATCCAATTTGATTTAGGAACGTTGCGTTTTTAGACCTACTTGCCTATTTAATTTCCTTGCACTCTGATGAAAATGTTACTCCCGAATAAGTCAGTCTTAATAAATATGTCTTATTCCTCATTTTAGGTCAAAACTTTTCGAAACTTTGTCAGGAGATTAAAGAATGAATACTGGCGCAAATACGGGGATTTATTTCATCCTACAGGTAATTAAAGTGTTTATTATGGTTTGAGCCTAAATACAATAGAAAAACAATAGAAGCCTCTCACGTGCCATAAGTTGTGCAGGGTGCAGTGTGCTACTTCACTGAAAAGGTGCTGAGCAGTACTTTCCTGTGGTGTTGTTTATTATGCTGTACAAGGTGGTTCTAACTTTTGAGTCTGCGTATGAAATCCTAAAGTGTGACCATTCAAATGAAAGCTACTGAGCAGTACTTTCCTGTGGTGCTGTTTATTGTGCTGTACAAGGTGGTTCTAACTTTTGAGTCTGTGTATGAAATCCTAAAGTGTGACCATTCAAATGAAAGCTCCTGAGCAGTACTTTCCTGTGGTGCTGCTTATTATGCTGTACAGAGCAGCTCTAACTTTTGAGTCTGTGAATGAAATCCTAAAGTGTGAGCATTCAAATGAAAGCTGCTGAGCAGTACTTTCCTGTGGTGCTGTTTATTATGCTGTACAGAGCGTTTCTAACGTTTGAGTCTGTGAATGAAATCCTAAAGTGTGAGCATTCAAATGAAAGCTAATGAGCATTAATTTCCTGTGGTGCTGTTTATTTTACGGTATTCGAGGTAAGTATGTTGGCAAATAAGTTAAAAAGACGACTTTCTTACGGGTGCGACACAATTGTTTCTTCTACGAGCGGTTTATTTATCGTATAATTTAATATAAGGAAATGCACGGATGCCCAATAAAGAGCGATATTTGGGAACTTAAGCAACATTGAACGGACGGCAACGAAAAGGTTGCCAAAAAAAAAAGGTTTGACGAGTAAACCAATGGTTTTGCACGTGTAACCTTTTGCTACTAGTTTTTAGCCGACCTGTTCAAGACAGCAATCTGAAATAACTATATTCCAGATTCTATTCTCTAAGAGAAATTGGAATAATCGAGAGCCTGAAAAAGAAATTGCTTTTTAATTCCCGACTAGGTGTCTCTTCAATTTTTCAAGAGAATTTTTCGTCAGGAATCGATGTGCCGTTCACAGTAGATGTAGGCTTATGCCTCAGACATATTGTGGCAAACGTTGAGGAGAATTGGTTGCAATCGTTACGAGATATCAAGTCCTAAGGACCATGAGCTCAACCCATTTTTGAATTAAAATCCTTTTTTTTCACCTTTTTTCGGTGGAAAAAATAGAAGATACCAACGAAAAACAAGCCGTTTTATGGTACTTTCGATTTTTTTTTTGGTAAAATCCCAGAAAAGAAACCTATGAAGGGGATTCCATCCCTCCTTACAACACGGTGGGGGTTGGGGTATGAGTTTCCTTGTACGCCCGAGGGTTAAGTGACCTTTAGCTTGCGTTGCGATCGTGGTTGTTTTAGGACGTCGCTAATACCTTTTTCCTCCGTGCAAATCAAAGAGCTGCTCAACAGCTTTCATTTGATGTACTTTAGAATTTCACATAGCAAACTTCCGGTTATAAGTTCAATGCAATTCCGGGATTCAATAACTTCATTTAGACACGGTTAACTCATCAGGATTTCAATTACAACTAAAACTACCCCTATTTTTATTACATTATGAACAATACTACTAACTGTATAAACCTGCTTTACATAAGTGTCGTGTACGTGTATCATTGAAGGAATAGCTTGCAGCCAGCCCTCAACGCTCCCAGGGAATTTACCTGCCGCAGCCCAACGGGAAGGGTATTCCAAAGAACAGCCCCTGAATAACTGAAACTGTTTCTCAAAACGTTTTTGTGGGGCAGGGGAAAAGCGAGCTTACCCGTGGTTTCTCTTAAGAGTTACTGGAGACGCTGCTACGGTCTATAAATTTGGCGCGAAGGTGGTCAGGCGTTAATCCATTTGGGCCAACCACCCGGTTGGCCCAAGCGTTTTTCAACTTTTCTGGGCATAAACACACCAGACCTCCTAAACGACATTTTTTTCTTAGAAAATTAAGGCACATTTAATCAACCAAAATAAGGTTTCATTGCCACAATATCTAGTGCGCACAGAAAAAAGTTAGGACGTTGTATACGGTAGTCGCCTTCCTTACTCGCGAAAAAACCAAGTAATTAACCAAAGTCACGAAACGCATTGGGGAAAATAAATAGATAAATAATTGCTTTACTTTGTTTAGATCGACTCGATCAAGTGCTTGATGACACAGAGAATACTCAAAGCATGGTTAATCAAGTCCTTTACAGAACTTTTAAAAAGCAGCAAGGCTGTGAAAAAGCTCTACTGCCCACTGGTCCAAAGGTACTAAAAAGACATAGTTGATGTAAATGGAAAAGGTAAAGTCGCGCATGAGCCAAGGAGGCCCACACGGCCGGAGCTTATTCCGGTTTCTGTAGCATGAAGCAGCTGAGAGTATTGCTAACAGCGCTTTTGTCTTTGTCAAATAAGTATGGAACGTTCGCACATGAAAGTAACGTTGTTGATGCGATGTGAAACACTTCAGTTTTGTTTACCTAGCGTGACGTAGTCATGACGTAATGCCTGCATGACGTCGTAATCGAAACCGGTTGTTTGAGGTTATCGTCAAGAGAAAACCGGAAGTTTACCAAAACTGTGTTGGCCGAGACAAAACTGGGTGACCGAGGCAAGTGACGGAAAAAAAGACAGCCCAATTTATAAACCGGTAGTCGCCATTATAAAAAGACCGAGCGGTTATATATATGTATTGTGTACAAACAGGAGCAAGCCTTAAAATTTAACTAAAGTCAAAAACATTGCAATTATACGAGTTTGGAGATCTCAACTAGAGTTGATAAACATTGATCTGAACCACAGTCTTTTATTTCAAGTTCCGCGGAGATACGACAGATATCAGAACAGCATGTTGACCGCTTAACTATCAACAAACCAAAACCTTAAAACTGCTACAATTTCCAAGACCTACAGTCTGTGAAGGCGTAAAATTGTTGAGAGTTTTTTCAAATGCGGTAAAAACTAGTTGTTCATCTCATATATCGCCACGAATCTTGCGAGTAATGCAAGAAAGTTGGAATCGATGTACGCTGCTTCTTGACCACTCAAATGCGCCAATCGGCTCTCGTTGGACATTTGCATGTCTTGGTGACGTGGTACAAATCCGCCGAGCTGGATGGAGTTTTCAAGCATTCAGATGTTAATTCTGTTGTTTTTCGATGTCCCACTGCTCCGTTTGCCATACAGCTCGGCGGATTTTGTACCACGTGACCAAATCATGCAAAGGGCCAATTGGCAGGCTCAACACCTTAGCCTCCCTTTATAGGATCGCTCCGTGTTTAACACGACTGAGTTTTTCTGACACTCCCGCTTGGATTTTTATTCAACTTAGAACGTTACCACCTGCAGAACTAAGCGCACTGAAGACTTTTTCACTTTTAAGTATTTCTACCAATGTGATGCATATTTCGATGTAGTTAAATAGATTTATTTTAATGTATACAGAATACATTAAGATGACTTTACATTGCAAGATAACTAGTTAATTCAATAAGTTGCTGCAAGAGAGTATAATAAATTATTATTATTATTATTATTATTATTATTATTATTACTATTATTATTATCGTCTGTGGCGTCTTGTATGGTAAATAAAACATTATGTCACTGGAAATAATTGTTTGCTTCTGCGCATAATGGCGCAGAGCTGTTTTGCTGCAATAATGCTCTGGTCGTGCCTAGTTTTGTCCTCATTCGAATCATGATTGCAAAACGTTTTCCGGAGTCATCGGAGAGCAACTTGGCCAGTTTTCTAGAGCATAAAAATGCCGGCAACTCAAAGAAGGACGCTAATGTTTGTAATCTCAATGTTTTTCTACAATAATAAACCAAATGGGTATGCCGAAGACCAATTTTTAACATCGAAAGTGCAAGGAACTGAGTCAACTATACTTTAAAGCGGTGATGAAGGTTTGATTTAAAGAGCTACGAAAGTTTCTTGATTTCGTACTCTCACTCACGGGTTGAATTAATGTTTAAACAGTTATACTTGATTGAACCATATTTTCGCAAATTATGGTGATCTGTCGATGTCTTGCTTATCAATTAAACGCCTCCGCCTCCGCCTCCGCCTCCGCCTCCGCCTTCGCCATTGGCAAAGAATTGGTCTGCTCATCACTGAGAAATGACCGTATTTTGATCAACCTCTTCCAATTATCATAATTGCTTATTGAATCGTGTGCATAAAAACTGTACGCTAATACGAAAGCACTTTTTTGCACGTACCATGTAAGCGGCAATAATTTCCTCGATAATTCTCACAGGATACAGGTTTTGTGTCAGTTTTGGTTGTGTTTGCGCGTTCAAAACCAATCAGTTATATGTCATTGAAAAAAATCTTGCAAGCGTGATAAAACGCGCTCTTTCTGCTTTTATGTAAGGATCTTCTGCGATCTCTTCCGAACAGCACAATACATTTTTCCAATACTCAATAGTGATGGAGACCTAAAACGTTGCCTCCGACTGACAGCATTTATAACTTCAGTGGAATATTTTCTTTATTTACAAGTGGTCAAATGCGCTGGTGTGAACTTTCTACGATCACAGCAACTTCAAGCTCATGGAAATCAAATTTAAAAAGTGCTCAAACTTAGAGTTAATTAAAGAATACATTTTCGAAGTTCAAATCTCCGTGTTTAAGCAAGAGGTAGACCCAAACGTTTGCGGTATTTTTTCTTTCTTTTTGTTTTTGTTTGTTTGTTTGTTTGTTTGTTTTTTTTTTTGACGGGGTGGGGGGGGGGCATACTGCGTATTGCGTTATACTTAGGATTTTTGGTTTCCTTCTGGTTCCTCTCAAAG
>Ga0126336_10000413_pt1 | contig 16974 bp, 8 predicted proteins | sample SidCmetagenome_FD_92530 | JGI IMG/M metagenome (GOLD analysis project Ga0126336, IMG submission 92530) | Coral microbial communities from El Islote,Puerto Morelos, Mexico - Siderastrea C C metagenome | ecosystem: Host-associated > Invertebrates > Cnidaria > Coral | place: El Islote,Puerto... | reverse complement strand
GACTTGGATGAGAGTATTTTCACAAATTAATAACTGCCAGCAAAAACAAAACAAAAGCAAAAAACAGACAAAACAAAAAGGGGGGCTCCGCTTTTAGGCTTGGCTAAATCTATATATTATTGATGTCTCATTAACAAACTGACGTCAGTTTTTTATGCGTCTGTCCTCTTATTGATGATAAATTTCGTCATAACATTGTCAAAGTGACAATGTTATGACGAAATTTATCATCGATAAGAGGACAGACGCATTAAAAACTGACGTCAATTTGTTTTTTATAATAATACAAGCCAAAACTGATTTTCAAGCGAAGGAAAGAAATGCAAAAGTCATTCCAATGGAAGATACGATTGTCGCAGGATCTGAATTTCATCGCTGCAATTCGGAGAACCATAGGCTCGTAAATTAAAACTTTAGTAAGGATAGGCCAGAAATACAAGGAAAAATTCGAATTGCTCAACTAACCTTTAATCCAGTGAAAACTGTTCACAAAATAATCTGCTAAAACACAGTTCAGCTTAATTTCATCGACAGCGCAAATTCCCGCTCACCGCCGATTTTCAGGTCTGAATCCTCAACAAACATCCTCATCTTTTCGCTCTAAGGTTGCAATGGCTTCTTCAGTTTTATTCCATAAATTTTAGATGATTTCCTCATTGAAGACTGCTAGATTTTTTGCACAATTCTCGCCTCATCAACAGTGCAGCGCTGAAAAGTTTGACAAAACTCTTTTGCTGATTGCGTCAGCTTTACGAATTTCATCCGTCTGTACTCTTATTGACGATAAAAGTTAGCCAATCAGCGCGCGAGAATTCGCTCAGTTATTGTAAAAAAAAAAAAAAAAAATCAAAAGAAATTGAGAATCGTGATATATAATATCGTTTATTGAAACATCAATAATGGCAGTCCGAAGACTAAATTACTATTGAATAAAGATTTACAATGTATTACATAAGTATCATAAAAGGGAATAACAATAAAATAACTATTACTAGATAACTATATAAATAACTAAGTTTAACTAAGTAAAGATCAATTAAAATAAAACACTACAATACAAAGCAAAAAATGAGTATAAAATATAGCAAGCGTTTACAGTGTTGTCTGTGCTGCATAAAAGGGTATAAACATTTCAGATATCTTTTGGTTTTGATACTGTATTTCCTCGAATAAGCACCCAGGCGCTTATTTAAAATTTCGGCTAAAAGGAGGGGCGCTTATTGGAAGGAGGGCGTTTAATCAAGGGGGGCGCTTATTAAGTTTTCCTTTCAACAAACTGTAACTAATGGTCTAGTTGTTCCTGGGAAGTTTACGGCATTTACCAAGAGCGCGGCAATAGGACAAAAATTGAAAGAACAGATAACGCACGTAAAAGAACTCTGCAAGCACATGGAGATAGAAATAACTGGAAGTGACTTAACGGAAAAGAAACTGTTCTCCTGTACTGTTGCCGGCCGTTGTAGTTAAGCTTAAAAAGGTATAAATAAGGTGGTTATAGAAACAGGTTTTCCTTGTATCCTTACTATTTAAGAAAGTGAGGGGGAGAGGAGGGGGGGGGGCTTATTCGAGGGGGGTGCTTGATTGATATTATGGCCTAGGGGTGGGCCCTTATTCGGGGGACGGCGCTTGTTAAAATGGCATTTCCTAGCTGTTCTAAGATTGTGGCATAACGTCGAGTTGCAAAAACAACTGCACCAATCAACAGTCTAAAAAATCTTTCATCCCGCGGTTCACATATGTTATTTGTGCAGCCTAGAACCCAGGCGTTCTCTTCTCGCTCACTCGACCTGGCGCGTAATTTGGTGACGTCACTGAATGGCGTCATTCGGTGACGTCACGACATTTCGCACCAAATCGAGTCGAAAGAGGGGAGAAAAACGCCTAGGTACTAGGCTTTATTTGTGTTATATTCTCTTTTATACACGTGGCTCCACTGAAAGTAGTTTTGAACAGGGCCGGATTCATTAGCTCATTTTCTTCCCGAAAAGCCAAACCATCTTTGAGCCCGGTTTACAGTTGTAAAGAAGTCACAAGGGCTGGCACAAAGGTATTGCCAATCTGCGATAATAAGCATTAAGACGCGCGCTGCTGCTTGATTTTCAGGCTCTTGTTTTGGTTTTCCACCTGTGGAAAACAGGCTTTGGTATACACACATACACCAGTCAATGGAATATCAGAAAAAGGATTTTATTTCGATGTTTAAAAAATAAATTGATTATGTGTGAAATACATCTTATTATGTTACACTGATAATTCATTAGTAGCCAGTCTATTATAGCCATTTTCGCTGACCCAGGATTGTTTCTCTCCAGATGAAAACAGCACATAAAACGCTCCACCGATAAGGGAGATGATTCCGTTAATGTAAAATACTATGTTCCATTCCTCTGCGCTCTGTAATGGACAATGTAATTAGTTTCTTGAACAGGCATCCCCCTCCCGCAACATAGACTAGATAATCTCACAGAAGATCCACCGTCTTCAAAAATGAGCGGGGAAATCATTTGCCAGCTGTCAAGATATTCAAAGTTGAGGAGTCTTCCATCCGTCCGTCCGCCTGTCTGTCCATCTGTTGCAGTGTGTTAATGCAAATTTTTCCAAACATTAACTTGTATTGTACACATAACACATAACATTAGCGAAACATAGTAGCACACGGCTTTGGGAAGATCAAAAATGCAATTAATTATATGTAATGTAAGATTCATTTGTCGCGATTAAATACAACTTTTCCATCCATCCATCATCCTCAGGAAGTCAGTCAGTTAGCCTGTTCCAGGCGTTCAGATAGTGGAACGCGAGCGAAAAACGAGGGAAAAACGGGAAAAACGAGGGAAGACTGGGGAAGAGGAACTATCTGAACGCCTGGAACAGGCTATCAGTCAGTCAGTCAGTCAGTCAGTCAGTCAGTCAGTCAGTCAGTGTGTCAGTCAATGAGTCAGCCACCCAGCCAGTTAGACAATCAGTCAATCTGTGGGTCATTTAGTCCGTGAGCCAGTTAGTAAGTCAGCCAGGGCGTCAGTCGATCAGTCAGTTGGTGTGTCCGTCAGTCAGCCATTCAGTCCGTCAGTCAGGCAGGCAGTCGGTTAGTCAGTTATTTATTCAGTCAGTCTGTCCGTAAGTCGTCAGTGAATCAGTCAGGCAGTCAGTGAGTCAGTGACTCAGTCAGTCAGTCAGACAGTCAGTCCGTCAATCAGTCAGCCGACAATCAGTCAGTCAGGGAGTCAGTCAGGCAGTAAGTGAGTGTCTTAGTCTGTCAGTCCGTAAGACAGCCAATTATTCAGTCAGTCAAGTCAATCAGTTCATCAGTCCGTCAGTCATTCAAAATGATTTAATCAATCAGCCAACAAAAAGAAGAAAATCAGATCTAGTTTCACTTACATGGTTTTGGGTAATAACTCCCGCAAGTGTGGGACTGATGATTCCTGCCATCGTACCCGCGGTATTACTTATACCCATAAGTATACCAGTATAGGGCGGGGCAATATCCAGAAGGTTAACCTGACAGCCAGCATTAGCAAATCCACTGAGGCCTATCCTAGCGTCATAAACATCACAGCTAAGGTCGGATCAATGACGTATCCAGCAGCTACAGGAAACACCAACATTAGAAGAAAACCTGAAGAGAATCAAATGGTAAACAATATTGTACGTGCCACAGGGGGGCCGTGGTGCATATGAATATCAGTATCTATCTTTAGTTACGTGAGATATATCTAGTCTCGCACCCAGAGTCCTCAGGCATCTTGGCCAGCGGACGGTCGCCAGGGGAGATTCTGGGGTACTGGAATTTTTCACCACAGAAATCCTGCGGTTTCTTGTTCTTAGTTATGTTACAGTGATCTGCCAATAAAAAAGCATTTCTTTTACAACGCCAGAGCCTCTAGCAGCGACCACCCACTGACCACAAAGTCTAAGGACTCAGCTGGGTACCAGATTGGCGAACCGAGCCTGAATCTTCGTTATCTGTCTATCTGTTATTTAGTTCATGGTAATTTCAAAAGGCAAATGCCTTGGCCGAAAAAGGCTACTTTATTGATACAAACTATAATAATACAAAGAAAAAAAAAACAGCAGAGGAAAAAACGTCGACGAGCGAGTTGGTTTTCCCGATATTTCGGATAGTCAAGCCGTCGTTCTTCAGGGAATTTAATGAAAATATGGAAAGTCGTTACAATATGTAGTAAAACGGTTTCAGTTAGATATATGATGCAATTGTTTGGAATTTGAAATTTAAAACAAGCTAATGGGGACGAAATAAAACAAACCAGCCGAGTCCCTAGGCGTTCTCTCTTGCCCCGTCGTCCGCGCAAAGACCTTAAGATCCAGGTTTGATCGAGTCGAGAACACCTTGGGACTAGGTTGAAACAAGCATAAATAACGGGTAATATAAACGGGAAAATAAACATGGATAAGTGTAAATTTTAAATTTTAAACAATTCGGTATCATAACGACTTTCCGGTGTATTTTCATTAAATCCCCCGAAGAAGGACGGACAGTCCGAAATATCGGGAAAACCACCTCGCTCGTCGTTTTCTTCTTTGCTGTTTTTTTTTCACTACAGTTTATTTTAATTACTTTAAAACAGCAGGATCTTGACTGTTGTCGTGTCTTATAGAGGTTTCAACGTTCACTTTATTGACCTCTTTTAATGGACTTCATTGGAAACCCTGATTATTTAGTAAATGTGAATGGATGAATGAATGAATATTTGCCTTCAACCCTCGTAAATTCGTCCAAGTGTGACTGGTTTATCTCAGTATAAGAAACATTGACATCTATGGTAAAATCTGCCTCGTAGAATAAGTACCACCGCGGCAAATATTTTGCTTTTACCATGGTTATTTTCATCGGAATTATCAACCTACTTTATGCTGATCATGTACAGAAGACAAGACTTCCAAATTCTCGTTTATTTCCTTTTAAGGAAATTAAAAAAAAGGAAACTTACGCTGAAACATGTAGGGCATGCCTTATTCTTTTGATCATGATCCCTCTGCGAGGTTAAAACTGTTTCTCTTTAAAAGAAATGTCACTTTGGCTTCGTTCACAGTGAAGTGCTTGTAATGGTCCTGAATTTGGTGGTCCAGTTCCCTATGACGTCACAATCCTTCTCAAAATGTATTTTCAAGAGGGCCGATAACGAGGCAATGTCTTACTACACAGTTTCGAAATGGGATAAAGTTTTATTTTGTTAGAAAGACATTAAATGTTGAGAAAAGTCGCGTGGCCTGTTTTGCTAGATGACTCCTTAATAGAAAATAATCAGGAGAGATTCCTGTAAGAGGTAACCACACATGCAGTCAGAAACATTGGATTTGACATGCTCTAACATGCTTGCGAATAAAACAAACAAACAAACAAACGAAAATAGAATGATGTGTGGAGAGGGGAACTCAGAAAAAAATTCTGAGTTCCAGATGGGATTTGAACCTACGACCTTCCGTACACTAGTCGGATGCTCTAACCACTGAGCTACGAGAACTCTAGTGATGAGCGATGGTCAATTGTGGGCTGACACAGCGACTGCATCGCGCAGTCACATTGTACCAATGAAACAAACAAACAAAACAAAGTATATACCCATCGTATTGAATAATTTTCTCACTGTCCCTGTGCCAAGGTGGTGCTCACAAAGGCAGTCTGCTAGTTGTCCTCCAACTAGTTTCACCAACACAACGACAACATATGGCAAGGCTGACGCCGCAGAAGTCTACAGAACGAAAAAAAATCATTTCATTAGAATGGCACCAAAATGTAGTTGACCTTATTTTCCCCATCACAAGCCTCTTTGTGTCATTTTCACCTGTCCATATTATAAATGAATATATGAACAAACGAATGAACGACTAAATGAGTGAAGCTCAGTTTGTTTTACAACGTATTAACGGTGGCGCTTAACGAGGGATTTTAGTCAAGTTAAGGACGGTGGGTCCTTAAAACACAGAGGTATTTTTTGCAAAAGTTATGATTATGGGGGAAAAGCAGATCTTTGCAATGTTTTTAACCACGCATATATATTTTGGAGATATAAATTAAGCAACCATAATTCTGAAAAAGGCTTTAGAATACAAAGTATGTATGGCATTTTCTTTCGGAATTTAAGCTCAGTCATCTCTGGAAAATGCGTGGTTACCCTCAGTTTTCTTTTTGGATTCTAATGCCCTTTGCTAAGATCTTCTTTTTCCAGGTAGCACAAACCGCGCAAAAATACCGTTGTATCAGTAGGCAAATCTCTTTAGAAACCTGAATACTCTGACAAGACCATCCTCGGAGACCCAGAGGCAAATAGTGGGGCGAGGGAAAGTCGGAACGGGCGGACAACAAAATTGGGCGAAGAAAAGTTACCTTTGCCCTTGTCTTTTCTTTGCCCACTTTTTTGTTCGCCCGTTCCGACTTTCCCTCGCCCCACTATCTGCCCCCTGGGTCTCTGAGGAGGGCACCAGACCTGAAATGCGCAGAACGTATGCGAAGTAACAGAAGGATGCACCGTCCAACATGGTGTTTTCAACGTAAATGTAACGTAAAGGAATTTAAAGAGGTATCAATTGTGTAAATACAGAAAAAAAAATCTTGTTGTTATCTAATAAAATGTTGAAAAAAAAGTTGATTAAAAAAAATAAAAAGTTCTATGAGCAAATTAAGCTTGAAGTTTATAAACATAAAAAATGACAGAAACTATCGGGAATCAATGCATTTTTTAAATATGGATACGTTGCTTGATATAGGTTGTTGCCAATATTGTCCCTAACTGATTTGTTTTCTTTTGACAAAGCATAGCTCATTGAGCGTTTCTGCTTGCAACGTTTTCAGACAATGCGTTTTCACCCCACCCTCCCCCTCCACATCGCTCACGCCTTGACTCAGATCGTGGCCTTAGCTTGCTAACATTACTACTAGTCGAAGTTATGAATATATGAAATTCATATATTTGAACTGCGGAATGAAGAAATAAATGCAAAGAAGATCCTCCTGATTTTTTCAGGCTTTCTTTTTGCAACTGCATAAGTTGCGTTAATAACTGCGAGGATCTTCATTGCATTTATTACTACTAGTCGTTTGCGAAAGAGCTACTAGTTCGCAATTGCAAGCAACGCCGATTGTCAGTTTTACCCTTAGAATAGGATCTGCCAGTAGGCAGGAATAACCTCCCCCGGGGCACTCCCGTATAGTGGACTATACAGAAAAGGCTTTACCTCTTGTGATTACAGTATACAGAAGGATAAATTCAAAGAGATAGAAGCTAAGTCTTAGTACCAAAAAGGGTTCCTGACCAATCTTTTGACAGAAATCACAAAGCAAAAAATTATGGAAACTTGAATCCTTCGAAAACGCCACGACGATCTACAGATTCTGGGTTATTTTAGAGGCATCAAAAGGCGCAATTTTCGTTTTAGGTATATGGAATTGGTAACATTTCTTAAAAAAAAAAAGTATATTAAATAATAAAGGTGAAGAGTTTAAGCCTAGGGCGCTCCCCCTAGGCTTAAACTCCCCTCCCCAATAAAAACTAGAATCTCTGAATTGCTTTTACTTACCCTTTTTATGCTAAAATGAAGTCGCTGGCTAAAATACAAAGGGAGGTCAGATATCATGGTATAGAGCCCCCAGAGGAATGCAAATTGCGCTATTACAATTGCCCAGAATGGAATAGAAGTCAATATCGCCTTCCACGATATTGGAACGTCCTGTAATTAATAAACCCGGAAATAGGTTAGTATACGCCATGATCTTTTGCCCGTTTTGGAGGGTCAGCTCCCGGTCAAATGACTAAATGGGGTTTGAACGTCAACTGTCAAATGGCTTAAATTATTATGCAACCTCTCTCTGACGCAATTCTATAGAAAATGACAACCGTATTTTGATTGGCAGCTTTTTCATAAATATGAAATTTTATGTTTCAAATCAAATATTCAATTTTTATTTAGTAACTTTTACATTCTTAGACCATTTAATAACGTTCTCGCCCAAATCTTCCCACGTTCAAATTTTTTCAAAACTTTTGCTGCAGTTAGATAATGACCAACACTAATGTCAGAAAACCAAACAACTGGCATGGGGGGTCACCATGCTCGTTTCGGAGAAAAAGGGTATCGAAAACGTAGTGTTTTTAGAAGCTTTGGTTATGAAAGGCGAAATCAGCTTCATTGCTACCAGCAAATAAAATAAGTTTAGTGGAGTACTCTAGATAATGCCGATTTATTCATATCACCGCAAAGAGGCCTATTAAGTAAATTTTTGCAGCTAATATCATTGGCTGATATCATCGGAAATAATTGGAAGCCATGCATACCCGCATTCGCAGAAAAATTCCATCGCATTTGAGCAGCCGAATAGCAAAAATGTTAAACCTTCATACGTTCAGATTTTTTTTTGTATTTTGATAAAATGGAGATAACCAGAAAGGGAAGTGATCTATCGAAAAAAAGTGTGGGGTCATTGTGCATTTAAGGGAGTTAGGTACCTTTATAGATACTACAATCCCAACCATCGCTGTGTTTGTGCTAGGCCCAGGAACTAAAAAAACAACAACAACAAAACAAGAAACAAAACAAAAAACCCAGGCCGAATAGGATTAAGGCGGTGTTGGCTCAGCAGGGCATGCCAAAACATGGTTGGTCGTTCGACTGTCGAGTTGAGCGTTCTTTGGAAATGAAACTGACACGGTAGGTTTAATTTTACTTGCTTCTAACAAGGCATATCTTGGCATTCCTTGTCAGGAAACAGTAACCACTACCGAGGCTATTGGTTGCCGCAGTTCACATATTTGGCAAATTTTCATTTCATAGTTCATTATCGCATTGAATTCCTATTGCCAAAGAACTCGTTTGCTCGAAGCCTGAAACTTCAGTCATCTCCACTGATTCAACATAATTCGACATTATTCGAAAAGGGTGTCCAAACATATTCGAAATGTTAAATTCAACAGTGTTAAGGCCGCGGGTGACAAGCTGCTCATGAATATATTTATAAGGCAAAAGTTTGGTGGAGGTCTTATGCTAAAAAACGTTATATCTTGTACGTTTGGGAGCCGATTCCTTTTAAACTTAACAGAGAGCTTGGTCAATGGTGGAAGTGCAACAAGGTTGCTTTTGTTTTGATAGATTGCGCTTCTTTGCGATGCTATGAGCTCCCAAAGTTAAGGTTTTGTAAAACGTGACTCCGTGTCCAAGTTTTCTCCTCGTGGAGAGGACAACACTTCTTGATTTTACCACTCACTGATCAGTTAAAACCTCTATTGTGTCACAACAGAAGCCGATTTTGTGATTTCAAGTTCCACTGAAAGTTATAAGCCTTTGAATCAGTAAAATCGTCCTTCTTTAAATTTGAAGCCTTCAAAATTCTGTTAAAAAGCCTGTTTTAAAAAAGTGCTTCTGTTGTGACAACCTACAACACACCTATTTTACCTTTCTGTTGTGTCAGTTCAGGAAATTCTATAGCCGCGCTGTATTCTTGGACACAAAATTGGTGGTTTTAGGACCTCCGAAGGCTTACCCAATAAACACGAATGTTTAGGTAAGATTGTGCTAATTATGGAAATTAAATTCTAGCAGCTATTGTTCACTGTCCAGAAAAGAACAATATGTTGCAGTTTAGAGATCGCAAATAGTTGAATTGAATAATATAAGCGTTTCCGAAGCTCTATGTTAGCTATAAGAAGTATTATTTTAGTTTTTGTTTAGTTTTTTGGAAAACTTCTCAAAAGTTTCTATTAACATTCGAACGTAAAAAAAGCTCGACTAGACAATATTTTTTGTTTAAAAATGCTTAAGAGTCACAACTCCGTAGCACACGATTTAACGCACGTGCAATTATTGATTCAGAAACTGAAAGTTTTACTGAAGAGCCTCTTCATGAATAGGTCGCACAATGTCGCTATCATTCGTCGCACTTCGTGCATGTCCTTTAAATAAATAAATGCTGATGACTTAGTTTCTCACCCGCGGCCTTAACGCCGCCTGATCGATCGATCGATCGATCAATCAATCGATCAATCAATCCCAGAGCAAGGACGAGAACCAACATCAAACTCAACCCACATTACGCATCACTGTCAATTACGTACAGTATGGTTTGTACGTTCGTTTGGGTATCATCTTCTAAACTGTTCTCTATGTAATCTAATTCTTCAGCTGATATCCATCGCTGACTGGCAGGAGAATTCGAGACCATAGTAAGCCATATCGCAGCCCATAATATATCACTGATTCCTGAAAAAAAAAAGTACAAAATATCCTGTCGTTTCAACGAGTCTTCATGGGTTTAAACTTGTGGAATCTGTGAGTTTTTTCCAAATCGTTATTTGTAGCTGTACACATTCCAGTGATCATTCCCGCTCATTTTATTCCATACTGGATTCCGCAGTTCACAATTGAAAGACTTACTGAATTTAATTCCTAGACTCCTTGTACAAAAGAAGACATGAGGGTAAAGCAGAGGTCCTAGTTACAATTTCATTGTATTATATCCCCATTTCATGTACGATTTCATTCATTTATCCCTATTAATCCCGATTTTTGTTTGGGTCTTCTGGGACCCGGGGGTGGTGGTGAGATTTCGCCAAACTACGAAACTATGACAGACTATGCCACAGTGAAGTCTTATTTATCAGAACTGTTTCAATCACCGTTTGCTCCGTGGAACTCCCATCTCGTTTATATTCTTCCTGGACATAATCAACTGAAAAATTACATCTCTTTGCTAATATCCTTTTCAATAAAACTAAGCAACAATTCTGTCCGTGGTATACAAAACCCCGTCCGCTGGAAAGGACAATGTGGAACTATGCCCTACTAATGCACCTGCTGGATAAGCACAGCTTGAATTGACAAACTATATTATGTTAAAATGAACGTCTAATAACCTAGGGTGAGACGGGTTTTACAGTCTCAATTTTTGGGCGAGCTAAGCATGAAAACGTTCTTAAGTAACTTAGCGTAGTATCGTAGACATGAATTGAAAACCAAATGTAAAATGGAGAAAGAAAAAACACACACACTCTCACTTTATATTTAACAATTAGATTATGAGCTCGAGATTTCTATCGCGTGATAGTTGATGAGGCCTTCGGCCTCATCAACTATCACGCATAGAAATCGAGAGCGAATAATCTAATTGTTTTAGTATAAATCTCGATTAATATTCCACTAACATTCCACTTAACATCATTGCACTGTTATTTTGAAGTATAAGACTGTGCCTGCCACTCACCTGTTCGCTACTCACTATCTATCACAGAATAGATAGCGAGTAGGGTAGTCAATCAGATTGCAGCATTTATGATAGAACGCTAGTAGATTTAATTTATACTAATTTAATATATGTAGGTAGGTAAAGTGGCACACAAGCCAAGGAGGCCTACACGGCCGGAGCTTATCCCGGTTTCTATTTTAACATTTTTGGCTCAAGTAGAATATAAAATGACTCAGACCAAACTGTTTCGATTATTGTGAAAAACGTGGCCATGGATAAAATTAAATAAATTGAAACGTTCTGACTCAGTGACTCTTATAGCATGTTCTAGCTTAGACATTCTCAGCTTCAAAACTGTCCTTATAAAACAAGTTGTTATCGGGAAAAAAAAGAGAGTAAGGCATTATTTTTGTGCCTCAGTTACTCACCAAACGCATAAAACATCGAAGGCCAGCTGAAGTTATAAGAGAGGTAGCCTGACAGGAACATGGAAAGAATAATACAAATCTTGCTCCTAAACAAACCAAAAAAATACAGAAGAGAAAGAGAGAGAGAGAGAGAGAGAGAGAGAGAGAGAGAGGCAGATTCATGTGCGTACGTATTTGCTACGATGAGTGCACATTTGCTACCGTAGCAAATACTCACTAGTGCGTATTTGCTACATAGGTGAGTATTTGCTACCGTATCAAATACGCATTGTGCGTATTTGCTACCAAAAGTGCGTATTTGCCACCGTAGCAAATACGGAGAGTAAGTATTTGCTACCAATGTTAGGTATCTGCTACGGTAGCAAATACGGAGGTTCCTTTCTTTTTTTTCAATTATATCTTCTTCTCGGAAAGATTTACCTTTTATTTTCTCAAGCGTCTTTTCCTATCATTTTTCCTATCACTTTTGATCTTTTATTTACTTAAAGTGTGCTATTTAATATTTTCTTCACACATCATGCTGTAATATAGCACAGATAAAGCAAATAGATTAAAGGTTGATATTATTTTATCACCGAATGAAAATCGGCCCAAAGAAACAGTGACTGTCCAAATTTAAAAAATAAGTATTAATAATTGATTGCCAGAGTATATTGGAATTGGTATAGCGTTTATGTAGTTATCTGAACTAGCTTTTAATTCAGTTATTTTTACATGGCAAAAAGCGTTTTCTAATTGAGTCTCGTAAAACACAGACCAGAGTAATCACTGTAGTACCTCACAACCTCAAACAAGAATAACCAATTCAAACAACCATTACCAGAGGCAATTGCAAATGCTTACAACAGAATAGTTAAAGACACCATAAACTCGGACAAAAACAATAACAACAAATGCATTTTTGCATACGTCCCCATATTCGCAAACTGACTTTTACAGGAGGGGCGTGACCAGTGGTAAATCCCAATGGTATTTTTTCTGGACACTCAATAGAAAACTGCGGATAAGGTTTATGGACACTGAATAATGTGTATACCAACTAATGTAATTATAGAACATTGTTACATAACTTAATAACGCATTGGGGAAAATCAATTTTTAACCTCTTATTCTGGATAGTTAATGGTATATTTCAGTCTTTCAACTTTTTTCTTGCGCTTTTTTTTCGCTTAGATTGCATTTAGTTCAACCCCGACTGTGTGTTTCGTTAAGGAACTCCTTCGCGGTAATGCATTGTGAGTGCAAGGATGTGAAAGTTGTATACATCCAATTCATTTTCATTGGAGTATTTGGCTTAAGTGTTTCTTCCATAAACCGAAAGTTCGACACTGCTTTTTACAACTGGCTACAAAACGAAACTATCGCATTAACCGCGGCGCTCATTTAAGTTTCAACTTTTTCATGCCGCGTTTATTCCAGGGCGGTATTTATAGGGAGGCGTCTATTAAAACTAGTTAGAAAACATTACCACTCTTTACCAGAAAGTGATATCAACAGCAAACACAGACCCAGATGTCGATGTTCCGTCATGTAACTGTCTCATTGGCAGATGGTTTAAAACTGTCGCATTTTACCTTGGCAATCTCCTAAAGCGCAACAGTGGAGCTGAAGTTTGGAATGAGCACCGTGATGTTGCTGTTTGTTTAGGCGTGTTTAGGGGTGCGGCTATTAATTGTTAGCGGGCTTTGCTATTCTTGAACTTACATGCTGTGCTTGTTCGAGAACACCCATTTTAATTAAAGGAATCGTTCGTTCGAGTTAATGCGCTATTTAACTTCCCGTAACCTCCAATTCAATTGTGATAGTTTGGTGTCTCATTGACAGACTTTCATTGTTCACACCTCCGCGCAGTGCCAGAGGAAATTTTTTTGCAGACTTAACAGTTCAACAAGAACGACTTTGTATAGCGCAGTGAACGGTGCCGGAGGATATAACTGTGTATATTTAAATGCTTTGATTTGACTAGTAAGAGCATTTCCTTAAGAAATGTCAACTTTAGATCAGTATCGCCGAAATGGCGATTTGTGAGAGGGTTAACGTTAAGCCCATGTTCTTGTAACAGGTCGTCCTGCATTTTCATTTTAAATGAAACGTTTACAGACATTGAAAGATTGCGAGGTTACGTCCTGATCACAGATAGTGAATAAAATTCTCGTTAATGTTATGTTTTTGACCAACGTCACTGACCTACTATAATATCGTTTTGTTTTAGCTATTTTGGTTATCTTTTTTGTGGACTAATATTATGTGGAAGACTAGCTATGACTTTCGATGCTAAAGGTTAGGCAATGGTAGCCAGCCTTTTAAGTAGCGCGCAGTATCGATCGCGATTGCGTTGCACGTGTGATTCATCCCTTAATTAGCTAAATCAGCAAATGTGTTGTCCGAGCTAGCCGGCTGCGAGAGCAGAGATTTCAAGATCCTTCAATCTGACAAGAACATCACAAACGAAAGATGATGGTAAAAGAAGACTAGGAAAATGGGGTAATAGAAGAGTTCACTTCTTAATCCAAAGCCACTTTCTGGTCTGGGCTACAAATTTTACATTTTTTACCAGGTAACGAAGAAAGCTCATGTCTCGCATGTTGAAACAAAGGTAAATACGTTAATCGCCAACTACTGCGCGCAGTGTATTTCAGTAAACGTTTTGAAGCGTGTAGAGAAGTGTGTTTTTTTAATGCACAATAGCGTTAGATAAATAAATTGAACACTTACTTACCTGTCTGCATAATTCTATATCGTGCAAAGAGCATAAGATATCAACGCTCACTAACGTGTATAGGAGCGCGCTTGCTTTCTGTGTCATTCTATATCATGCAAAAGCGTAAGATATCACAATGAACGCTCACTAACGTTTATAGAAGCGCGCTTGTTCTCTGTGTATTTCTATACCGTGCAAAATCGTAACAGACTCGTAACTGAGATATCACAATGAACGCTTAATTACTAACGCGTCTAGAATCGCACTTTTTTGCTGTGTAATTCTAAAGTAATTGCAAAAGCATGAGATATTACATTGAATGCTTACTAAGTAAACGTACGTGCATAGAACCGCGTTTCTCTTCGTACTTGTAATTCTATGGCATGCAAGAGCGTAAGATATAATGAACGCTTACTATTAAACGTGCATGGAAGTGTGATTCTTTTCTGTGTAATTCTATGGCATGCAAGTACGTAAGATATCACAGTGGACGCTCACTAACGTGTATGGAAGAGCTCTTCTTTTGTATGTAATTGTACAGCATGCAAGAGCGTAACTGTGATACGATAGTGAATGCTTACTAACGCACGTGTATAGAAGCGCATTTCTCTCCTGTGCCAATTCTATGGCATGCAAGGACGTAAAACGTCACAGAGAACGCTCACTAACGTGTATGGAAAATTGCTTCTTTTCTGTGTAATTCTATGGGACACAAGTGCGTAAGATGTCATAATGAACGCTTACTAAGGCGTATGGAAGGGCACGAATTCTCTGTGTAATTCTGTGGCATGCAAAAGGTTAGCTATATCACAATGAACGCTTACTAACGTGTATGGAAGCGCACTTCTTTTCTGTGTAATTCTATGGCATGCAAAAGGGTAAGATATCATAACGAACTTTTATTAACGTGTATGGAAGAGCGCTTCTTTGCTGTGTAATTCTAAAGTAGCAAGAGCGTAAGATACGATAGTGAATGCTTACTTACGTACGTATATAGGAGCGCATTTCTTTTCTGTGTAATTCTATGGCATGCAAGAGCGTACAATACGATAGTGAATGCTTACTAACGTACGTGTATAGAAGCGCATTTCTCTTATGTGTAATTCTAAATCATGCAAGAGCGTAAGATATCACAATGAACGCTCACTAACGTGTATAAAAGCGTGTTTCTCTTCTGTCTAATTCTACATCATGCAAGAGCGTAAGACACCACAGAGAATGCATAGTAACGTACGTGTACAGAAACGCATTTCTTTCCGGTGTGATTCTATGGCATGCCAGGACGAAAAACGTCACAATGAACGCTTGATAACGTGTATAGAAGCGTGCTTCTTTGCTGTGCAATTCTATGTCATGCAAAAGCGTAAGATATCATAATGAACGCTTCCTAATGTGTATTGAAGAGAGCTTCTTTTTTGTTTAATTCTATGGCATGCAATAGCGTACGATGTGGTAATAAACGCTTACTAACGTATACGGAAAAGCGGTTCTTTTTCAGAGTATTACCAGAGTACTAATTTTAGACGCATTTCCAGCCATTTAAGAAGACCTTAATTTTTGATTTTCCCGGAGGAGCATGCCCTCGGAGCCCCCAAGTATGCTCACGCTTACGCGTTCGTTTTAATCAAAAAATCTACAAAAAGCTTTACGACCTAGTTGCCATTTCATCTATTCATCTACAACCTCACCATAGTGATAACAAAAGCAAATGTAACCAAGGAATGTGGAAACGATCTGAGAGTACTAGTACTGAGGTGTTAGGGTGGATTTGGAAAATTGTGAGTACCTCTGGAAAAATCCTGGCTACGCACCTGGAGGTAGCTTTAACTTGCGCCAGTCTGGTCTTTGATCTTCGGACGCTGTGTTGGTTTTTGAATGTTGTGGTTAGTTAGCGTTTAATTTTCACTGCTCTTCTACCCATGTAAGGTAAGAAATATGTGTTTAGGCGAGAGTAAAACATGACACACTGTAGAAGAGTCTTTACAGTGCGCACCTAGTCAGTAGCAATAGAATCGGATAAAAATTCCATGTGCCAGACATTTTTGTCAGCAAGGCGTGCTCTGTTTTCGCTTAGATAAATGTATGAGGACTCGTGATATTGAGGATATGTTCTGACGGCGGTATTATTACGTCTTTTGGTAATCTAAATAAAAGTGGATATTTGCTACAAAAAACACGTATTTGCCACCAAATGTTTCCCTTTTTCAACATTTTTACAAAAAACTCGCTAAACAAGCCTTAAAACCGTTTTTTCCTTTCGCTCAACTGTACCTTGAAACAAGGGCTATATCGAGAATTGTTTTTGTTTTCGTTCTGAAGTGTTTTATTCTGGTTATTTCCTTAAGCGAAAACAAGCGAAAACCAAAATACGTATTTGCTACAAAAATAGGTATTTGCTAGGTATTTGCTAGGTATTTGTAGCAATTTATTTCAAAGGTAGATAAACGTATGGTTACTTTGCAAGAACGTTCTAATTTGTGTTTAGAATGCGCCTTTACATTTATTAAGAATTCTTTAAAAAATCAGAGAAACAGGGTAGCAAATATGTAATCATGAATCTAAAGAGAGAGAGAGAGAGAGAGAGAGAGAGAGAGAGAGAGAGAGAGAGAGAGAGAGAGAGAGAGAGAGAGAGAGAGAGAGAGAGAAAAAAG
>Ga0126336_10000412_pt1:0-15000 | contig 16978 bp, 10 predicted proteins | sample SidCmetagenome_FD_92530 | JGI IMG/M metagenome (GOLD analysis project Ga0126336, IMG submission 92530) | Coral microbial communities from El Islote,Puerto Morelos, Mexico - Siderastrea C C metagenome | ecosystem: Host-associated > Invertebrates > Cnidaria > Coral | place: El... | reverse complement strand
TTTTTCAGAGGGATTTTGATAAGTCCCAAAAGCTCTGAAGAACTTTTCGTTTATTTTGTTGCTGCTCAAAAATAAATTTTCATGCTGTTTGTCTTCTGCTGGCTGATGTTTACGTTCCCTATTTATCATAATTTGTAACACAGGAAAAGACGGTCGCGACGGACGCGATGGCCTAAGGGGAGAAAAGGTTGGTTATTTGACATAGACGAACAGAATACTGTTATTAGTAGCGGTATATGTGATCATAGTTGAGTGAATATAACTCAATTATTATATGGCAAGCAATTCTCAAGTCTAAATCGAGTGTTCTGATTGGTTAGTTGTCGGTCGGGATTTTACAATACGGACCATTACCATGGAAACGGTCCTTTTTGGATATTTTTTTTCGCCCTCCCGCTCCCACAAAATTCAAACTGCGAAAACGCAAGAAGATAAAAAAAGGAAAGGTTTAGAGCTAATACAGAACAAATGAACGAGTGAAACACGTCTGTCTAAGTGCTCTTCAATTAACTTTACCGAGTTTTTGATGTAATCAAAAGACTCGCCAGCAGTGAATCAAAAAGCATGGTTAACGTTCTTCAGTAACTGTGTGTGTTTATTGTTTTTTTTTTGTACGGCTATAGACTGTAAGCTGTAAACAGCCGAGTAAATCGACCAAGACTTAAACAATAATTATTAAAATTCAGCATTAACAAAAGAATACAACCCTCTCGGCGAAAAAAATGAAAACTGCAAAACAACTAGCAAACGGCTTTCACTGGCAACTGTAAATCGAAAGAATTTAATATTGGCCATCGCTTCAGTCAGCGCTTTCCACAAAAACAAACTAAAGCTACACGTACATGCATTAAACTAACAGTGTACCTTGTTTCTTCAGCGAGATTTTTGCTCTTATAGTGGACATCCTTGAAAATAATTTTAGCTTGTTCACAAGTCGCTCTTGCTGTAGCTCGTGCTAAAACAACTCTATTAGGTGGGACAAAAATTTGCTCTTAGCATCCACAAAGTTCTCCATAAAGCTAATGAAGCAAACAACTTGCACTATTTGATGGAGAGATAATTTCCAGTGTCTTTTTTTTTTTCTTAAGTTCGAGTGTTCCTTTGTTCACATTACAGACTAACACGCTGCCACGATTTCCAGTTTGAGAAGCATGTTTGAGAGATTTTATCGCGGCCTTTTCATTATTTTTCTTTTTCCCGAATTGTCTCCGCCCATAACGAAGCAGTATTTTCAATTAAAACTATCTTGTGTCGTAGAAGACGACGAAAAACTGACACATATAAAAGAAGCAGAGCAGTTTTCATTCAAGAGTCACGCAAGTTTTTGCTGATCGACAGCAACGGGCATCAAACTGATTGGAAAGCCAGTTAAAATCGCTGGCTTCTTTCCTTGACATCGCGCCGGAAATTGACTTGAATGAACTACCAGAAGTTTTGCTTTGTACGAAAAATGATGCCATATAATAAACTACTTACTAACTTCACTTGCTCGGGACCGTACTTGGGAATATTGGCCCTCGGTCGTTTTTGTACGGACCGAGCGCAGCGAGGTCCGTACAAAAACGGGCCGATATTCCCCAGTACGGCCCTCGCGTTCGATTAGTAAGAGGTTAATATTCGCGTATTGTTTAATTTGCATGCAAATGTATGTACGCGAGTGTATGTATGTTGTGAACTACTATGGTTCCCTTTTTTTTTCATCTTTAGGGGGTCAAAGGTGAATCAGGGATGCGAGGACAAGACGGAAAAATCGGAGCCAAAGTTTGTGCATTTTTACCTTTTACTGTATTATTTGTACCTTTTTATTTTTAAAAATTCAAAGATTTTGTTCTAGCTGTCCCAATAGCTCATCCTGAGTGTTCACCTATAAAGTGATTCCGCAATAAGTTGGATGAAAAGTATTAAAATACTTTTTGGCACCGCTGTTGAAACAATTATCTTAGCTAGGTTTTATTATTTTTGTTTTGTGCCTACACCAACCAACAATGCATAGGTTTCTCTCATAAATCCAACGAAAAATGCACAAAAAGAAGTTTAAGCTCTACACCGTTAGCGCAGTGTATTCATCTTTTCTCTTCCTCCCCTTGTTATTCCGCGTTACAATGGCTTAAGGTGTCTGTGTATTATTCTCTGACTATAGTCTCCGTATCCGTTCTCGTTTAAAGGAGAAAAGGGAGAACCGTTAGCGCAACGTATTCATCTTTTCCCTTTTTTGCACTTAATATTCCGCGTTACAGCGGCTTAAGGTGTCGGTGTATTAATCTCTGACTATAGTCTCTGCATCTGTTCTCTTTTTAGGGAGAAAAGGGAGAATCTGGGACAAGCGGCAATTTTAGTGCAAAGGTAAATGAATTCACCATCGTCTCAAAAACATAACAATATATAATATAAAATAAAAACGGCAACAATAATTTACATTCTAAATCGTGAATGTTGTTTCATTTGTTTGAACATTAGAAGGTAGGGTAAAGCCGCACACGTGTGGCTAGGTAGCTCACACGGCCGTGGTTAAATTAACCAACGGACATACAAGTGGGAGGGGTTTCTTTTTTTCATCTGCACCAGCCTGCCGTTTTCAACAGCTGTATGCATATCCCTCAAACACGTTTTGACACAGGTTTGGTGAGAATCAGTTGCCATGTTTACGAGATATGACCTCATAAGTAGCAGGTGTTAAAGCCATTTCTGAATAAAAATGCGTGTTATTCACCATTTTTGGGTTAAAAAACACAAAATTCGAACAAAATAGCAGCAAAGTGTTTATGTCATATTCTCCCTGTATAGCTTCAAAAATTGTAATTTCCGTAGATTTTTATGATTCCAATTTTGGGTAAAATCAGGCTCCTGCTAGAATCCAAGATGGCGACCATCTTGGATGACGTCACAGGCCTCTAGCAGCGTTGCAACCTATAATATTTACCTCATCTTATAGACCTTGTAAAGCACACCACAGCTTTCCACTTAAGGAAAGATATCTTCGAAACACTGTAACACCCCCCTTCCTGTATCACGGTGAGGGTTTGACTTTGCTTGTACCTCCGAGGGTTAAATTGATGCTTCTGTTGCCTAAAGCTACTAGGAGCTTTACTACTCCCTCCTAGCCTCCTATTCAAGGTTGAGAGAGACAAGGTGGAACAAAGTTTTCTAAGGAAACAACCCAAAGGAAAACAGAACCTTCAAATCGGATCACAGCACCACTACTGGTCTTACTAGTCTTACACATTAATGCCCAGTCTCAGCATTAATGCCTTTTCGGCATTTGTTGTTCTTGTTGTTCGCTCGTTCGTTCGTTCGTTTGTTTGTTTGTTCTTTTTTTTATCCAACATTAACTGGGGTGTCAACGCTACAATGCTCTGCTAAACAGCTAAGCTCGTTTCCTCTAAAAACGCCCGCTTTACACGCATGTCCTTCTTTAGTTTTCATCTTTCCTCGACAATTTTATGGACATACGCATAAATAATTTTAAAAAAATCTGTTAACACGATATTGGAAGGTGAGATGTTTTTGGTAAGAATATTTAGTCTCGATAGAACAAATCTCGGATTACCATATATTGAAACTCATGTACAAAAAGTCAACCAGACTACGTGCACATAGAAATAATTATATAATTCAATGAAAAAAAGTCACGATCTCGATGCTGTTTTTATCCTAACGAGGATAAGATTATAAAAATTAAAAAAACCCACCAACCATGAGGTTCTTATCCCTGGTGGGTTGTGTCTAGTCCTGCATATTGACCTTTTGCACGCGACCCCCCTCCTCCCCACCCCCTATTTTGTATGTGAAAGTGTTTTACACAATTATTAAGTTGTGTTCACACTCTGTATTCTAAAGCTTGTGAGAGAATGACGTCCTTGTATAAGTTTCTGGTACAATAATGGCGCACCATTAAATCGGAAAATTGCGTTTAAATAAACAGTCTTCTTAAAATTAAGGCTTAAAATTTCGTTTGGGGAGTGTTTAGTTAACACAGTTTCGAAATCTGAAGAAAAAATAAAAGTGATTTTGTGGTCGTAGTATGTAACTAGGTCTTCAAGTTTAGATATTTGGTCTTCTTCCTGACGTGAATACTTTTGTATATACATTTTTAGCTATACAAGTTATTTTCCTCTTTAAACATTGCAGGGATCCAACAAACCAGAATGTTGTAAGGCGGGTGAGCGATTTTTATTTGTAGCATTGTTTAAGCAATATTGCAACAAGCCATTTCCGATAATGTTGGACACGGGAGACTGGAACCAAATTTAGACTCGAAAGCGAGGCTTGAGGGAGGAACCGATGAAACAAACCAAGGAAAACAAGCTGCAAATATTATATTTATCAAGTAAAATACCGCGCCGTTGCAGTCTGCACTAATGGCAGTCACAACAAGCCAAATCTGCCCTATTTTCGTTTTCCTGGCCGTGAAAAAAATAGGTAGAAAGTGGCAATTATTTTGCAGAAGAGCCGAGGACAAATTCCTTAGTCTCGTTGATCCTAAAATTTGTTCTCTGCATTTTCGCAAAGAAAACCTTAAAAAGGAATTTTCGGGAAAGATTTCTGTTGTCAGAGGAGCTGTTTCCACAATATTTGATCCAGAAAAGGAAGCTGCGAAGAAAAATCTTTGTAAAGAACGGATTGAAAAGAGAGTCTTGGTATGGGAGCGGTCAACTACCAAGATGGAAGAATTTAACCTGCGAAAAGAAAAGATCCACAAAGAAGATTGTACCAATATACTGCATTCACAACCAGAATTTGACGTACAGCCTGTAGGTTTACCTGACCATGATTACACAAGTATAACTGAACATTAATACAAGTATAACTCTTAAGAGATTTCAGATTCTCAGTAGCATATTCTTCAGAGCCCACCAAATTCTTGTATAAAAAGTCAGAAAAAGCAAATTGCAACACGCGGGCAAAATTGTAGATCCAATTTTGGGTGTTACAAGAGTTTAGTAAAGTTCCTTTTTCATTTCTCAGTTTACTTACTGTCACGTCCAACAAGTCTTCTTCGTGTTTATCGATACGTCTTGTTTTCATTCACATGCTCTCCTTGCGAGCTCCAAAAGTTCAGCTTTTCGTTTGCCCCGTCCTTGATTTGATCAGCCTGTATTCCTTTTTCTTTCAATAATATTTTAGCCAACGAACCCTTTTCTTCCCCCAAACCTCGCTTTCGCACCTAAATTTGGTACCATTTATCTTCTGCGCTCAAACGTATTGGAAATGGGCTATTAAGGGGGCAATACGGGTGAATTTTTAGGAAATGGGATAAGATTTAATAAAATAAAATTTTTGTACACACCCCAGACAGGCCACCCCCACGCAAGAGCACTCGGGGTTGTTTGTGGCCTGTTTTGGTATCCGTCTATAAATTATTAACTTTAAAATTCTATTTTAACTCACCTTTATTTTCCATCAATTTTCAATTTTCTTAAAATTCATCAATCCCCACCCCCCCCCATTTTTTTCTTTACATTCACTTTAAAAATCGCGAAAAAAAATTCTGAAATAAGGATACTTTGAATGTCTTTTAATCCGGAATCTTTTAACAACTTGGTCAATCCAGGACCTAAAAAAGTGCTTAATTACAAAGTATAATTTCGAAGTTTCTTACCAGTGAAATAGAAATTAAGCGTCTAAGAAAAACGACAACACTGTAAGTTACGGATACTTCAGTATACATCACCAGTTTACGAATGTGCAAAATTGTATGAAGTAAGTGACAAAGAAATACTACTACAAGGAACAATAATATGCCTAATTGCAGATAGCAAGGTGCTAAAATGAGTGGGAAAGAATAATAATCAAGTTCTGTGTTCTAAACAACTATTTCAATTGCCTTTTCTTTTCAGGATTATATACTATACTGATGTCGAATTAACCCTCGAACACGAAAATCACCAAGCGGTACTTTCACGGCTATTTTCCACATTAGGTAGTAGCTCCACGCAAGTTTGCGTGTATCCGCGCGGTTTTATGAAGTTGAGGGTGGCACAATTATTTCTGCAAAAAGTAAAATTATTTCATATCGTGGTTTTGCGTGGACCTCACGCTTACGATCTCTCTCCCTGATTATGGCTTTTGATTGACAAGCAAATGCAAAGGTGACAATTCCCGTAACCGTATACTTCTTATGTTTTCCTTCCTTCTCAATAAAGGGTGCTCTGTTGGTTTCCACTTCTTTGAGAAAGTTCAAGACCTACCAACTCGAGGAGCTCATGCTGTGGACCATTTCACCATTAATGGGACTCTGTTTCTTGCCATTGCCAACCACCATGGCGACATTAACAAGCAGAAGACAAGCTCCATGATCTACAAGATGGACGAATCAGCTGAAAGATTGACTTTGTATCAGACTCTTCAAACAAGAGGTCCTCGTGGTCTTGAATACTTTTCAATCGTTGACAAACATTTCCTTGCTGTGGCTAATTACTACGATGGAACATATCTGCTAGATTCTGTGATTTTTAAGTGGAATGGAAAACTGTTTGAGGTTTTTCAGAAAATAGCTACAAAAGGAGGGTTTCACTTCAAATTTTTCACAATAAATGGTGACAAATACCTGGCAGTGACAAACTACCACGATGGAAGCTCCTATTCCCTAAAGTCAGTCATCTACAAATGGAGCGGCGTTCAGTTTAAAAAGTATCAGGAGATAGCAACTGAAGGTGCACTGGGATGTACGGCGTTTGTCATAAACAATGACACTTTCATCGCGTTTGCAAACCACTACAGCTCCCAACTGAAGTATTCTGTTCAGTCCACTATCTTCAAGTGGTCAGGAGGACATTTTGTCAAGCATGAATCTCTTCAGACTTATGGAGCTTATGATGTGAAGTCCTTCAACATCAATGGTCACACATTTCTCGCATTTACCAACCATTACTCTGGAAGTAAATACAACACGGACTCCTTCATTTACAAGTGGGATGGCAACAAGTTTGTTTTGTTTCAGTCCATTCCCACTCGTGGAGCCACCACATGGCATCCATTTGTGATCAGTGGTCAAACGTTCTTGGGTGTGGCTAATTTCTATGGCGACAGTCAGAAATACAACACCCAATCAGTTCTTTTCCAGGCCTCTGGATCGCGATTTGTTTACTACCAAGATATGCCAACACACGGAGCCGGTGACATGACGTCATTTGAGTACAAGGGTGATACTTACCTTGCAGTGGCAAACTACCTTAACGGTCAGAAACACAACATCAACAGCACCCTGTACAAGTGGCTGTAGAACCGAGAACTAAATAGCTTTTGCATAGGAAATAGATTAAAACTTTTGAAGTGGTGACATAGCGCTGACCAGGACAAGTGTAAGACAAGTTTCGTAAAAAGTTAAAAATTTAAAAGTCTTGTGAAAGGGTGTAAAACTTATCTAAACCCGTCATCGAATAATAACTCAAAAAAAATTAATAACAACAAAAAGTTGTAAAGGAAGCTAAAATAAACATAAGGTTTTTAGAAACATATTTGATTAATCCCTAATAACCTTTCAGTTTAAGACATGTATAATGTAGAAATTATAAACTTAGAGCCTGTCCTTTTAATTGCTCACGATGTACATTAATTCATAGTAAAAATGAAGCTGTTACTAGCACATAGCCGAGTAGTTTGCTCACGCCAAGCTGATCCCATGCTGGCACTGGATGTGGTTATAAGCAGGGGTTGTAACGTCCTCGGTGCCACGTTCCCAAATTAAAGACCGGACCACTGCACCATTTCCATGTGGACGCCATCGTAGCCACCTGAAGGTTTAATAGATGTAATATAGCAAAGGCAGCACCTTCACAATTATTTTAGTACCCTGTGTGTTGGTTTAGCCGGGATTTGAATCCGCGACCTTTCACCCCGCAGTCCAGTGCCCTACCAGCAGAGCTAACTATTTCGCAGTGAGCCTCAAACTATGAGTCCGCGATAACAGCAGGCAGGGCACAGAATTGTTGTCAAACACACACTGTTCAACCTCTCACTCCCAAGAGCACCCTAACTAGACATCCTGGAAAAGTGCATATATTCCTTTTTAAGCGATAAAACAGACACACAAACAGTTCTAATGAAAACTACTGCTCAAGAGCTCTCATTTGAATGGTCAATCTTAAAGAAGTCATCTGCAGAGTAATAAAAGAACATATTTGAGGTACTAAAACACTGTGGGAGTGCAATAGGTAGATGGCAAATAGACTCAGAAGTCGAACTGACTTTTTATCCATATTTATGTACGTAATCCTTTGAAGACAATGTTAATGGCTGCTGATTTTTAGTTTTAGAACATGACGTGATAAGGTTGATGCCAGCTTCTTGAATAAGAGTCTCTTTAAAGCGTGTAAGAAAAAAACAAACCAAAACAAAATCCCAGTGTAATGTTAACTGTTTCAATAATCAACGGTCTGCCGTTCTTTTCCTTGTTTTCTAAGGAAGAATTGTGTCAATTCATACAGAATTACTTAGGTGCGTCGTTCAAATATCTTCCTAACCGACGCAATATTGCGTAAATTATGATGACGTCAAGACTCACCTAGGGAGTGTACGAGATTTGATGACTAAAAACGTTAACAAAGCGGTGAACAAGTTTAAAAACGATGGACTGTGCAAAAACAAAGTTGTTTAAAACATTGTCGATCGCGAGAAAAGAGACCACGCCAGTGTTTAATACTTTAATTGGGTGAACGTTGTTGATGGCTGCAGTGGTTTTAATTTATTTCAAGGACATGAAGTGATATGCTTGAAGCCGAATGAGATTCATTCTCCACTAACAGAATATGTCAATGGTTTGTTTGAAAACTTTGTTCGAAATACATTTGCATCAACGCAAAACTGAAAATTACACCCCAGGGCTCGGTTTTCTAAAAGTCGCCTATCTTTAACGCGTTGCTCTTCTTAAAAAAGCGTTTCCACTAGCCAAAGTCAAAACGTAGATAAAACGGATACTTGAAAAACCCACATCATTCAGTAATCCATCAAACTGATTCAAAATTGACGCTAATCCTGGGTCAGCTTGAGCTACTGGGTCCATATTTCAGTGTTACATTATGGAATATTATTCTATTACTGCTGTGAAACTATTGATAAAGGTTTGTGGCTTCAGATGGTTAGAATGAAAATGGTTTTTAAAAATTGGGCAAGAATTTACTTGAGTCCTTTCTTCTGGTGTTCGAGGAGAATTTGCTTGTAAGCAAAGTTGACCAAACACAACAAAATCGCCGTAAAATGGAGCCTTTAAAATAAAGCCTGCTTCACAAGCTCGTGTTGGCAACCTCCACAACGTTGACAATTATTATAAACTTTTGCAACTTAAATCCCAATTTAGTGTTAATAGTTTAAGTAATATTTTGTCTGGTGTTTTAATATTTCTTTTCTTCGAAACAACTGGTCATATATATCTTATTGGACGGTTAAGTGTGTAGTATATGGGATATTTCTACGACTCATGCTGTATGCTGGCGTGCCCGTAGAGCGAGTCAAAATACAAGGGACTAGTGAAAATATCCTACTTCGCACTAAAGCGTCTAATAAGAGATTGATTATTTGACTTGTAGTGGGGGATATAAATCTGATTTTTTTCCCCTGGCTGGGGAATGCGTGACAGGAGAATGTGACTTTTGCGAGACAAGTTTCCCCGCGTTTTATTTGGCGAGTGTGTTGATTGGCTTAAGAAAAGAAACTTGTCAAACTAATCCTCTGAAGCATTGAGTTCTTAAAACCTTTCAAACATAGCAAATTGAAACAACAAATTACAATGTGCTGTGCTTAAATTTAATTGCGATTTTAAGTTTTAAGTATCAAGTAGGTTAAGTTTAATCGATCAAATTCAAGGAATACAGAAAAGGGAAAGTCGCGGCTAAAGTCAATGATTTTGAATGCATTAGGTAAACTGGGGTAAACTGTAAAGAAAGGTTGATTTTAGAGAACCTGTCAAACCGTTGTTCTGGAGTAAAAATATCTCACGATATTTGTACTTGTTTAGGGTGTTATTTCCCGGATGCAATTGAATAATGATTAGAGTTACTGTGAATGTGAGGTGTTGCTGGAGTTCAAAAACTAAAATACTCACGTAATTGAGAGGGGGAGCTTTTATATCCTCAACTTAAAACAGTAACATCCTTTTCCTGTTATATGATCTTTACAGACTATCAATATTTCCTAATAACACACTGAAATTTAATCGTCATTGTGAACTTTTACTTTGACGGAGTTTTCAACAGGTGTAGGAGAGCAAAATTTCCATGTTTGATATTTTTTATTTTTGGTGCAATCTTGTCACGCTCTTCGATGCAACTTTTTCCGCAAGTTTAAACTAGCGGGTTTCACTGCGATTTCTCTGAGAAAATTCGAGTGCATCATATTTGCCGCATTTTCCCACAGTTGCCTCCAGGTTACATCACGTACAAGTTTCCAACACGAAATTGCAGCTAGTTTACACTTTTGCGAGCAAAATGCAACACAAATTGCAAAAAAAATCGATTGTGAAAAGAAAAGAAACGTAACTTGTTTTGCGCTAAACTGCAACTTGAAACACTCGCACTGAGCATGCGCTCGTGTTTCTTAAAATAATATCTTACTTGTTGTATGTAGTTGTAAATGTTTGAGAAAGAAATTTTAGAGATCGCATTGCGTAACGCATTTTTAATTTGCAGGCAATGGCCCTCACACTGTAAAAGCTCGCTGTTCTGTTTCTCAGATTGGATCGCGTCCCTTGCATCTATTTGTTTGGCAATACTTTGGCTTCGCATTGCCGGTGATGCAAACAGCACACTTTGTGTCAATCTGGGGATTTCAGGATTAGTCTGCAACTACAGCAAAATTTTAAATTCAATAAAAAAGAGAATTAACGTGATTAAGACACTGACCGAAATCTAAAAATGTTCAAATAACAAAGGAGGTTTTTGACTGTCTTATCCCAATATCATAGATGCATGCATGTTGGCTATGAAGCTAATCGGTCGAAGTGAATTGCTCCGGAAGTCAGTAAGCGATTACATGTCATTGTGTGAATATAGTATACGTTATCGGTTCTGCAGTTCAGAGATAATATCAAATAATATCTTAATGGAGTGTAGCAAAAGATTAATCACGCCATTGGCGTTTATTCTGTTTTCACGATTTGTAAGTCTTGTAACGTTTTCTGATTCAGTGAATTTCCGAAATTCAGTGGGAAACGCCCGCATTTTATTGCGCAATCTTAGAAGAACCAAACGAGTCGCTTTTTCCATGCATTCTATACGCACCACTCTGCTTTCACCTTCCTTTTAACAACACTCCAGCCATTCAGACATCATTGGATCAGTTACAACTTCGTCCAATATCCGTACTGTTCCAATATTTTTCTTATACAACTCAGTTCAAGGACATTTGCTTAGCGGGATGTTTGTTCGTTTGATAGAAACCACGTAATGAATTTTCACATTTTGCCGTCAGATTTATTCGCTTACCTCACTATGCTTATATATTGGCCCAAAAACAAAGCCAAGGCGGAAAATGATTTATTATAGCCGGTGTTAATGAGGTAAACTTCTACTTCAACCATAAGAATGTTGACCGCTTTTTCTTTTTCTTTATTCTTTTTCTACTTTTTTTTCGAAGGGGTGGGGGAATTGGGACCAATATCTTCACTCCGAACACTCGCATTTCCCACTCTTGGCACTGGGTTCACTATTTTGAGTTGTGAATGTTGCTTTAGTCGCTGTTTTACAACCAAAAGACTTCTCCTTTAACGAAATCCAATAAACAAACAGCTGCGGAAGTTAATGTTCAGTTTTACCTCGTGATTTCGTGCCTGTAATCATGCATGCGATATTGGCCAAAATGGTTTTGATACTAAATTATGTTATTCAGCACGTTTGCTCTATCACCACGCCTATGACTATTTGTGTTCAAACCGGGCAATTTTATGGGAACAGTGGCGCATTAAAATATTGACCTCTCTGCAACCTCTAACCTCTCGATCCCCTTAACGTAAAGTAGTTCCCTTTCTTGTTAGTGACTTGAATCTTTATTATTATTATTATTATTATTATTATTATTATTATTATTATTATTATTATTATTTGAAAAGAGACAGTGCTTGTTTAGTAGAGCGTTGTATAAAACCAATTTTAATTTTATGATTGGGTTTTAACTTGTGGCTACTCAAGAGATATCTATTTTCTTGACTAGCCTTTGACTTGCTTTAAAGCCACTGAATTTTATGAATGAGAGTTTCAAACCGCAGAAAAACGTCAAACTGAGATTGATACAATTTCGGCCAGCAAACACATGTGCTTGGGCTATAGATATCTTGAATCGCACTAGACAAATAAGTCATGGAAGTAAACTCCACGTATAATGTAATCTATCTCGTATTAAGCTGTTCCTATTGGGGACTGGTAATCAGCTGGTACGGGGAAACGGGGCTGAAAAAATGAGGGGAGGGGTGGGTCATGACTTTTTGAAACCTTATTGTTGCTGTTTACAGTAAGAAAAAAAAATCAAAGTGATAAAAAATAGATGGTAGCTGTGAGAGGAAACCAAAGAACTTTTAGCGGCTGCTACAAACCATTCCCATGTGATAAAATGTCTTAGACTAGCATTTTAAAAATCTTTTTCAGTGAAAAGAATCGTGATGTGGATTACACGTGTTTTACAGCGTTTGGAACCGGATTTATGACTTTAATTGAAAAATATTTGTTGTTTTTTGATATTTGGGAGTGTCAGATGTCAGGTGTGTTCGTGCTTGAATTTGGGCCGTGATATTACTTTAATTGCTTTCTTGATAAACTAAACGTGCTACACATCGCGTTTGCTCAAACCACACCTATGACGTTTGTGTACAAAGTCAATTCATCAGTATAGTTTGCACTTAGCTCTGAACATCTCTGCCAACATTTGCGAAAAACTCCATCGCCTTCTTGCTTGACCAGCAGAGCGTCGTATAAAAGCAATTTTAATTTTTATGATTCGGATTTTACTTGTGACTATTCGAAATATTTTTATTCCATATATATATGTTTGGGCAACAGATATCATGAGTCTCATTAGGCACATAAATCATAGACGCACTGAAACGCGAAATAGACTGTATTCTATCTTATCCTATCTGGTACTGTGGTGTTCTTAGAAACTAGTCATCAGTTGGAAAAGGGGTAGCTTGGGTCATGACTTTCAAGAAACCACCGCTTACTGTTAACAAGAAAATATAAAACAAATCAGCGTGAATGCTTTGAAGTAAACAAAAAATTCAGAGAATACATGTCATCTAATACAGTACTGCAACGGACCCTGAGGCATTCGAGCAAACCGTTTCCATAGACCGGTATTCAAAAACCCTTTGGAACAATCTAAACTTAGCGTGAAGTCAGGCGGTTACGCGTGTTTTATTGCGCTAGGCACTGGATTCAGTTCATGTATTAAGTCGTGCTCGCTGTTTTATCATTTCCATCAATAAAAAGCTCTAAGAGCTAGCAATGCCTTGAGTGCATTAGGTTCCCGTGCGTTCGTGCCTTAATTCTTGTCGTGATATTGCTTATGACGTATTTGACAATCTAAACGTGCTGCACATCCCGTTAGCAAGAATCTCGCCTAAGACTTTTTCTGGGGGGAGGGTTGGAGGAAGAGAAAGGGTAATGACTTACAAAACCATCCTGTTTGCTGTTCACATTAAGAAAAGGAAATCAGAGTTATATATCTTTTTAAATCTATTAGAATACTTCAAAGAACTCCGAGCTATTCTAGCAAACCGTTACCAAGTAACAACAAATCTTGTACAGGTATTTCAAAAAACCCTTTGGAGGAAACGCCACTAATCGTGATGTTGATTACGCTCGTTTTATCGCGCATGGCACTGGATTCAGTTCATGTATTGAGTCGTATTTGTTGCTTTATTTAGATTTTTGTATGACCAGAAAGGCCTAGTTGAAGTCATTAGTACTGCTCTAAGAGCTAGCAATGCTTTGCGTGTATTGAACTGACCCGAATGTTCGTGCCTGAATTTGGCCGTGGTATTGGTTAAGATGTTTTTGGTAAACAGAACGTGTTAGGTGCTAAACATCACGTTTGCTCAAACCACGCCTATTTTCGATCAGTACAAGAAGGGTAATTTAGCGGAAACAGTGCTTTTAACCTCTCTGCCAACATCTGCAGAAACGGCTCGATCGCCTGAGAGTAAGTCACTAGAAGTAGTCATTTTCTTGCCAAGGAATTGACTCTTTTTGAGATCCAGTTATGAGTTTGTAGAGCTTATTGATTTTTGAAGAAAATGTTGTCGTGCAACATTCTATTTTATGAGTTGCTTACCCTTTGTGATTATTCCACACAAATGAGAGATTGCAACGCAAAACTAAAAATAACATTGTCGAGAAACTACTTTTGTCGGGTCTGTCAAAAGGCATATAAATCATGAAGGAAACACCACATATGAATTCGGACAAATGATGTCCCATCTCCTATTTTGATGTTCTTGGAGAAAATATGTGAGCCTCAATTAGGCAGTATCCTGAATAACGTGGTTGACTTCTCGCTTCAGTTCCGAGGAGAGACAGCGAAAATGTTTCGTTTGTTCTTCGTGTTGGCTCTGGGCCTTTTCTTGGCTAGTAACTTTGGAATATCGCAGGAAAAACTTGCTGATCAGGTATTTTTATGTTATATTAAGAGAACGAGTTTCTATTGACGATATCTGCTCCTTGGACTTAAGTCCATTCCAGATTTCAGAATTTATTCTTTAATAAACAAATTTAACAAACCAAGTTTTTGCTACCAAAAAACGAGTTGGAATCTCCCAATTAAATGAGCAACAATAATCAACTTAACTTCCCTCGACAATTGAAGAAACGACATTTCGGGTGTCAATAAAAGTTTGTTTACAAAAAATTTCGTCATTGTGTAGTTTTATGGTATGTAGTTTTTGAGGGACCTTTCAATATTAGTAGTAAATCGGGCTAGTTTGGCAGATTTCCTGGCTTCTGATTGGTCGAGAGCAAATTGATGACGTCATATCATTTCCGGTGCGGGAAACCGCTGACCAGTGGGGAAAATAGGATC
>Ga0126336_10000411_pt1 | contig 16980 bp, 10 predicted proteins | sample SidCmetagenome_FD_92530 | JGI IMG/M metagenome (GOLD analysis project Ga0126336, IMG submission 92530) | Coral microbial communities from El Islote,Puerto Morelos, Mexico - Siderastrea C C metagenome | ecosystem: Host-associated > Invertebrates > Cnidaria > Coral | place: El Islote,Puerto... | reverse complement strand
TCTCATCGGAATCGGAAACGGCAGTCAAGGCTTATCAACTCATACCGATTCCGAGCAGTCGGGAAATTAATCGGTACCGATTCCGATCATCGGATTCCCGCCCGATATTTGGACGCGTTCCCTAAACGCCTGTTATGCTGGCTATACTTTCATACTCTTACAGTGTAGATGTGGTAACTGTGCCTTACACCATCTGCAAAATGCCGTAGATTGTCTTTGCTGCAAAGAAATTCAGGAATGTGTCGAATCTCTCGAAGCGCCATTGTTTCACGCGAAGCCGCCAACTTGACACAACAACAGGATGTATAACAACCCACCCGGTACTGTTCAGTTCAATGTTGTCTGACTAAAATCAGATGCAAAAAATACGATCAGATGCAAAAAATATAATACAATAGATGGAAGAAACTATTGGTTCTGCGTTCTTGTGGACTCTCTGAAACATTGTTGGCTTATGTCTATGTAAATTGTGCAATAGCCAATTTGATTCATTTGATATTTCAGGTCTTTCAATAAGCTGCAGTAAGATCATTAAATGAAGATTACAGTTTGCTCATTCCTTTCAAAACTTAGTCACAAATGAGGGATGTTAAAATTTTTACCGGGGTTATGAATCAACCTGGTCAATACTTTGTATCGGAAGTAAACAGTGCAGAAATTTCGAGTGTCAATTTGCCTAGGCTTAATGCAACAGGAATGTTTCAGAGAGTCCACAAGAACGTAGAGAATTTCTCACTTCCCTTCCGAACTAATCTGACAACAGTTTCTTCCGTCTATTGCATTATATTTTGCTGCAACTGATCATAGCGACCATCTGTTTTAGGCAAACAACACTGAATCCCGGGTGCATTGTTACACATCCTATTGTTGTGTCAAGTTCGCGGTTTCGCACTAGACAACAGCGCTTCGAGAGATTCGACACATTGCTGAATTTCTTTGCAGCAAAGACAATCTACGGCGTTTTGAAGATGGTTCAAGGCACAGTTACTACATCTACACGTGTAGGAGTATGAAAGTGTAACCTCCATAACAGGCGTTTATTTAGTAGCCGAACAAAGTTATAATATTTACACCAGGAGATAAGAAATCATGGCATTTCTTTCTACGTCAGTCGCTTCGGTACCATCCTCTATCTCTTGATATTATTCTCTAAGTCGATTTTAATCGGCAAGCGGCTTGTCTGTGTAAGGACCTTCTGGTTCTGAATAGTCTTCCTTCATGTTCCCGAGTTCTGTTTCGTTTTAATATTTACACTGGGAGATGAGATTTAATCGTTGCATTTCTTGCTATGTCTCGCGCGCTTCGGTACCATCAAATGGGTTTTCTAGATTCTGTTTTCTTCGTTCTGTCTCCTCTATCTCTTGATAGTATTCTCTAAGTCAATTTTCATGGGCAAACGGATTGTCTATGTAAGGACCTTTTAGTTCTGAATAGCTTCTTTCTCGATCTCGAGTTCTGTTTTGCTTTCAACTTCAGAAGTTGGCGATTCGCATTCGATGGACTCTAAAAGCTCCAAATCACGCCCAGATTACTTGTAACATCAGCAGTTTCACATAATTTCGTGCTTAATTTGTAGGTTGCGGAGTAAAGGGAAATAAAATGTATTAGATCTCCGCAATGCGGCCCATGTAGTTTGTTTTGGCATCAACTCCATTCCTGGTATGACATCACAATGTGACTATGCCCAGGTCTCCCTTTGCGTGGTTTTTGACATGACCGGAAGTAAAATTTCACGTCTTTAAATGGCAAAAATGCCGGGAAGGAAAATCGAAATCGAAAAATAATTTTGGATATTCATATCAGGATGCCATTTAGATTTGATCAGGTAAATAAAAAAAATCTGTCATATACACTTTAAACGGTTAAAACATCAACAACTAGCTTTGTCTATAGTAACTGCAGGAAGACCTTGATTATCTAGACGTGGCAGGGGCACCGAAAATGATCTGGACAGTGGAGACTTTGGATAATCAAGAAGAATGAATATTTTCTTAGCTACACTGTATCTTGAAACTGAATACACCATCAGTCAAGACTTAGGGGCATTGTTTCTCCAATGGTAAATCTTAAAAACCTAAAAAGTAAAATTGAGCTATTGGACTTAGCATCCATCTGCAGGATAAGATGGTTAGAGCAACTGTCTCAGTTATTTTTAGGTGAAACTTTAGGATCCACAGTACAGGTGGCAAAAATTGCCACGTGCTTGACTTCATCCTTTCTGACAGCATTGTCAATCTGTTTTCACTGGGGAAGACAGGCTGCACAATGCAAGTTTCAGTGAATTATTCACATCTGTTTCTTTTCAATATACCGGTACTTGTTATGCAAAGAAAGTGTTCATAATGAAATCAGGGCCAAGACAATCAAAGTTTGACTTTGTATATAAACACTAGTAAACAAGGAACAATGCAAAGAAATGGGCCTGGATGATCTTACATGTATAAGCATATCCTTCTTCAAATCCCAGCTAAGCAGGATTAGGGTTGCTCAAGGCTAAATTTAGATGTAGTAAAATGAGAGCATAATTATATTAGCAGTAAAATGAATACAGCTTTAGTTAATAAGTTAATAAACTCACATTTTGTCTTTTGATACATCATATTAAAGGGATTGTAATATTCCACACTGGTCTTTCCGGTTCCCCTCTCAATGCTTCTTCAATACATTATTACAAACTACCTTATATAGGTCATTTTTCTAAAGTAACACAGAATAGGATTAGACAGCTTTTGAAGCATTATTGCCACGATTTATTAAAAATGAACTTAGCGTTTCCTCTTAAGACAGGTACTATGTTTGGCATGAGAGACCCTGTCCCTAATAGTCTCCGCTTCCACCTGGTTTACAAGTGGTAGCTCTATTGGTGAAACTAGCCGACACTTTTCAACATGCATCCATGAACATCTTTTTACAGACAGGGCCTCTCATGTCTACAGCCATTTGCACAAATCTGAAACATGCCGTACCGCATGTTCCTCGGATTCTTTCACTATAATTATTAAGTAGTGCACCCACCAAGTTTAACCCAAAATCAAAGAGGCTTAATACATAATCCTTTAGGAAAAGCCTGCTTTAAATCACCGGGTCCAGCATGTTAATTTGAGCCTTTCCTTTTCATTAGTTTTCCTTTTCGTTTTTATTGTAAGTGTTTCACTTATTTTGCTTTGTTGTAAATAATGTCATTCCTTGTTACTGTTCTAGTTGGCTTTATTATAAATTCTAACTAACTTTGTAATATTAATTGTATATAACCGACAATGGTAGTAGAACCTACCGAAACATGTCTTACAAACTAAAAAATGTTGTGTTGTTTATCAAAACATTATATTTCTTTAAACAATATTGTTTTTGGCATAAAACAGTGTAATCTGTGGAAAATTAAATGCAATAGTTTATTATAAAAATAAAAGTTGTAAAAACTATCATTCCAAACATATCTTATAACTCTCAATACCTTGGACTTCCTTTCACCTCTTTGTGTCCATTTTAGAAGTAATTATGACTGGCCAAAAAAGTTCTCCTGAAACAGGAGCAACTCAAGCTCAGTTAAGCTTAACAATGTACACTGTACATGTAACAGTTACAAACAGTTCAAGCTTCGTGGAAGGCTTTGGACAGCATTGTGGCATGGTCAAGATATGACAAATTTTGAAAATTACAGTCAGAGTGGTATACCGTCTGTTTATGTAAACTATGTTTTGTATAGTTATTTCTTTACTTTTTTCTTTTATTCTCAGGATGAATACTCAATATTTCCTCAATCCTATTCAGTTGGAATCCATGGATATGTACTTGTATATGCAGTAACATCCGCAAAAAGGTAAAAGTTGCTTGCAGTGGATGTGGCTTTCCTGGTAAAAATCCTTTACAGAATCATACAGGATTATCTAAGATCCTGCACAGGATCTTATAGGATTCTTAGGCATCCTAAACAGTTGCTGGATCCTATAGTATCCTAAAGATCCAAGATCCTGTCTATGGGATCTTACTGAATAGCATCCTACAGGATCTTACATAGTATCTTATCAGGTTCCTGGATTAAAATCCTACAAGATCCTGTTAGGATCATATTAAGATCCTGCGAATAATTTCTACCCTTGTTGTCACAGTTCATTAGGTTGTGTGCAGTGGTTACATAAAATAGTAATTCCCAACAAAGGAATCTTCATGCTGTTATCAACCTTAATGTCCTCAGACAGTGCCTATATTTCCAAAATATATTTGTGTAACTTACACAAATATATTATCTGTGCTACTTCCATAGTACAGAGTTAACTTTCACGACCTTCCATGACCTCTGAAATGTTATCAAAGCAAATTTTTTGATAAAGAAATAGGTGGTACTGTAAGTATTTTTTGTACATTTTGTGTAATAAAAACACTGATAACCCTTTGTCTGTAGTTTCGAGGTTGTAAAAGTCATTCATGAAAAGTTACTGGACATGTCAGGCCAAAATTAGTAAGTATTGTTTTATTTGGTATTCTTTGTTGTTGTTGTTGTTGTTGTTGTTGTTGTTGTCGTTGTTGTTGTTGTTGTTGTTGTTGTTGTTGTCGTTGTTGTTGTTGTTGTTGTTACAGAATGATTAGAAAAGAACTACATAAAGAAATAATGGTGAGGAAGTGCAAAGAAACCATGAGGCTTATACAGCTTGGTCTTCCTCAACTAATGTTAAATTAAAAGATTAATAGAACAACAGTGGCAAGATAGTTTAAATAACAATTACTGATAATATAAGATAACAAGAAGCAAAAAAAAGGAAATTAAAAAAAAATAAAATTGATAGAAAATGAAAAATTTAAGGGAGAATCAGGGGAAGGTAGAAATTTTTAAGAAGTTATTTCTTCAACTTGTTCATAAGATACAGGTGTGCGTACTAGTTGCATTTCATTGGTCCAACGCATGCCAGGTGACTACAAGCTTCCGCCGCAGAGTTTTGTTCTGTGCCCAGTCCTGAAACTCCTGATAACTTACCGGGCCAAAAAACTATGGTACCATATTAGCACAGAAGTCCTCAACAGGGATTCAATTTTTATTGATTTTGCAGTCACTCGATCCAACGAGAGAAACAAAGTGAACGTTGTGACACTGATCTTGATTTTTTCTTGTAGTGTTCCAATGGTTCTTGTGGGTAACAAGACAGATTTGCACTTAGAAAGGTAAACATACTGTCAGCTCACTACAGTTTGATCCTTGGCAAAATTAAATCTTGATTTGTTTTAATCTTGCCTTACTGACATTGGTTTTAAAAACTTATTTGGCAGATGAATTTATTATTTTACAGTGTAGTAAGACAGCACCCAGGGAAATACGCATACCAGTGAATATATAAAAATTTATTACTTTCCCCAAAAAAATGTTGCAGTTGCAATAGTATCTTCAGCAACATTTAGGGCATCCTCTGCCAGCTGTACAGTTAGTTCTGGAGAAATACAAGGAGAATTTACCCACACTTTTGCAATTTTGCAGAGGCAAACGCCTTCAGGATGGCTATTTAAGTTTTTCTAGGTTACAGTAAAAGGTTGTTCATCGGTGTGATCCCTGCTATCCGACATACAGGCTTACATATAGTTTGACACAAGCCCGAAAACTTAATTGCTTAAGATTAATCTTTGTTAAAAATGTTCTTCATTACAGGGTTGTGACTTATAAAACTGGAAAATCTCTGGCCGACTCATGGAAAGCTGCATTCTTTGAATCATCAGCCAAGGAAAATAGCGTAAGCTATCTTTCTTTCACCTGTTGTTTGCTGTACACTTTTCTCAGTGCATGTACAGCACCCAGGGGGCATTGACCCATGTTTGGATGTAGGGGTGCTACTGAGGGTCTGAAACCCTGACTCTGTTTAGCACAAAAAATGGCCCAAAAAACCAACCCTGTTTAGGACAACATCTTCATTTTAGGTCCCTGTTTATGACAAATGATAAAATATGCAAATTTCGTTTAACATTAAAATGTTTTAGAGACCAGCAAACATCTCTGATCTAGAATTGCTAATACTGTATAAGCCATCATGCGACCATACCCTGTTTAGGAGAACTTGAAGTTCAGATCCTGTTTAGGACAGACTATCCTAAAATTATATACCCTGTTCAGGAAAGAGAGGCCAAAAACCATACCCTGTCCAGTGGTATAGGCCATATAAGGGACTGCCCCTTGCCCCAAGATGTAGTGCTGGCCTTTGCTTAAAGTTCAGCATTGTTTTGTATACCATAGATCAGTTGGTATGAGTGGGAGGTCAGGTGTTGGGTTTCAAGAGTTTTAGAATTGTGCCCTATAAGAATGTTTTTACCATTATGTTCTTTATTATTGTCCTCATCACTGCCATCATCATCATCGCCATTGTCATTATCATCATCGCGATCGTCAGCTTTGCTGGTAAGAGGCACTAAGTCTGCAGTCTGCATTTTACCTTCTTAAGGCCAACAGTAATACAGGGGATATGCAGGGATACTGTATGTTTTTCAAAGCAGTTGCAGGTGACTGTTCTTTCATTTTTTCCACAGAGCGTGCAAGAGATTTTCCAGACTCTAATTAGAGAGATAGAAAACCACGACCAAGATGGAAATGTAGTCAAAAAGGAAGACTGTAATATATTATGACAACTGTACACGATTGTTGCCACGCAGACAATGGATTACCAAAATCTATTTTGTGATATACATTGTATACTTTGTCACCTACTTTCTTTTACTTGTTTATGATCTGTCCAGCATTATCTTGAACCTTTTCCTACCTATCTCAAACAATTTTTCTTTTCCTTTTTCATAAAAATGGCAGTGGGATTTTATTGTATGTACTTACAGCTGATGTGAGATTATTCTAAACAAGAGTCTTGCTGCTTAAATTTGTTTCTAGCTATGACGCTGTTTGCATACGTAATGTGAAAAATTTATGGGCATGGGGATGAGGATAAAAAGGGTAATCATTTGTTAATGTAGTTAACTTGGGGACAAACCTGACCTTTTTCAGGGAGGGGGGCTGAAACAGTTGATCAATACAAATATTTTCTAGGACTAACTGAATTAACAAGCTATTTCTAAAATGTATTTTGTCTCTGTTTTCTGATAATGAATGTTACTGTTAATTTACATGCAATCAAGGTGATTTCCTCATTAAAGATTTTGCATAATGCCTGACTTTCTAACCCTTAAAGCCCTGACATGTAATGCATATTCTCCTTACTGTTTTCCATACATTTCTTATGGAACTAGTAAGGAGAATTTGTATAAATATCAAGACATCTTATCCTTGGTGATCACTCCCTTTATTCTCAACACAGAAATGTTTGAACAAGTAGTGATGATGTAAAGAGAAATTTCATTTTCGTCACTGTTAGGGCTTAAAGGTTTAGCGAATAAGTCAACGTCTCAGGCGCCTTGTGGCACAAGGCAAATGAGGCCTCTTGGGTGCTTTGATTGAGACATCAAAAGTAGTTTTTCGTAATAATTATAAAGAATAGAGCGGTTTTCATTTGAGTGTCAAAATTAATTCGTGTTTCCTTTGTTTGATGTATTTCAACATATGATTGGCTTAAGAAAAGCTTGTGTAAAAGCAAAACCAATCGTGTTTTTGTTGTACGCGTTTTTCCCGCGCTCGGTGCCTCTTACATGTATTTGCTTGTAGTTTTGATTAGTTCATTGGGTAATTTGTGTTTGTAGTGCTTGGCCAGGGTGTTAAATTGCATTGGTTTTATGACACTCAATTGAAAAGAGCTTTGTTGTAAAAGGTGCTTTAGAAGTTCAGGTGAAAAAATTGCACAGAAAAATTGCACTTTTGAAGCTGACGTGTCAGTTACTTTCCTCTTGCTGCACGCGGTGTGACTTCCAATTATTCTTGAAGGACGGCAAAATCTGAACTTTTCGTTTACTACACGTGGATTCAAGGAAGCGCGCGCTCTGATTCTTCTGTCGAGGGCACTATCGTGTGATAGGTTGCCCGAGGTTCGAGGGCCGATATGAAGTTTGAGGATCAAATATCCGAGGGAACCTATCACACATGGGGCCTCAGACAGAAGGACTCTATTGTTTTTTATTGTACAACGCTAAATTCTGAGCGAAAATTGCCAAAAACGGGCATTATGCGCTGATAGGGGCCCGCTGAGGAGAGACACTCGCGTCTCGTGATCAATTTCGACCAATAGGAGCACGTCAAAATTTAGTGTTGTACTGTAACAGTTGTTATTATATGTTCAGTCTCTGGATATGAGCAAGCACGCACTCTGATTAGCTCCCTACTATTAGGCTATCATCTCATATCCTGTGAGTAGAGAATTCGCCCAAAATAGTTTTTATGCTTCTTAAACGTTTCTGTTAGCATGTTTACATTTGTCATAAACCGGGGGTTGTCTTATCAGTAAAAAAGTTGCTTCGCTAAATTTTTCTTGCTATGGGCTCGTCAGTGCACGACTCGTTTTCCTGAAATCGTTGTCAAATAACTTGTTTGCAATTTTACGAGATCAGTTAAACTGTCAAACCATTCATTTTGTGTTGTATCTTTTGCAAGCTATGGACTGTTTTCAGTCTCTTTTCTTTTGTTACTTTCCACTGCTTTAAGCAAAAATTTCTCTAGATAAAATGAAAAAAAAATGTGATCATTCTTCCAAAACGACCTTTCCGCGTTCGTAACAATGTTACTCTAACTCTTAAGTCTCATTCTTTTCACTGCAGTGAAACACTAAACTACGTGCAGACGTCTCCTGTCTCCTTTGCCGTACGCGTGTTGCAAAGGGAAAAGGGGGCGTCTGCACGTAGGCTACGAAACACGTATTTAATTTCTGCTGCTCGTAACCCTTTTTAAAGACTAAGATTTTTGGATGAAATAAACATGGTTGTGTATGGCGTTTCATGGTTCAGTTATTTTTCGTAAAGTTTTAATACCCTGTCCTACGGCGATGATCTAGTGATGAGGGTCGGACCGCTATCCATGATTCAGTCTGTGCAATAAAATTGACAAATGAATGAAACCTGTTGGAATGCAGTGTTACTGCACGGTATTTTATTGAGTTCTCTGAACGGCTCGCTTAACGTGGAATACAGTAGATGCCGCTATCCCGAACTCTGAAGGGAAAAGAAAATTGCTCCAGCCTAGAACCCAGGCGTTCTCTTCTCGCTCAGACGACTTGGCGCGAATTTCGGTGACGTCACGACATTTTGCACGAAGTTGAGTCAAGTGAGCGGGAAGAGAACGCCTGGGTACTAGGCTGAAATTGTTCCAGATAGTCAGGGTGGTGTCAAATGAGGGAATTCTGTAATAAAACCAAACTCTTATAGAAATTACTGCCCTGCCGGTGACCTAACGGATTTGGGCCCCCTGGTCCACATTCGGTCCAAATCCCCTAGCGAATATGGACCCCCAGGAGTCCAGATCCGGATTTGGTACCCCTTCGCAGAGTTGGACGAACCATTACTGGTGAAAACTTACGCATGTTATTCGCATGCACGTTTCTTCTTTTGGGCTTTCAAAATACTGCAAACCTGTCCATAAAAAGAGGCAGAGTCAGATCAAGTCGGTGCTGGCAGAGTCTGCTTTGTAGGTGTCTCAGCCTCGCCTCAGACACCCAGGGCCAGATAGTCGGGCAGAAGGACCATAACTAGGGCGAAATCAAGTTTACATGTACAAGACCGCTGGTCTTGAGCTTTGGGTTCTGTCAACATCATAATTACTGCAGTTCGAGATGAGAAATGGTAATTTTGGCCACGTGAAATCACACTTTGTTCGAGGGGGCTACGAGTAACAGCTTGATATGTGCAATAGTAAATGAATGAAAAATGAAAGCAAGTCCAAGGGAAAGACGCAAAAGGTTGATACAACGGGGTTCTAGTGACTACTTTTTATATGGTACTAATGAAATAACTAACAAGCCATCAGGGACTCCCCTTCCTCTCTCCTTCCCCCGAAAAGAAAAAAAAGCCTAATCCCAGGTGTCTCGTAGGCGCTTGAGTCTTCAGGGAGGGCTAATATTAGGGAAAGTTGGAAAATTCACAGAAAGGAAGGGGAGAGCTCGCGCGTCCCTGGCACGTGTAAGGACCTAGAGGGTTACGAAATTTGCTTATTGCCCCGCATACACAAGAACTTGCTTCAGCCTGACATTTTAATTTTTTTAAATTTCAAATGTCAGGCTGATAAAATGTCAGGATAATTAACAATTATCGTTCAATAGGATCATTGTAAAAGGCTCAGGTACCCAAGCATAAGTCCCAGGAGAGGTTCATATTTCGCATAAGATTTAATCTGGACTGGAATTCCTCGGCGTTACGCATCATAATATCCGAAGACTCTCTGCACGCGATACGTGCTTATCGAAACGGATTTCCCATCACGCATCACGAGGTGTAGTGTGGACAAGATGGCGGAAGGTAGGTTGAAATGTAATTGTGTATTTTCGTCGCGTGTTTACCCTAATTTAGAGCCTTTCATTGCACCCGAGATGTCCAGAAAAATCAAATAATTGTCTTTTCTAAAGCTTGTTGCTTAATGGATGGTTCATGGAACGAATAACGCCTAAACTAGAGCTTTCTTCGAAGGTGAAATAGCCTTCAGCAGACAAGGTGTAATCTTGCAAAACACGTGCATATTGGGGCTAAATCGACTCGAATTTTAAAATGTGTGGGTAAACTTCTGAGTATTGCGTCCTTTGGGTCAATTGTAGCTGTTGAGAAATTGGAGAAAGAAGATCCAAGCGTCCTCGCAAAAACTGAAGCGAAACCTGATCGTGCGAGCAATTTGTGCTGCTACTCACAACGAGTCTGCCACTTGGAGAAGCTGAAAGGCTTTGACTTTTGTCACAAGCATATCTTAGAAGACAAAGCCAGTCCATTCAAACCTTGTGACTTTGTTGCCAAATCAAATGGAAGAAGATGCCCCAACCCTGCTCCAAAGTTGCCAGACAAGGGAAAAAGGTAAGCTTAGAGGTTTAGTACTCTAAGGCCTGTTTACATTCTGTTGTAATCAGCTGCAGCATTTTCCCGAACAAGGGAAAAAGGTAAGCTTGGAGGTTTAGTACTCTAAGGCCTGCTGCAGTATTATGTAGGTTTAACTTTCATGCATGGTCCTTGTTTAACTAAATAGAATAAATTTGAATGAAGAAATAAACAAATACCGGTAAATAAAAAAAAATCACGCTCAAATAGCTTCCCCAACATAAATTGTAGTGCCAGAATGAAATTCTGATGCCCAAGCATACGTGCGTGTATTCATCCAGGCACAACAAATCGATGATCAATGACAACAGTGAGTAATCAATGAGTGGTCAATGAGGAATCAACTGGTTAGTGATTGATTATTGCTGATAACCAATGAGTAATCAAAAAGTTTTGTGGCCTTTTCTATTAATTATCAATTACTCATCGATGTCATTGACTAGTCATTAATGTTACTGATTACTCAATGATTACCTATTGATTACTCATTGGTTAATCATTTTCTCTCATCCAGCACAACTTCTACAAATTTCCTCCCTCTTACACCAAAATGTTTTTAGAAATACTGTGCCATTGAGTGCAATTTTGTTTCTTTGTTAGAAATGACATTCTTGTTCTTATAAATACTTGTTCTACGATTGAATACTGGAAGTCTAATAATTAGACTTGTAAAGAGGGAAAACCTGTGTTGTTATAATAGCAGGCGAGTCTGACTTGTCTAAGAAGAAAAGCCATGTGATAGAAATCCTTTGCTGTGAATTCAAGAGGTTTTCCATCAATGACGACTTTTTCATCTAACTTCTCTTTATAACTGCTCAGTTGTTCAAAGAGCAGATAACTTTATCCACTGGATAAGCCATGACCCAGCAGATAGAAAACATGGGAAAATCTCTATGTAACCCTATGATTTATGAAAAGAGCAAGAGCGTATCAACAGTGAAGTGCGTGGCCTTGCAAAAATCTGGCCAAATGTGTAAGTTGAAGTAAAATTGCTGCATTGCATAGCAACTTATCCACTGGGTAAAGTTATCTGCTCTTTGAACAACTGGGGCCTGATGGGTAAATGCACAGAAAATTTTGAGATGGAAACTCCAGACTCAGACCATGCAGTGCTCGCTACAAAATTGTCATTTTATTCTTGATCGCCCAATATCTGCATTCAAAATTTGGTTTTGAAGAATCCAAGTGCTCCTCTAATGGGGTACATGAAGAATTTTGATAGCTGAACCACATGGACACTAGACCAGCCAAGTTCAGAGCTTTAGGTCACATTGTTGACTAATCAGTGCAATTGACAACTTATCAATGACGTCAACGACTAAAAATTTTGTGGCCTATTGATTAGTCATTGATTACTCATTGATTATTGGCACTAATCAATGACTAGAATCAACTGATTACCCATTGATTACTCATTCATTTAAGGGATGCGTGGAAAAAGGCCCTCAGTGACTCCTGATCTAATGCCAATTTCTCCCTTTGATTTACAAACATACACAAGGAAAATTGGAAGGAGAATTTAGCAGTTCCTCAGAGGTCACTTGGGGCTTTATTCCACGCATCCCTTCATGAAGGGATGCGTGGAGAAAGGCCCTAAGCGACTCCTGATCTAATGTCAATTTCTCCCTTTGATTTACAAACATACACAAGAAAAATTGGAAGGAGAATTTAGCAGTGCATCAGAAGTCACTTGGTACTTTATTCTAGGCACCCCTTCAATTACTCACTGATGTCATTGATTTCATTGATTTGGTATGCCTGGATTCACGCAACGTCTTTATGAAAGTTACATTATCAGTCTCCTGACCTTAGAGAAGAACTCAATGTTGATTCAGTGGTAAACACAAAATTTATGAGCAAACATTCAGATGCAAAAGAAACCCTGAGTCTCCCTTTTACTCCAAGAAGTACCCAAGACTCAAAACTGAAAATAATCTCAAATTTCATTAATTTACAAAATGCCTGTGTTTAACATTTCCAGCTTTTGCATTATTCACACTCGTAAAGCTGAGCTACGTCGAGCAGTGGAAGAGAGGAGAAAAAGAAGACACCATGAAGGTGATGGTGAAGAGAACTATGATGGTGATAAGGAAAAACGAAGAAGGACATCAAGCTCAAATTCCCAGAAAAGTGATAAACAAGATGGCCACTCATCAGGTAAACTATATAGTATATTTGCTCAGGTGATTATAAAGAAGCGTGCACAATGATTGGTTGAGGATTACATCATATCTTGCTATAATCACCCCGCGTGAGGTGATTATAATACTGAAGCACTAATTTTCAAAATGGCCACCACGCGATTTTTGGTGTTTGTGGCGAAAAGAAAAAAGAAAATGCATTTGTTCTGATAATCACCTGAGCATACATGTATCAGGCTCAGAGAATATTATGGAATAATCCCCTTGACTTCATGTCGGGGATTATTCCATAATATTCACTTCACCTTCAGCAAATAATTGTTAAATATAGTACATAGTTTTCCTTACTATAGGAAGTTAACATTCCATTTTAAAACTAACACTAGTTTTTAAAACTTTGCATTAATTTAAGCCGTAATAATTTCAAGGGGTATTATTTTCCATGACGTTAAAACAGAGGGCTGTTAATTTCCACATTAATTTCTATTATTTGAACCCAATTTCTGAATCCTGTCTTGAGCTATGATCTATTTGATACTTGTACAACAGCTTTCCCTGTGTGGCATATTCCAGTCTTTTATCTTTTAGTACATTATGTACAATAAGTCAAGTCCATTCTTGCTCTCAAGCTTTTTTTGATGCGCAGTTCACTGTATTTGTGACAGCATGCTTTTTTCATGCTTTGTTTACTTATGCCTGAGGAATGATTAACGCGGTGACTTTGTCATGCACCCTTCCTCAATAGAGTCGGAGGCCTCACCCTTGCATTAACTTCTTTCCTTTTAAAAATTTCTCTCTCATTTTTGCATTAATTTCCTTAAAGTTGATTTCCAGTCCATACTGCGCAGGCTCAGCCCCGAATTGTTTGTGAGCCTCACATGATGGAATGTAAGGCAGAAATGTAGATAATTTATGAAATAGAGTGCATATTTGGAGCTGTACAAAAATTTTTTCACATGGGAAAAATAAAGAAGACGAAGACTTAAATACCTCGTCATTTTCAAAAGAATCTTCCTGCAACACACACCGTGTGGTCATGCACAAGCTTGCAGTTCCTTGTGCTCAATGGCAACTGCTGGGCACTACAACATGGGCAGGCATTTCTTCCTGTTTCCCGTAAACAAAACCTAATACATGTACACACTGAGATGTTCTCTTGTCCTGGCCGCGCGGCCACCTCAATGTCTCTATCTTCAATTTCATCGAGAGTAAAGCTCACATCCACGATGGCGGGAGACAAAAATTGTAATTTCACCTTATGTAAGACGTCACGAATTGGTACATTTCATAAAGTCGTACATGATGTATGTAGTTTTTCAAAACAAAAACCAAAACAAACTGTTGAGCCTGCGCAGTACGAACTGGAAATCAACTTGAATGCTTCTAATTATTTAAGCAAAATTTCTAAAGGCAGAGTTAAACAAAACCACCGTCTAAACCATTTCCATTTTGTCGAACCTAATGTATAAACGGACTAGAAAAACTATTTTCTACTTAAGATGAGCCACTTGTAAAAAGAATTTGAGTTCCAGTCATTGTATTAAACCATGGTCCAAGTTAGACCTCGTTTAAATAGCCGACCCACACTCTTTTAATGTTTGGTAATATTCTGTGTTTAGATGAGGAGGCTGGTGGTAGTGGTGATGATTATCTGAAAGTTGACAGTGCATGGCATGGTGATATAGACAGTGATGCAGACTCTGTGGACAGTGAAGAAGAAGATCCTCTAAAGTGAGCATCAAAAACCTTATTAATTTTAGGAGAATACTTTAATTATGGCATGAATATGGCAGTTTTTTGCAATCCCAGAAATTCCCACTTGGAGGCCTACATGTACCTGATTTTAGTCCCATCGGTGAAGCAACTAAACATCACACTGGTTTTACTCCTCTTAGATAAAGGCATACCACATCTCCTAGAAGACAGTTACAGTTACACTTATTAGACTAAAATAATGATGATAGTGATACAGTGTGTACACTGCCATAATATTTTGTGCTTACCTTGACTAAGTTATGCTTATAAAGATGTAAGCAGAGGGCTCATAACCAGGAGTTTACAATTGCCTTTTTGTTGTCGTTGTTATTTATTTTTTGTTTTTATTTCTGTTTCTGTTGTTCTTTCGTTTTTCGTTTTTGTTGTTGTTGTTGTTGTTTTTTTTTTTTTTATTTTACAGAAAAAGAATTCCACAAAAAAAATCTTGATGTTACCGGTACATGTACACCAGTTTTGAATTTCAGGCTTTGGGGATATTAAAGCAAGCTTCAGTCAAAAACGATCTCTGTACCACTGAGTTCATCTATGTGTTCACCCATCATGGATTCATGTCGATTTGAATCTTTTCCTAGGCATGCTGGTGTGTGGACAGTTGAAGAAACCACAAGGATGTGTCGTGACAAAATGATCAGACTGCGTTCACTTTACATAGCTCAGTTCAAGAGATTGCAGCATGTTTTGAAAGAGAGAAAGAGGAAATACTGTCAGGCTATTCAGGCTGAGGAGGAGGAGGAAACAGGTAAACAACTGGCAAAACCTGTATAAACTTGCTGGTTATTAGCTGAGTTATCAAGTGTATGACTATTGTGTGTGTCATAAACAGAAGTCGTGTTAATCATATTTTGGTGATAAGTTAAAAGTAATTCCCATAACCGAAGTTTGTCTAAATGCTTCTTTTTTCCTTTGTTTCTCGTCTTTTCATTTTGTTTTTCCTCCTTTGACTGGTTACAGTTTTCTTTGTTCAGGAGCTCTGTTAAGCTGTTAAGCTAGCCTATGTACAGTATATCTACATATACAGTATATATATGTATGTGTTGTATTAATGATTAATGTATATTATCTTTTGAGAAGGACAGGCCTTGTAATTTACTGTTTTCTAAGTGTCTTGCAACAATGTAGATAATGGTCGCTCAATAGAAGAATGGTGTATTGTGATATACATCTAGCAAAAGAAGATGAGAAGTAAATGTAACTCTTGTTATTCTCTCAGTAACTAACATTCTACTTTTTTTGACTACTGTAACAATGTCTTTTTTGTGTCCATGCGTGTAGGAGAGTGTCATTTGACACCCACCCAGCTCCTTGGACGTAAAAGTCAAAATGAGCGTCCTTGCACTGAAACTTTGCTACGCAAGCAGTCTAAGGAAAAGAAACAGGGCATAACCTCACGACAGCAGAATGTTTCTACCCTTCGCTGTACATATTCTCCAGGGGGCAACAGATGCACTGAAAAGGTTTTGCCGCTCACTAAGCACTGTATTAAACGTATCCTTTACATTCCAGTGAGTGTCTGTGTGAAGACTTACACATGTAAGCGTAATTGAATGATTTAATGGGGCATATACGTGTATTGCAATTTTAGGACAAAGAGAAATCACTCCAAGTTTGCCCAGGTTTTGCGTGCACTGCGGCTTTTGTGTTGGTAACTTTTACTGGTGTCCTTGCCATGCCATGACATATGATGGAATGGAACGCGATGCAGTGCAGCACAACACGATAATGTTGTCGATTTAGTTACACATTTATTTTCTTGCTATAATTGGACATGATTCCTTGACCCAGCAACAGACATCACTCACGATCCTAACCAACTGCTCTTTCAGAGATGTACATTTCCTTCAAAAGGTGACGGTCAATGCGAAAGGAATGTTGCTAAAATCTTTAACCACAGTAACTGCAGACTGCACGTAGAGTTACCGGCAAATATGAAAAGACCAGATGTGAAAAAGGATTTGGAAGATGCAAAGGAAAGAACAAGGTAAGTTGACAGTAGCTTTAACTACACATAACTGCAGTCGAGTTGAGAAACAGTGATTTTGTGATACCTAGGTATAACACCGTTTCTTATGGTAAACATAGCATAAAGTACCTTGGTCCGATGCTCTGGTCCAAATTGGATAAAGAAATTAGAAATTCTAATTCG
>Ga0126336_10000410_pt1 | contig 16995 bp, 9 predicted proteins | sample SidCmetagenome_FD_92530 | JGI IMG/M metagenome (GOLD analysis project Ga0126336, IMG submission 92530) | Coral microbial communities from El Islote,Puerto Morelos, Mexico - Siderastrea C C metagenome | ecosystem: Host-associated > Invertebrates > Cnidaria > Coral | place: El Islote,Puerto... | reverse complement strand
TTAAGACTTTAAAAGGCATTTTATCAATCCCTCTTGAGCTGCTTTTCAATTGCTCATTTTCTACTGGTCTGGTGCCTGATCAATTTAAAGTAGCCAGAGTAGTTCCTCCATCGATGAACAAGCCCAATACACGCGATGCGAATGTCTCGAAGTAAGAGGAGTCCCCGTGACAACTGGAGAGGATACAAACGAAATTGTTAAGAAAATTGGAGCCTTGATTGAGGTCGATATTAATGATACAGATATCTCGAAAGATATCTCGAAAGTAAGAAAGAAAGGAATTGAGTCTGTTTCCCTTCTAGCTGAGACAAGAGGAGATTTTCATTCCACCAAGTTTTGCAGTATGAAGTCATGAAACTCGTGGCAAATGGAAGAGTTTTCTCCTTGCTACACCCAACAACAACGACACCCTGTTTCATTCACAATTCACCAACCCCAGCCCAAAATGACTGGGGGCCTAGTAGGATTGGATTGACTTGAACAGAAATTCTTCATTCTCTGAACTTCAATTTCACTCCCAGGATTTTCAATTTAGATTTAAATTTTGCTACCAAGATTTTCAAAAAAACTCAAAAATGGGGGGAAACAAAACCCACCCACTCTTTCCCTTAGGGCCATAGTCACATAGTTTGTGTGGTCATCCCCTGTGTCTTGCAGACGATGCAATTATTACTGTCCTATGATTGTGTAATATTGTTTCCCTGCATCAAATCCAGTAAGTAAATTGGTTTCGGTTGTACCAAATCATGCCCAAACTGGTTTCACAATTTTCCAAAATAAAAGTGACTCGCTTGTTGCCAAAAGTTGCACTATTTCAACGATAGAGTTCTTCTGTGAAAGGCACTATCGTGTGATAGGTTGCCCAAGGAAATTTGATGTTCACAACAAATATTAGCCCGAAAACGTAGTTCGAGGGCTTATATGAAGTTTGAACATAAATTTCCGAGGGAACCTGTCACACCTAGGGCCTGAGACAGAAGGACTATTGTTTTCATTGTACAACGCAAAATTTTGGGTGAAAATTGCCAAAAACAGGCACTATGTGCTGATAGGCACCCGCTGAGGAGAGACACTATCACATCACATGATCGATTTGGACCAATGGGAGCATGCCAATTAGACAGTAGAGTTCTTCTGTCGAAGGCACTATCGTGTGATAAGTTGCCCGAGGAAATTTGATGTTCACCAAAAATATTAGCCCAAGAAATTAGTGTGAGGGCTTATATGAACTTTGAACGTCGAATTTCCGAAGGAACCTATCACACATAGGGCCTGAGGCAGAAGAACTCTATTGTTTTTGTTGTACAACACTAAATTTTGCCCAGATGGGCACTATTCGCTGACAGGCGCCTGCTGAGGAGAGACACTATCACGTCACGATCGATTTCGACCAATTGGAGCATGCCAAAATTTAGCATTGTACTATAAATGCAGTTAGCAAGGATTGTATGTGTGCCAATTAAATTTTCATTGGCCAAACAGACCCATAATGTGAGACAAGCAGGAGACTAGTAATACCATATATTTAATACTGTTTGGCTGTACAAACTGTACAACTTCCTGATTTAAAAACCTGTTTGTTTGTTTGTTTGTTTTTTCCTAGTGTTACATATTGATGCAATTATCCCACAACTTCAGGCTGGACAGTAAACTTGAGATACTGATCACCTCTCTTGACCTCTATTTTCAGAGCTTCTCCTTTATGTACATGTTGGTAGACTTGTTTAGATGACCCTGTGTCCTTACCATTCATTTTAACAATGATGTCGCCTGGTCGCAAACCAGCCCTGAAACCCAGCATGAAAATGTTACATTACCACTTCATTTGTGCTGGCCTTTGTGTTAATGTTAATGTATGTGGCACTGTAAATGTGAGAGCGTTGATGGAGATTACTGCCAATAAGAAGCTACGTGCATTTCCTGATTGCCAATATTGAAGTAACAGCAGTGACTACACTACTAGCCCTTTAATTGCAGTGAAAGGGCTTTAGGTAAAAACACAATGCTATATGACAGCTCTTTCCCAACTTAACTGGGACACAGCCATGCCTAAGACACATTTGAACTTGGTAACCTGTGGCTGGTGATGTGTCAGATTTTACTATCCAAAATCAATTTTCACTAGCCATATAGTCATGAATTCTTAAAGTCAAGTCATTTTTTTTTCTTTTGCACATCAGATCAGCTTGTGGGTAAAAACCTTCCTTGGTGCTCTAATACCTTTTTATATTGAAAAGAAAGAAGAAGAAAAACCAGCTTGAATAAAGTTTTTCTTCCATTTCTTCCCTTGTCATTCAGCTTCCTGCTGTTCTTGCATTCACAAAACCAATCAATCTATAGCTTGGTTTGAAACTGATCTCAAAGTGTTTTCTGTTTTTTCCGCAGTCAAAGTCACTGATGAAAATGCAAAATTTACCAGCCAAACCTAATCGTTTGCTAGTCTTTGACTAGTTGGCTACCATTAGTCTCCAGTCCTTCACACATGGTTTCACACAAAATCAAAAGAAGTACTGATATGGCAGTTACATTACGTTGAAATTATGTAACTGCCCAAACCTTGTTGCAGGTAATTTAAAGGGAAATTTCTTTAACCACCTACTAGAACTTGCCTGTGTGCAGGGGAGCCATAATTCACTTGTGGAACAAACACTCCAGATGTAACTTTGTTAAAACTTTGGTCCCTTCGTCGTAACTCTTCAAGGATCTGTGGAGTTAGTGTTAACATGCTGACCCCAATATACCAGCGCTGATGTGGTGCAAGTGGTCTTTTTGTGCTTCTGTTGTTTGTGTATTTTCCACTTTTGACTCTTTCTATTGCTTGTGACAGGAAGTCTTTGGCAGCATCAATTGGAATGGAAAATGAAATTCCAGCAGCAAATCGCATGGTTATAGCATTAATACCAATAACATGTCCATCCTGTAAATGTACAAAGTAATTATTTTTAGACACTTGTCAAGGAGAGGCGATCTGTTTAGCACCTAATCAAACCTCATTAAATTGAACACTTAAGGACGGTGCCTCCTTTTGTTACTGTGCATACGTACTGGGCATCTCGGGATATTCGGGTTTCTTAAGGAATTTGCTCATTAATACAACAATATTTTTGCGCGGTTTAAGACTGTGGAAAAAGCAGATCTTAGCGAGGGCTATCAGAATTCAGAAAGAAAATAGGGGGTAACCATGCATTTTTCAGAGATAATTGAGCTTAAATTTGGAAAGAAATTGCCATGCATTCTTTGTATTTTAACACTTTTTTGGGTTTGTGGTTGCTTAATTATCTCTGAAAAATGCGTGGCTACCCACATTTTTCTTTTTGGATTCCAGTAGGTCTTGCTAGGAGCTGCTTTTTTCCCATAGTCATAACCTTTGCAAAAATACATCTGTATTAGGAGGCACCGTCCTTAAGGGACGTCAACTACACTACATCATCATCGTGTAGGGAACAATAATGTCGGTAGATTTTTTATTCCTTTTAGACCAAGTGAACTGAAATAGAAAGCTGTCCTATTATAGGGGTTTCCATAAGGAATGGTTTAACTGTATCACTAATTTTGCAATGATTTACCATACAGCAACAAGTTTTTGAGACAGCTGTTCATTAAACCTGTGATTTGTGTGTGTGTGTGAGGGTGGGGGGGGGGTATTAATTGTTATTTTCTGGTAAGACCTCCTGTAGTTATTCTGCACTTTATGTCATCAGAATTTACACTAACCGGTTAGAAAAAAACAACTAAACAATTTTATGCTTATTGAATTTACCCTGCTTCCCACCATTTCAAACATGTTTTATTTTCCTGATTCCCTCACCCCTTTTCCCAAATTTGTGCCCCTCCCCATGCCTCCCCCAACTCTGTAGACACAATGGAGTACATTATTGCAGGAAATAGCTTAATAAACTTTCTTGAAGATTAAAAAAAAACCTGCTGTAAGAAAACCACAACATGTTGTAGTGGCCTTGTAGGCTTTTCCAATCAAAAACTTTATACGTACACGTGCACAATGTACATTGTATCTCCTCACTGGACCTTATATTTCAATTGTTAATGGCTCCTTCACATGTAACTACTGGAGCCAAGGTCACATAATTTATGCAACAATCCTTGTTTGATATTTCTTTTTTAACAAAACAAAAAACATTTTAAACTTATTATAAAGTAATGTTTAAAATTGTTTTGGTCACGTTTTTACATAATTTGTCTGAGCTCAATGTAGAAAAACAGCTAAAATAATTTGTAACAGCATAACCTCTCTCGATGAACATCTGGTGCTTTGAAGAGCAAATGTGACCTAGAAACTCAACTAAACACATCATTTGTTATCATATTCCATAATAATACGACAGCAGACTCACCAAATTGACAAGTGGCCCACCAGAGTTTCCAATCTTAGAAAAGATACAAAAGCAAAATTCTTTACCTCATTTACTACATTAAGCTATTTATTTCATTCACTGCAAAGTCAGTAATCAATAAAAACTCAGCTGTTCAGTATTTTAGAAGAGGTTACAGTGCATGTAGAAACAGGGGTATGGAGCTACATAACATTTACCTTCATTTTTTTTTTTCAAAATAAATGAATAAATAATTAAATAAAAAGACTATTGCTTTGTGCAAACATAACCTGATACAAACACTAATGGTAGCTTGGAAAATAGAGTGCATATGGACAAAACCCTTCTCTACAGCTCTGGTTCAAGTACACTTAAATTTCATATTCTTCTGAGCTCCATTTTGAGTTTACATCAGGCTATGTAAGCAAACAATGTAAAACAGGTATCATGAAAGTAATCATAATGTCAATTATACAATCAACATTCCATAAACTACTCAGTGTTAATTACATTTATAGCTGCATCTGTCTGTATGTACTCCATCTCTCTGTTTGGCAGGCCGATCTCTTCCCCTGCTCGATGCACAGTGCTCACAATTCCTGCTGTTATTGTGTTACTGAGCTGTAGAGGGTTCCCCATTGCTACCACCCATTCTCCTGGTCGTATTGTTGAGGATGAACCAAGGGTTAAGGTAGGAAACCTGATATTCTGAAACAGAAATATTTAATCAGAACATTCTTTGATTAAAGAATTGTGCAGCCACAGCCAGGGGACTACATGCTATCTTTGTCAAACAATGGTGTGGGTTCTTTAAAATCCCTTTCTAATGATGTAGGGGGGGGGGAAGGATCTAAAATCTCATTTAGTATTTATAAGCATTAAATTAATTAAATAAAGCTGCATTGTATTCATTTCATCAATTCTTGTAGTCTTGTACAATTCTTGTATCCTTTTGTTTTTTAGTTGCAACTTTGATGTTTTTCCTAGTCACATAGCCTTATATTCTTATTTCTTCTTTACATTTTATTAGCTGAAGAACCCAGGCTCTGCCTAACAAAATGCTGGGCATCAAACATATTTTTTCCCCAGCCATACAACCAGCTTTGCTTCTATCATTATATTTTGACAGGAAGCTTTCTTTCTCAGAATTTTGAATTTTCTTCTTTTTTAATAAAAATAAGGACTTTCTTGAGGCATCTACATTTTTTGGATCATTTTAGTGTTCTATTATTGATAATTATTTGTTATTACTTTTTGGTCAAATTTGGTGCTTCAAAGGTTTTGGACAAATTAAGAAATCCAAGATGGAGGCTGCCATTTTGGAACAATGGGGGGGGGTGGGGGGCAGGAGGTTTAAACTTCCTGCTTACAGACATACATACATGACTTTATTTTATCTCCAATTTACAGGGTAGCTAAAAAGCTAATATCTTCGAGAAATATCTTCGAGCTAATATCTTCCTGTACCCTTTAATCCCATTTTTGTTGGCTCAATTGCAAAATATTGTGCAATCTTGCATAATTTTCTGCATTTCTCCCACTTCCCATGGGAGTCCCATTTCCCACACCCTCTTTTACCACCTCCCATACATTTCCCACTATCTCTCTACCGGGTTCCTGCCTCCCTGTCCACCTCCACAGAACCTGATGTAATATTTACATTGTGTGTCATCATCAGCTCATGTTGCTGACCCAAATGGAAACATTTTTGGACGTACTTTCTGCCCTTTAAGTCGAGTTGTCACAGCCTTCATGTTCCCAAAGTTAACGGGGGGAGGGGGGGGGCAAAATTCGACCCTTCCTCTCCCGGGTCCCAGGCATAGACTTACCTTATCCGAGTCCAGTTTGATAGCAGCCAAATCATTCTCCAAGTCAATATCAATTACAGTGCCGCTAAACTCTCTCCCATCTTTTAACCTAACACTAACTTTCACAGCATTCTCTACCACATGTGCATTCGTAAGAACCATGCCGTCCTCAGTGACTATAAATCCCGACCCGGCGCTAGTGGGACCAACATGGCCACGAAACACAAATCCCGCGTGTCGTCCCGTGGCCTCGATGTTTACAACGGCAGGTGCAGCTATTTCCACAGCGTCGGCGATGAAATTAAATGTTGCTGATCGAGGAGGTGATCCCGAATCATCTCTATTCGTGTCTTTAGGAATTGCTTTGGCTTCCACAGTCGAGCTAACTTTGCCACTTTTGATAAATTTTCGCAGTTCATAACCAACAAAAATACCGAAAGCTAGCGAGCCAATCCACGTCCAGGGAAACCTCTTAGTCGTTTCTTTGGTTTCTGTACTTAGTCCTCTACAACCACGCTGAATAACTCTTGTTTTCCACCTTTCTGAAAGCCACGTCGTTTGTCGAAACAGTCGCCATCTTCTCAACGTACAAACGGTCGCCATTTTGCCGAAGGAGAGTTTATGGGGACTGGAAATAACTGGAACCAGTTCATCTCGGTTTAAAAGACCCAGTTCCTCCACCTCCCACACGCTACCAACCCCACTTCCAACTTCTTTTTCACGTGTCTTTATGTCAAGAGCTCTTGTTTATGTATATGTTTATCATATATTTTAAATCGTGAGCCCTTAACTCGCTATCGTAATGTTATATTCTCTCTAATCGTATTTTGTGACAGCCAAGATGGATTTTTCAGTAGCAGAACAATATCAGTAAAGGACCGCAAACGAAAATGCTGCACGTGTACGTAGGATCTAGTAAACCAGATCTAATCAGCCAAAGAAATACTCAAATGACAAACAGAGCAGCAAGGCTGATCTGACTACGTAGAAAGATTTGACTCTGCGAGACATCAACACGACACTAATAGAACTTCAACAGAGCAGGGTTGCAGCCGTAGACAGCTGTTTTGCGAAGCAGTTGGTGTGATGTCTCGCAATTTTTTTACCGATTTAATAAAGTGCAGATGTGTAGATGTAGGAGAGTGTTTCGTTTCAACTCATAAATATCCAAAAAAAATCTGATTTGGAGAATGAGAAGAGCCAATTATCTTAAGTATTTGAAAAAAAAACTATTAACTGTACGACCGTCCATCTACATACTTGGATGCACCGACATTCTATCAAAACCAAAACCAGCGACTACCACGTATGGCCTGCACTCTTTCAAATATTGTGCAGTGAAATTATGGAACTCATTACCGGATAATATTAGAAGAGAATGTACTCTAACTAGTTTTAAACGTCTTTTGAAAACGGTCTCTTTTCAATGAACAATGTAAAATTTTAGAGAATTATTTTAGATATTAGTAATGTAAATAACTTTCTTTTTTGTTTTTCTTTTTTCTTTGTTTTCACTTTTTTTTTGTTACACGGAGATATTAGCCTTTCTTAAACTGGCTACTCAAAATTCGTGTTTAAATAGTTGCTGTTTTGTATCACTGTTGTACAAATAAAACGCGATTTAACCCAAATCAATGATTTATGTCGATAACTAAAGCCAAAAACTGATTGAAACGTAATTGATTTACATCGACTCAGCGAAAATCAAGTTTAAAGAAGTGCAAACTACTTTATAATACGTTATGTATTTTTTGTAAGGCGTACTTATAGGTCAGGGGCCTCTTATAACGCTCTTACAGTAATGGTATCATCTACATTTCAAAACAGGACAGTCGTTGAAATTTTCCATGGGAGAACATGGCCTTAACAAAAGTTTTTCGCTGCACCCAGAAGGGCATTTTTTTTTTTAATGAAAACCACTCTATTCGAGCAAACCAGATATGTTAGACTTGATGATGGACATCTAGAATGACCTAACATGTTTAAGCAACGAGTATGTTCCGAGAAAAGCTTACCAGCTAAGAACATGAAGCCAAAATCTGAAAGAAGAAATGACATATAATTTACACGATCAAAAGTTACCCTTCCTCTAATGTAAGAAAGCTAGAAAACACAAAGGCTTCAAAGGTTTCGAAACATCCACCATATCTCACCGGTTCGCCGAAGTTGATTGTACTTATTTTAGCGTTGTATCGTGTGATATTGTATGATGGGCGTGTGGAGGAACAGGATGGTTTTGTGTGCGGCCCCCCTATCGCTGTCTGTAAAGTTCTATTTCTGGGTTTGTACAACCACAAACGAGTCAAAAACAGTAGGTTCCAGAAAACGAAAAGCGGAAGTACAGTAGGCAGCGCAATGTTTCGTTGATGAGCTTTTTAAAGCGGCAATTCGCTGGGCTGATATGTTGTCCGGTTTAAACAAATTAGCACTTTCCGTAGATTTCGGCGATGTACTTGAATATGACCCAAGTTCGTTAAATTATAGGGACACCAAAGAGGAGAACAAGCGTTTTATTGCAATTGGTTCTACATTTTCATTTTTGTATTTCTGTGTCTGAGATCTCCTTTGTTTGTATATCTGGTATACGCCTACATCAGTTTCCCTCTGTCATTTCGTCTGTTAGTAACAGCAGCTACTATAACTGGAAATGAGACGAAAAGGGGTCGTTCTCTGTTTCACAGAAACAAACACCAGTCTATGGAAAACAAGGACGTTCAAGTCTGCCGCCCTTCCGGCGGCGGCAAATTGAATTGTTGTCTGCCTGTTCCCACGCAATATGCGAGCCTGGGTATGCGAGGGTCTGTACGTGTTGGTCTAAGACCCTTTGATCGCAAATCTAGGCTAATCGAGCTAATGGTAGTAATAAATGAGCAGTCGTCCGTTTTATTTAGTCGATCTATCTTGCGAAAAAATGCACTTAAAATCTTGAGAGCTTGTACTGAGCCAAGATCTTTTGATTGAGCGCAATGGCCACGTTGTCAAACCACGTTCGCGAATAGATTGTACGCTTAGATAGCTTCTAGAATCTTCAGAAACGTTTGGAGCTTAAAGGGTTAACTTTAGAAATCGTATACGTACATTTGACGTTAATAATCCGCGAAAATAACGATCACCCTGAATGTCACGCTCCCTTCCTCTCCGAAAGTAGACAAAATAACGTCCCCTGGGCGAAAGCAATTTTCCAACCTAAAATACTTTTTAAAAAAAAGGTCCATAGCAACAGAAACGATGTATTTTCGTATGTACACATAGTTTCAGTGGTAACACCGGTAGTGCGGAACTTTCAAGTTGAGTATATCTTCTGTATTATAATATTGTTTTCAGTAAGTCACATGTTTTAGCTGTCTTAAGATATTAAACCGCCACAGCGTAACCCGGCTTCGAAACTGCTGATTGAATTCCTCGTAAGCCGAAGGGGCATCCCGGAGCAGACAGAGGCAGGGTGCCGAATAACTTTTTAGGTGCCTTTTGTAATTTTGCCGGGCACGGCCCTTCTGGATGGATACCAGGCTGGTTGCTAAATGAGCCACCCTGCCTAGAAAAAGCCACTTACTTAATTACTTGCTAACTTATTGAGGTCATTTATTCATACGAGAGGTACGTAGTCAGGGGTGCTTACGACACACAAAGCGGGGTGAAGAGATTAGTTCACCGGTCCATGAAAGTAGGTGGTTTGCATCATTGCACATTCCAACGTTTCTCTTATATCAGTTGACAGGTTTTCTTCCAAATTTAGACAAGCACTTGACTCCGTCACCAAACAGACAGAAGAGTGAAAAGAGATATTAATTTCAAACACTACCTTGGGAAAGAAACAAGTGTTGAAACTTCCGTCTGAGTAATTTTAACTACTGCCATTTAACTGCGATTTAACGTGAACAGTCTACAAATAAAACGATTCCCTTACCGAGCAAGAAAAAAAAACTGATGGACTATTGTACAGGTACCAAGATGATTTTCTGGGTCCCTTTTTGTGCACCATTTTCAGTGTTTCATTTGTTAAAAAATTTCAAACATTTTTAAAATAGTTTCCAAGTCATATCCCTTCAAATAGAAACAAAGAGCATTCCAACAATTTTTATCAAAAAAGTGTTGTATGAGTTGATCAGCTCTAATAATGCCAGGCATTCCACTTGAGTTCCAATTGCGTAAAAGCGTTCCCTTTCTCACGTACTAATATAATCCTTGCTCAAACGTGCGGCGTGTCAGGGCAATTTACAATGTGTGCATTCTTACGCAGTAACCTAGACCTGTAGACATGGATCTTATCTATCAAGTTTAATCGACTACTGCATACATGTAATCATAAGCGATAACGATTAACGCCTGCGGTGGAATGGGCGAATATTTGTCATTGGTTTGGTTTGACTAAATTAAACTGCAAATGGGGGTTTGATATAAGCCATTGCAACCAGTTTCGCCAATAAGGTCGGGTCATCGACTTATTAGGACGGGGGAGGGGTAAGGAACCTGAAGGCGGTAAGAGGCAGTGGAGTGGTATGAGTGGTGTCCCAATGAGCTACACCCTCTAGATTTTCTTATAGACTCTTTGTTATCCCCTTAAATGGAGTGACAGGCTAGTGTTTTAGCTCGAGTCGTAGGTCGTAAGGACTTTGTTGTCGGGTGATAACTTGTTTATCCGCCTTTTAAGCAGAAACGGCAACGTCGTGAAAATAAATTCATTTTTATGAATACGCCTGATAAGATGAAGAAAGGGTTGTCGTACAGACCTTTCCCTAGGACAAGTCGTTTGTCTTGTATCACAGAAATTCAGCTAAAGGAATCCGTAAGATTTAGCCACAAGTATGTTACTAATATGATTTAAGGCAGAAATCAACCGGAGTCATGCAATTTGCAACGTACCCACGTGTGTGGCCTTTCAGTTTTTTTAAAAAAACTTTTTGATGAACGATTAACGAGAAAAACGAGAGGAAAAATAAATTTGTTGTGAGAAAGGGTTATTTTTAGTGAATTAATCAGCTCATAATATTTTAAGACTTGCCTAGTTGAGCGTTAAACTGCAAGTTTTTTTTCTTTCAGTTTTGATGACTTTAAGCACAAGCTTTTGTTTTGCAATTTTTTGCCTTGTAAACGTACAATAGTTACAAAACACGGGGAATGAAAATATGTAATGAATATTGTCCCTTCCGAATCTTGCCTTGCGTGCTTCCAAGAGTTCGAAGCCGGCGACCAAGCATAAGCTTGCCTTAGGAAAACAATAACAACGCTCAGACAACACACGCTCATCAAGTTTATCAGCACTGGCATCCTGTTCAATTTATTGGACACTTATACAATCCGCTGATATAATCACACTTCGGTTTATTTTCACAACTAACAGTATTTACATTGCAGTTTTAAATAAAGAAATTTACAGGATGGCATACCGATGAACAAAAAATATAAACCCTGGAAATAGGTCTTCAAATTGCCTTTTCATGTCATTTAGCTATGATATGGTAATTTTTACAAACGTCAATCAATTGTCGTCAGGGAATGAACTTTTAACTTTTTTTTACCACAACTGAAATGCAACTATTGTTCATTTAGCAGATAACAACTTTAACTTTAAGCGTACACAATCATTGTACTAAAATAAGCGCATATTTTTTTTGTCCCTTGATGATTTAAATAGTTCCTTCTGGATTTGCGCAATCGTCATAAGTCATTGCCACAGCGGACCAAGCTTCTCTCCTCAGGTTTTCATCTGTGCCTTGTTTCCCAAGTGTTCTCGGCGGTCGAAGGGCAGACATAAAATAGAAAGGTCGTGTACCATTCAGTCTTGACCGTATTCAACCAAAAAAGCTCACAAACGCCGGACAAATGTCTCTTCTACAAGGATTAAACAAGTCCACGTTAGAATCTCTTGGTAAAACATCACGCAGTGCTTGACCGATGAGAGGTTCTTTAGACCCATATGCTCCGATATAAGCTTTCTCGTAGAGAGATTTACAAACGGCCGCCTCATTTTCCATTTTGGCGTATTCGTTCAGAAGATATCGCGTCAACAAACTTGAGCTCGATTTCCTTCTGTTAAGGACTCTATCCATGCTTTCTACTTTTTCAACATGAAAGGATCCAACTTGCTCGCTCATGCCTCAACTCGATCTTCTCTCTGTCACCGCGTGCGTACTTCTAAATAAGCTTCAGGAAATTTGTATTTTTAAGCCCGAGCGGTATTTTTGACAAGGAATTTCACAATTTGCAGACGGCCTGTCAAGAGCGATTCATTAGCCACGTATCTGTTTTCCAGCCCTGCCAAGACAAGAACGTGACTAAATTTCCAAATGAAATCGAGCTGATCTAAAGCGCGCCCTGTTTTCCTTCTAAATATAGCACCACCCACCGGATCGCGGAGGCCTGGAGCAATTCAATTCTATTGTTTGAAATAGGAGGTCACGGAACACGTCACTGCTCTTTTGATTTCTAATTTTGGAGTTCTGGTTGAATAGAATCAGCCAAGTGTTACAAAACCGTGGACGAGAACACAATGAAGAACGCTTCCTATAAATAATTTTTTTTCCAAAAAGAAAGAGCTAGCAAAAAGGGACATGAAAACAGTTCCGTGAGAACTAAATTCTGTTTGTCTTCGCAAACGGAATACTAGACAAACGGACCCGGCCCGTAGACTATAAACAGGAGAATTAGGGTATTTCTCTACTCTATTAAAGGCGAATCAGGCTATTTGTCTACTGCTTATTTTGGAGAATTAGCGAAGTGTTGCCATGGACAGGAACACAATGGAAAATGCTTTCTATAAACAGAAACATTTCAACAAAATGTGCTAGCAAAAAGGGATATAAAAACAGTTCCGTGAGAACGTAAATTCTGTTTGTGTTCACAAACGGAAAACCTAGTTGTATGGACTCGGCATGTAGACTATACTATACCACTCTTGACTATACATAGTACAATCAGGCCATTACTCTGGTCATGCAAGCTAAATATCCTTAATTTGTTTTCTCCTGGATTCTTTTTTACTACGAAATGTCGGTAATACGTCCCTAAATGGAGAACCCACAAATCCTTTTAGTCGAGATGATTTGGTTTAAAAAAGGCAAAATATTTGCGAAAACTAGTGAACGTGACAGGCGAATTATTTATTCAAAATGATTAAAATAATTATGTTGTTCCGCCTCCATCTAATCCAGAAATAAACTTAAGTGATAACATCAGACTTGTAACTCGGAAGAGAATGTTCTGTCCGTGATTTCAACTGCGGTCGCGGGCATTTAACCTTAAAAGGCTTGAGTAGTCTTTTATCTTTATGCTGAAATTAAATGCACGAGTGATAGATAAGCCACATTAGCGAAAACAAGAATTAGGATTCAAGCAATCATTTTTTTAGACATAAGAAACACATTAAAGAATTGTTTGTGGACAAAAGAGAGGATACTCTTCCTTCAGTGTCGATTGTTTGTTTGTTGCGACCAATGAAATGCGAGCCGAAAACGCCACGAAAAAATAAAGTGAATAGATCGTGGAGTGAAGTGCTAGTGGGTTGTTTGTTTGAAAGCTAATGACATTCGTTATTATACTATACCCTACGGTGTTAGTTAATAATCAGTATGTCATGTTCTACTTAAGCGAAGGATGACTTCGAGCGGATTTGTTTTGAGAAACAGATGGCCAAATAAGCGTTGACGTCCAATCACGTCAAGGGAAAACTGGACGTCAACAGAACATATTCTAACGCGTATTTAGGGCGATTTCCACTCTTTGAGTGTAGGGAAAAACGACAGAGTTTTTGAAATCGGTTAAAAAAAAGGAAGGACAAAAATAAGACGTGTATTCTTTAGGATGGTAATCAGATCTTACGCCCATTTCGAATCCCAAGAATACAACACAGGAAATTTTGTCTTGGAGCATTAGCAACATCGACAGGATATCACATACCCCTGCGAACACCTTTGAATTGATGCGAAAACCTTTGTAAGTGTTTCCTCAAAATGGAAACTGTGATCATCCCTTTTTATCCTGTGGATCCGTGCCTGGGTTTATTTCAGGAAGATTACTACAAAAATAGATAAACTAAGGCAGACAAACTGACTTTGGAAAACAAAGGTCACGTAACCACTAAAGCTTTCCTGGTTCCTGGTCTTGTTAGCCTCAGCCGCCCGCTCTCCTCGTTTTGTTTTGTGTTTTTTTTTTCCTTGAGGAGAGCGGACGGCTGTGCACAGGCTATGGTCGGGCAATAGTATTGTTAGCCGCGCGTTCGGCTGAATGAACGCCTGTTATGCAGGCTATGGTGTTGTAAGACTGTGCATTTTTTGTTAGATGCGGTTGTCCCTGTTATTAGTACAGACATGTTTTATGTAAAGAGAAACGTTACTTTAGACTACCGGTCCCGCGTCCAATGCCTTCTTCGTGCTGACCTACCGCCAGCTGATATATACTATAGGCCCAAAGTGTTTCATACTCGCAAGGGGTACGCCAAGATGGTTCTATAAGGACCTCCTATCGAACAACTTGTTTTATTCAATTATCAACTTCCGTAAGCACTGCGGCCGAATTTTGGGCTTTACTTTTGGGTAAAACTTTTTGTTTGTGGTGACAGCTTTATGAACGCCACGCTATAGCGACCAAACGAGACAAAGAAATGAAATTGACATCCGTACTTTTTTTAAATTTACCGAAAAGCCTGTTCATCTCAAGCATGTCGTGAGAGTGAAATCCTACAGTTGTGATCATTCAAATGAAAGTTCCTGCGGTATTGTTTGTTATGCTGTACAAGGTTGTTCTTAGCTGTGCAAGTTCGACTTGTTACGGTGTTCTTTAATTCTCGAGGGCTAGCTCTTAATTTTGAACAGAAATCCTACAAAATCCTCATCGAGCATAGTTGTCTTGGTGGTTTTGCTCTGGCACAATTTAGCCGAGTAGCCTACAACTGGGTGATTTCCAGGACAATCGTAATAGAAAGCGTACGTGACCCTCTTAAATAGATTACCACAACACTTCCCTGTTTGGTGTGGGATTTCCTTCAACATTGAAAAGCCAAAAACTTCGGCGACAACCGCAAAACAAAAACATCCGCTAAATATGAAAAAAGAAAACATCCTATTTCTGTGTGTTCCACTCCGATGTTGTTGTGGCTCGAGTTTCCTCCTACTTCACCCGGTTTTTATCCTTTGGTGATTATTTGGTTATGTTACTAAGTCGCTGGTCTAAAGCAGGAGCAGGAGACACCTTGATTTAATATATGCTTCGTTTCCATGGTCCACAATTACAGTTTCTTTTTCTTTTCCTTCTTAGCGTTAAAAATAAACCTGTTATGTGTTTTTCAATCATGCTCTGAACCTAAAAGATGAGAACTTATATGGGGGCTGTTGAGGAGTAGTTTTCTGAAATAGTTGGCTCTAACTATGAATAAAAATCCATATTAAAAGTGTGACGGCTCTCAGATGTGAATGTGACTACCAAATAGTAGGTTTTATTATGTTAAACAAGAAGGACCTATCTTTTGTCAACTGTACAGCCGATTTCACTTCTCTGCAGACACAAGTTTTTCAAGCATTATCAGGGAACTATGATTCACCCCCACAAGACAGCGTAGGAAATTTGTAGATCCCCTCTTGACTCTTTATGATTTTTGATATCTTCTGAATTTACTGTTTACTATGTAACTTTATTTTATGCATAAATTTCCATTCATTTTGAAACCATGGGCGAATCATGACAAGCGAGTGATGGGTCGCCGGCTGTGATGGCAAAATAAAGATGAAAAAGATGAGTTTACAGAAAAAAATACTAAGGATTTGCAAATGTCCTTTACCGCTCAACATGGCAGGCGAATCACAACTGGCAACTGGCGAATCGAGCTTGAAAATTAAACCTGGGTCTGCTGCACACAACAGTGAAAGCTGTGTAGTATAAAGTACCTGTGACCATCTTCTTTCCTGTGTTACAGGTTTGAGTCTGTGGGTGAAATCTTAAAGAAAGGAAACATGAAACTTGAGGATTTTTACCCTTTTCTGCTACAATCTAGCGTGAATTCACTCTGCAAAAAATTCTTTGCATGATAGCAATTGAGTATCAGTTCCCTTTTAACTGTCCCTGCTCTGAACTTGTTTTCGTTAAGCAAGGGAACTTTGGAATACGCAGATTTCCACTCATGGGGTTACAAGAAACCCCAAACCCATGGGAAAACACATACACACACACACACACCGTTGATCTAGACTAATACTTCGTGAAAACGTTCGTAGTGTGGTAATCAGACAATGAGCGATCTTGCAAACACGAATAACGTGGAATATTGCAAGAATCACGTCATAGCTGGTCAGAAACGTAACCGAAACGCGTGGGTATGATATAAAAACATCTCTCAACCAAGCTATCTGGTCTTTAGATGTAAATATCATTTGGTTTCTTTTTTCAATCGTTTGTTATGGCTGACGCAAGAATTAGCAATATATAACGTCAAATTCGCGAAAGCATGAAGGTCGTGGGGATGAATTGTGTCAATTTTATTTTAGCGGAGGAGAAATGGTCGAGACCATGCTAGCGAAAATATTAATAATATAATATTTCAATTTCTTAAAGATACGCCCCATTACGTTAACACCTTTCTGTGCACAAAAATAATAATAATAATAATGAAGATAAAAACGAAAATGTACGAAAAACAAACTGAAAATACGTGCTGAAATTTCAGTAAAAGGGGAAGCTAGGAAAGCAATTCTTTCGACAATATTGACAACCGAAAGATGTTTTTTGAAAAAATAAATAGAACAATTTTTGTAAAAAAGAAAACTAATACGTGGTTCACTTGGATTACGGATCAGCAGCTAAAGTTTGCGTGCAAAGAGCATTGTTTTTGTCTGGTGGATTTCACGCAACCTGTAAAGATAATGGCC
>Ga0126336_10000409_pt1 | contig 17003 bp, 5 predicted proteins | sample SidCmetagenome_FD_92530 | JGI IMG/M metagenome (GOLD analysis project Ga0126336, IMG submission 92530) | Coral microbial communities from El Islote,Puerto Morelos, Mexico - Siderastrea C C metagenome | ecosystem: Host-associated > Invertebrates > Cnidaria > Coral | place: El Islote,Puerto... | reverse complement strand
TGATTTTTTCAGGCTTTCTTTTCGCAACTACATAAGTTGCGTTAATAACTGCGAGGATCTTCTTTACATTTAATTCTTCATTCCTCAGTTCAAATATATGAATTTCATATGTTCATAACTTCAGTAGTAAAATGGTTTGAAAACAAAGCCTCCTGCAGAAGTCTGTTTAGTGTGAACATCTGGGTAGAGTAGTCTTAAGAGGGACTGTTGTTGGTCATTGTTTCGACAACCTCGTGTTGACCCTGGAGATGACTTTCGCAAAATGGTGTCGAAACGGCGGACAAAGCTCCTTCTCGGAACTACTCTCTCCCAAGCGATCACACTAGACAGACTACATTATCAACAGTCTTTTCTGACTAACTGATATCACTCATGTTTGTTAAACGTTGTGGTTTTAATTCAATAAGTGTTCAACTGGTTACAGAGGTTTTCTCTAACAGGCGCCCTTCAAGGATTTTTTTCCCAACGGCCAAATGTGTTTTGGTGGATGTCAATCATCTGTTTCTATGACAATTCATTAGAACGTGCGCCTGATGAAAAAAAAAATTAGCCGTAAATTAAGCAATGAGTGAAATGATGAAAAAATCTTGCAGGAAGTTTTAACCACGCTTTGATGATTCTGCGTATCAAATATTTTCTAACAGACAGCAAAAAAAAGCAGACTCTGAATTACTAAGCTTACCTGAAAAACAAGTCGCTCGGCAAAGGTTTTGTTCTTTGAATCGAACATGTCTTCACAAATGCATTTAAAACACCTGAAAATACGCAATGCAAACTTGTTTTAACGAAAGTGACCTTCGGAAGCAAATTTCTATAAAACTGAGCTTTATTCTATTCGAAGAAGTGCTTAAATCCACTGAATTACTTCTCTGAATTCGTGGTCGATCAGCAAATGTCTGATTCCGGCCGGCCGTCAGTCTAGTAATTACAAATAATCTCTTCGTTTTGCTTCGCAGTTGGTTTCTAAGATGGTCAGTCAATTAAAGGTCAAAATCTACATATTACCGATTGTGTCCTCAATGAACATTTCCAGAATTGTTGTAGTTCTGTCACAAAATTTTAAGAAGCGGAGGGCACAGCAGATTCGCAAGAGCCAATCAGCGCGTGGGAATTCGAAAAAATGTCATAAAAATAGATGATTGACATCCACTAAACACACATTTGGCCGTTGGGAAAAATATCTTGAAGGGTGCGTGTTAGAGAAAACCGCTGTAAAATGGGATTTTTTTAAGACGTGCTCTTGATGATTTCTTTTTTGTTCCTTTTATTTCTACAGATTGACCGGAGCGCTCCACTAGATGAGAAGAAACTACAAGTGCTGAATATGCAAAATGCTTCAAGAATAATAACGCTCTTTGATAAAATAATCAATCTAAATAACACTGTAATAAAAACGCAAGATAAACTGCTTTTAAATCAGGTTTGAATAAAAAGTACAACACATTTCTGAGTACTCATTTTTATGCTTGTACCTGTAGCTTTTCCGGCTTTTCTTTGTAGTAGATTGTGTGCTGTGTTTTTGTAACCAGTTCCAGATCTAAGAGTGCGACCACGTTTTTTTCCAAAGAAAACAAAGCGTTCTAATGTTTTGATAACTTTCGACTCGCTACATATTGAGCTTGGAGTTTTCTACCTGCTGAATCACTACAAATTACTCGGATCCAATCTGGCTATGCAGCTTGAACTTACATTCAAGCCTTTGAAGGTCTCGCCTAGTAGGAATGTTACGATATAAAAAAAAATTCCTTCCATTTGTAATGAAAATGAACCGAAAACGTAAGAGAAGCTGCGCTGGCAATAGTAAAAGAGTAAAATGCAGTTGTCATTTCATCGAATGTTAACCGAAACGAACCGTTTCTGTATACGAATAGCTGTTAATTCCTCGCGAGAGATATATCGGAAACCCAAAAAGCGTTCAGAAAGAAGACAACCGGAAACGATCTTTTTAAATGACAAAAAAAAACATCAATTCATCGTCCTTGATTTAATATGGCAGGCGCAATTAATTTTTTATTCTCCCACATGTATGTAATACACATGCTGCATACTTTGACGAAGCGTACGAAGCGTTTGACGTAGTTTCATTACAATGATTTTTATTGGGCAAGATTGCCATTGTTAGCTCCCCCAGGTGAGTTATTCTATCCCTTTTATGGCCTAAACACTGGAAAGAGATAAACTCCTTCACATTGTGGAATATCCATGCTATGAAATTAACCAAAAAATCATTTCTAAATATATACAGCGTGTGGGTGTCACATGTTGAATCGACAGATAAGAAAGAAATTATTTATGTGGGCTAATATCAAGTCTACAATTTTTTTGGTATACAAGAGAATTCATTACTTTGAGCATTTTCTTGGCTTTGGTCGTTTTAAAGTGTTTATTTGTGTGTGCCACAAAATGTCTCTAGCCTATATCTGAGGCCTAGTTCAAAGGTCGAATTTGTTTGTCTCAAACGTAATATACAAATTAGCAAAAACAATAGGTTTTGATCAAGGTTTGGCACAAGAAAAGTAAATAGAGAGTGTGGATGAGAAAGATGCAACAAATTAACCAACAAGTAATATTGAGAGGTTTCCTGCCTCACTTAGCGTCACTTAAGGACGTTCGCGCTAATTGTCTGTGCGCATTCTTTCTGCCCACGTAATTCACGTTGCTATGTCACGCCACGTCATGCATCGAGCGCACGCGCTGAGTAAGAAATATAGACAATTGCAAATACAGCGGTGGTGGGTATTTTTTGTATCTATAAACGTGCTTAACTCTCTTAAATGCACGGTGACCCATTCTTTGTTTCGATAAATCACTTCCTTTACTCGTTGTCTGCATTTTGTCCAAAAACAAAAAAATTCTGAAGGTGAGAAGTTTAAATTTTATAGCTATTTCTTCTCAAATACGATCGCATTTTTTTCTACGAATTCAAAGCAGGTGTATATGACTTACAATTATCGTTTGGCGAAGATAATTTTACGTGAAGAAACGATATTACCAGCAAAAATGTAGTAAATAGGCCTATTTACGATGAAATAAATAAATCAGCATTATCTAGAGTCCTCCACGGAACTTATTTTACTCCTTGTAGCAGGAAAGCCGATTTCGCCTTACATAACCAAACCTTCTAAACAACACAGCATTTCCGATCCACTTTATCTCCGAAACGAGAAGTTTGACCCCCCAATTTTTTTGCTTTTCTGCCATGAGATGGTCATTATCTAACTACAGCATAAGTTTGAAAAGAATCTGAACATGGGAAGATTTTTTGTTGGGGCGAGAACGTCCTTAAATCCACGTTCACACCTAAAAATTATGTTTTATTTTCGGTTTGAAGAATACAAGGTAAATATTTTGTTGTCACATAGAAACAGTAGCGAAAACCTTAAAAAAGAAAGTTAACTACGTTAACTACTGCTTTTATTGGGTGCATTTCCCTATCAACTGTTAAATTAAACAACAGATAATTACATAGGTGAAATGAAGGTGTGTTTACCCATTACTTTCAATGGGTTCATTTCAGTTTCAACTGTTCAATTAAATAAGACAGAAAACTTCAAAAGTCAAATGAAGACATTTTGAGCTTACATGAAGTCATATTAGGTCATTTCATTTTCTTTCACTTCTTTCTTCCTTGTCTGTAAAACCAATCTTTTACCAGTTTCTGTAAGATGTGGAAATAGACAGCATTGTCTTGTAAAAGTCCGTTACCGTACTAGAACGTTTCAATAATAAGTATTCCTAACTTTTTGTCTAACATAAATACAGTGCTCAAAAAACCGGATGAAACTGATGAAGGAAACGCGTATAAAATGCTGGAGAAATCCTGATTAGTGTGATCTTTTATGCTGTTCTCGTTTATCGTATATTTATATTCATGTTTCGTATATATGTGTTTATCGCATTGATATTTATATGCTCCACCTTTATAATAGGGAACTTCAACAACAAGAACACTGACGTCCCAGAAGTCATTAACAACAACCGAAGTCAAACATTTTTTTGGGTTCAGATTGAGACCTTTCTACCTGTAATTAAAGTCTGCAAAGTTTAAATTCATACTGATATACCTCAATCATCCCACACTGCTAAGAAACTCTTAAGAAATACGTGTAGAGCGACAACCACATACTTTTTTTCAGACAGAATAAGCCAACGAGTTTAAATAGCGCATGTGTTAAAAACATGAGATACATAATTCTATTTTTTTAAATCGAAACCTTTTTGGGTTTTGAAAGAGTTACAAATTGAGAGGTCAAGACAGGTAATTATACCCTTACTGAGCAATAACTTTCTTTTAAACTCGAAGTATTTCAAAATGTTCGAGACGCCAGGAACACACCTTCTAGGTGCTCATAAAACAGAAAGGACCTTGTCAATCAGAGTGCACTATGCTGTTACACAAGTTTATCATAAGTTTTGGCGTATTTATAAATCAAGATTATCCAATCATAGGTGTTTTTAAAACACTCGAAGACTTAATTTTTTGAGCTGCCCCCGCCCACGAAAAGAGGAAACGTTTTTGTCGAAGTGAAATATGTTCTTTCCATCTTACAACAGAATATTTTCGATATCGTTTCTTAAATTAAAGATATTGTGTTTCGTGAGAAATCTCAAAACAAGCCACTTCTCTCGATATCAGTGACGCTACTAGTCAGGAAACCTCATATAGTGCTTTCTGTGCAATACCTTCAATACTCACTGATGTCAATTCGCCTTTCCTGGGTCATTTTTCTGAGTTATAAAGTTAAATATCTAGATAAATTGAAGTTCAATATTATCCGTCAGTTGAATTTCCTTATTGCGGATTATAAAAATTACAATTTAAAAGGTTCTGCCATCATAAATTAGGCCCCCCTCCCTTCCCCAAATAATGTTCAATTGGAATCATACACTGGGAAATAATGCAGAATATTTTACTAACTTGGATAAAAAGCATACTGCCGCCTCTTATTAATAAAGTTGATTCGTGTATTGTATGCCTAAAAGGCGCGTCGTTACCATCTCAAAAATGTAACAAAAACTTCTATTTTTATTTTCTTTTTCTTTTTGAGTTTAATTCAGTATTTACTGAGCTTAGAAGACAATATATTGCAGTGTATTTAAAATTAAAAGCAAAAAGTTTCTCTTTATGGGTGCCAAAAAGGCGTGTCAGTCAATAGCATTTCGAAAACTCATGATCGTAATACCGAGGTTTTTTTTTCATATTTATGGTACTGATACCATTTTAGGGGGTGTCCTGAAGTTCAAATGGCCGCAGTGTAGAACCTGTGAAGGTTGATACACCCTTATCACGTCGATAAACTCCCATGGCTGATAAACTTATCCGCCCTGCTAATAAGAGGGTTAATCGTCTCAAATTAAAATGATTAATTCACTGGCATTAACGACTCGTTTTGTCAAATTGCGTCATGACCAACTGGAATTCCAGCTTGATACTAGGCCTGGTTTATACCAATTGTGGTTTATCATAGAGAATTTGTTTTTACAACTCACTGTTCGATATTGGAAATGTAAGGGACATTAACGCCCCGTATATCTCAAATGGAAACAAAATTCAATATTTCCCTTTAATTGCGTCTTTTGACCTTTGCACGTCAAGGCACAGACGTCAAAAGAGGAGCTTTCCTCTTTGAGATTTCCAACAGAAGTGCGCTAAAAATAACAAGACTTGAGACTTCGGTTGTTTTCCAGGATGTCACTGTAGTCGTTGAAGAAGGTCCTCATTATTACGGAGAAAGCATCGAGATTACGATAAACGAGAACGGCAAAAAAGATCACCCTGTCAGGATTTTTTAACAGTTTACACGTTCAGTTCCTTTTTCTAACTTCGTCAATTCAACTTGATAAGCGTTGTATTCACATTCGTCAAACAATGAGAATATTAACTTTATGAAACGTTCTATTGCATTAATGAGCGATTTTCAAGCTCGACGCTGTTCACTTTCATATTTCAGTAATAGTAAGCGGCGAAGTTACCTATATAAAAGGCTGGGACAACTTCTTTATTTCATCTTTTAACTTTTCAATTTATATTTTAATTTCACAGTTGAGACGAAAATAAACCCAATGAAAGCAACATCCTTGTCCTGTCTTAGAAATATCCTTATTATTATGTCTTAATTCAAACATGTGAAGAACCCGCCTTGATCTCACCTATCAAAAGAATTAAGGATTTTTTTCTTTTCACGATCTTGATGCTCTTTTCATGCTACACCAGCTTATTAGAAGATATATTTTTAAAAAAAACCCTAAAATAAACACAATTTCAAGATGAGCACCTGGATATCAGTGACACCATAGATCAATCAAGTGCTAAGGGTTTGATTTAGCAGTATATTTTTCGCGTTACTTCTTATTTAAACATTTTTGTGGATTTAAAACTAAAAGTTTTTGCAGTTGGTTTAATCAATTGGATCTCTAAAGGTCTATACGAACTATGATTAGATAGGTTCTTTACGTTAAAGAAGTTTTGGTGTTTTTTCACATCAAGATATCCTGATCACTCAAAGCATTTGTTAAATTTTTGCCCATGAAAAGAGGAGACTTTTTTTAGACAAAGGGCAATATGTTCTCTCTCTCTCTCAGAAAATTTTCGATGTGTTTTCTTAAAGTGAAGGTATTGTGTTGAGTGATAAATCGCAAAACAAGCCATTACTTTCGATAACAGTGCTGCTAATAGCAAAGAACCTCTCTTTGTGCTTTCTGTACAATACCTTTCATATTCACTGGTGTAAATTCACCTCTGCTGGTCTTATAAACAGTTCCCTCTGCAGAGAGTTACAAGGTCCCCAACAACATGATCAGCCTTGTCCCTAAAAACTACTCTAAAAACCTGAAAACCTTAGTCTCATTATAATACTCCTTAGAGGGTAATCTGATAAACACATCAGGATTTGTGCCTCGATTTCAAATTTAGAGTAACTTATTTGCAAAGCACGTTGCAAAGATTAACTGGAATGATAGATGAAAGTGATTTCGCTGTGATTTACCAAGTGCAGTTACAGACAAACTCTCAACGTTTCGGCTTGATCTCAGTGGATTCTAACGGCTCACTAAAACGTTGCAATGCTGTTGCAGCATTTAAACCAGATTTATAAATGAAGTCCACTGCACCCATTTACAGTATACAGTATGCCAACACAAAGCTAATTATAGCAAATAGCCACAATTCAGGGGATGATTTTACAAAAGCATCTAAAGACATTCCTTTCCATTCCGCCTTCTAAGATACATCTTAGGACATTACCAGGGCCAGTGCCTGAACTCTATAACCTTTCTGTTTTCTATTAGGCCTCCTTGCCACATCATACACATAGGTAACTTTTGAATTCCGTCTTATTGTTTTATTTAAAGAGACTCCTAAGTTACGCGTATCTTAGGATAAGAATGAGACATCCTTCGTGAATAGCACGTAAAGCATATCTTATAAGGTCCTATTTTTTCCCAAAGTTATATGATAGAATATATCTTGAGTAGGATTCCGTGAATACGGTCCCTGAGGTCAACCACTATCTACCCTTGTTTTAATATGACAGATAAAGCTGTTGATCGTCTAATTATAACCATAATATAAGATTAAGTCTTTTCCTGGGCGTCGTTTTACCCACTTAAATAAATAATCGATCAATGATTCCAATTTACGGTGTCAGAAAACAATATTTTAACTTATACTTGACCCTTACAATTGTCATTCTTTGAAAACTTCAAGGTTTTTAATTTTAATTTTAATTTTATTATCCAATTACATTCAATGGTTTCTTTTTTGTAAAAGAAATAGGCTGTAAGTGGTTTCCATTGCTCTATTTCTGTACATTTCCTGCGCAATGTAGGACAATTAAGGTGTATCAGCGAGAATTCCACTATGCCTTATTATGATCTCTGACCCAAACTTGGTTTTAATTTAGAGCCTGCGATGGTTTATACACTCTGCAAAATTAGCCGCTCTGCTAATAAGAGGGAAATTGAACTGATACATTAACTGGCATTCACGACTCGGCCTGTCGGATTGTGTCTTAGCCAACTACACTTGACACTGGGCTCGGTTTCTGCCGATAGTATATTACATAGAGAATTTGTGGTTACAACTGATGAATATTAAGGACCTTAAGGGACATTGACATCCCGTATTTCTCAAACGCAAACAAAAGGTCAATTGCTACCTTCAAAACTGATGCGTCTTGTTGCCTTTAAATTGCGTCTCTTGACTTCTGGGCGTCAAGCCACAGGCGTCAGAAGAAAAGCTTTCCTCTTTGAGATTCGATTCAAACAGAAGTGCGCTAAAAGAAGAAAACTCCAGACTTAAGTAGTTTTCAGTGACCTACGGGGTGTCACTGTAGTCGTTGACAATGTCCATATTATAGAGAGAAAGTATCGATAAACGAGAACGACATAAGAACTCTCTCTCAGAATCTTTTTACTTTTTACACGTTTTCCTTTTTCTAAATTCGTCAACTTGATTTCACGGTTGAGACGAAGATAAACCCAATGAAAGTAATATCCCCATCCTGTTTTAATAGGAAAATGTGGAGAACCACCTTTAGGCACCTATAAAAAGAATAAATGATTTTCTCTTTTTAAGTTCTTGATGCTCTTTTCATGTTACAACAAAATATTTAAGAAAAATTTCTTAAACCGAAAATAAACGCCATGGAAATAGGCACATGTTTAATGAGAATTGCGCTGTTTGATATCCTTATTAACCCAGAGTGATATTCAATGTAAAAGCAAATAATATCGTTAAATTTAGAAAGACCATAAAAAGTGTTTCTAAATTGAGTTAGAAAACCCCTTAATTGATCTCATCAACATGATTTAGCAATATTGCAATTCATTTGTTTTCTTGTAAGGAAAAGCACATACGGGAACGCTCATCAAACATATAAAAGCACGAGCTTGCGTTCCTTATGAACTAGAAGGAAGAAGACGCTGAGATGAAGACACTGATCATCTTAGCTCTGGTTGGCCTTGTGCTAGCTGCAGGTTCGGCTCATCCATTTGGTGAAGAAAACGGCGAAACATTGGATAATGCTGAATTGCAGGACATCACCAATGACTTTCAAGCAGAAGACACAGAAAGGTGAGATACAAGCTAAGCTCCAATGATCGATAAGGACACGACCGCATGTAGCAAATTTTCGTTTTGTTTTTGTTTTTTAACCGATGGTCCTACCAAGCATCCATCATAGGAGGAAAATGTTTCATCGAAAAGTGGTACCTTTCTTTTTCTTGTGTTGAGAGGCGTTTTTGCATTCATTTCTGTGGAAAAATTTCAAATGAGAATACGGGCTGTGAAAGGAATTACAACGAGTAACAAGTCAGACGAAACCTATGAGCAGTACTTTCATGTGTTGCTTATTATCATGTCTTATGTGCTGTTCTAACCTCTAGGTCTTTAACAGTTTGATAATCCCAAAAAACGACACCGCGACCAGTGTTTCTTTGAGTCTTCTTTGAGTCTTTGGATGAATATCTTAAGGGTGGTTCCAATCCTCTTGTCTGCGGGTGGCAATCAAATTAACGTTCTTAGACAGCCCTTTCTTGTCGAAATTACAATTATGCAGTGCGTTCTAAACGGCTTGATCGAGGTATTCATGAATTCCCCAGCAAATGTGCCTTTCAAATGAAAGATATTAAACGGTACTTTTCAATGGTGTTGCATATTTATAATGCTGAACAAGGTGATTATCCTTTTTGAGTTAGCAATAGAAACCCTAGGTAATATTTATTATGTTGGTAATGCACAGTTTGTAGATAACACTCTATAAGTGTGACGATTTGCACCAAAACTGTTCGACATGCACTGTTCTTTCAGTTGATGTTCACTGTACATAGAATTTTCTGTAAAAGAAACATGGAAATTTGTCAAATATCCCAATTTAATTTACAGCCAGTTGGACGCACTTGACTGCTGGAGCTCACTTCTCTTTTTATTTGTTTCAGTGACGCTGACTTGGAAGACGAAGACGTTGATGATCCGGATGAAGATGAACTAGACGAAGATGCAAAAGAAGAAAACGAAGACGAAAACGCTGTTGTTGGAGGAGAGACGAACAACGAGGATGAGAACGCATTGTCAAGTCCAGGAGATAAGTCTTCAGATCCAATTATACCTTTCATTCTCATGGGTCGCCGAATCATTCGACGTTTCCGCCGCCGTAGGGGACGTGGACGAAGAAGGTTTCGCTTCAGGAGGTTTCGCCGTCGCAGTCGTGGCTGATCCTGCTATGAAATGGTTGGCAGTAAATCAAGGTATTCGCATAACTATAGAGAGCACGTAATTACAAAATAATAAACCGAGCTCGTTAACATTTTCTACAATAAAAACCCATTTAGAGATAACACTGAAAGCGCCTAGGAGCAACATGCATGCTGAGGGGGACAAATGACAAATTATGACAGCTATGGTTTTCGTATACCATGCATCAAACTTTCCTTTTGTGAGATGTGTTTTCTAATTAATTTTAAAGTGAATTTTTAGACTTTATTAAAACAAACTTTATTAATGGTAGTAAAATAGTTTGACATCAAAGTTTCCTGCAGTAGTCTGTTTAGTGTCGCAAAATGTTGTCCAAACGTCGGACAAAGGTTTTTCTCGGGACTATTCTCACCCAGACAAACACAAGCCAGACTACTATTATTACTACTAAGAGTCTTTTCTCACTAATTGATATCAGTCATGTTTGGTATACGTTGTGGTTTGAATTTGGTAAGTGTCCGACTGGTTAAAAAGGGATTTTTTTAAGATTTGTTCTTAATATTTTTTTTGTCCCTTCTGATTTTTACAGATTGACCGGAAAGTTCGACAAGATGAGAAGAAACTGCAAGCGCTGAATATGCAAAACTTTTCTAGAATAAAAACGCGCTTTGATAAAATAAAGAATTTAAATAACACTGTAATAAAAACGCAAGATAAACTGTACTTGAATCAGGTTTGAATAAAAAGTACAACGCATTTCTGAGTACTCATTTTTAACGTTGTCCCAGTGTAGCTTCTCTTTTACCTGTAGAGTTGTGTGAGACCTCGTTTTTTTTCTCAAAAGAAAACGCATCGTTCTCATGTTTTGATAACTTTCTACTCGCTACATAGTGAGCTGGGAGTTTTCTACCCATCATGGCTGATTCATTACAAATTACTCGGATCCATTGTGGCTATGCAGCTTGAACTTACATTCAAGCCTTCAAAGGTCTCGCCTAGTAGGAATGTTACGATATAAGGAAGTAAATCCTTACATTTGCGATGAAAATGAACCGAAAACGTATACGAGAAGCTGCGCAGGCGATAGTAAAAGACTAAAATGCAGTTCTCATTTGTGCTAGGTTTAACCGTAACGAGCCGTTTGTTAATTCCTCACGAGAGATCTATCGAAGAGCCAAAAAGCGTTCAGAAAGAAGACACCCGGAAACGCAGATTAGCGGCTGAGAAAGCTTTCGATCTTTTTAAATGTAAAAAAAAAATCAAATTATTAATTATTTTCAGGCGCAATTAATTTTTCATTTTCCCAAGTAATACACATGCTGCATACTTTGACGAGGCGTATCATTTTAATTTCATCCACGCATTACAAGGATTTTAACTAGCGTATATTGCCAATGTTAGTTCCCCCAGGTGAGTTATTTTCTATGCCTTTCATGACCTAAACACGGAAAAGAGAATAAACTCATACACATTGTGGAATATCCACGCTATGAAATTAAAAAAAAAAACATGAAAATATTTCACTCGAATTCTAAATTTATACAGGGTGTGTGTGTCATATGATGAGTCGACGGAGAAGAAAGATGTCACCTATGACGGCTGATATCAAGTCCACCGTTTTTGGTATAGAAGAAAATTCATTACTTTGAGCATTTCCTGGGCTTTGGTAGTTTTCAAGTGTTTATTTGTGCGTGCCACAAAATGTCTCTAGCCTATATCTGAGGCCTAGTTCAAAGGTCGAGCTTGTTTGTGCGAAACATAATATGCAAGTTAGCAAAAAAAAAAAAACAACAGGTTTTGATCAACGTTTGGCACAAGAAAAGTTAATAGAGAGTGTGCATGAGAGAGATGCAACAGTTAAACCAACAAGTACCATTAAGAGGTTTCCTGCCGCACTTGGCGTCACTTGTATCCAAGTTCACACCTTAAAATTTCGTCTTGTTTTCTGTTCAAAAAATATAAGGTAAATATTTTGTTGTTACATAGAAAAAGCGACAATAACCTGTACAAAGAGAGTTCTTTAATTATTTTCAAGGTGCATTAACCACTACTTTTACTGGGTGCATTTCCCTATCAGCTGTTAAATTAAACAACACAGATAATTTCAAAGGTGAAATGTTGGTGTGTTGAACTATTTCATTGGGTTCATTTAAGTTCCAACTGTTAAATTAAACAAGACAGAAAATTTTAAAGGTCAAATGAAGACATTTTGAGCATACATGAAGTCATGTTAGGTCACTTCAGTTTCTTTCACTTCTTTCTTACTTTTATGTAAAACCAAACGTTTACAAGTTTCTGTAAGATATGGAAATCAAAATAAAAGCCTGTTACTGCACTAGGACGTTTCAAAAACTGATATTCCTAACTTTTTGTCTAACATGAATACAGTGCTCCAAAAAACTGATAAAATCGATCAAGGAAACACGTATAAAATATTTAAGAAATCCTGAAGGGGTAATATTTTATACTGTTCTCTCCAGAGTTTAAATACATACTGATATACCTCAATCATCCCACATTACTAAGAAACTCTTAGTAAATGCGTGTAGAACGACAACCACCTATATTTTTTTTAGAGAGAATACGCCAACGAAAAAAATAGCGCTTGTATTGAAAACAGGACATACGTAATTCTATTTTTTTTTAAATCGAAACCTTTTTAGGTTTTGAAAGAGTGGAAATTGAGAAGTCAAGACAGGTAATTATACATGTTATTGAGCAATAACTTGGTATCGTAACTGGGTGATGTTCTTAACCCTTTAACTCAATAAATCGGACAATATCGATTCAAGAAAAAATTCCAAATTTTAATTTCCAGTATATTGTCAAACAAATTGCGTGTTACGTACAAGTGTGTACGAGCACTGAAAATGCAGTCGTTTATTTTTTGGTTTCTTGAAAAGGTTACACTTTGGGTCATCTCCACGAATAAGAAACCGAACCAAAAAATTGAAACCTGACCGGCTCATGTGTAGTCTAAAAATTAAACGATTCACAAACACATATTTGATATTATAACAAGACTAGATATTGATTTATGTTTAGTCTGAATTGTACCCCTTTGCTAAAAATAGCTTTCTGTTGAAAAACTGAATATATGGATACAGTTGTCTTTCTTTAAATAAATGTAACTTGAGTGTCACAGCATGACATATAGGCTTTTCAAGTGACTCCTGGGTTTTTCAGCATGCTTTTCAGATAAGCTACTTGGAAAACCGAATTCAAGGCACAGGTATATTCTAAACTGCACATTAATGTTTCCATGAAGATTGATTTTAACTGATAGGGTATCAGTCGAAAAAAGTGGGGATGGATGTTTTGTAATGGAGGCCTTGAATTTTTTGGTGAGTTTATTTTTTTTTCAATGACGAGATTTGCTCATTTTGGTGGGTAAACCCAGTCTTAAATAACATGTTGTGTAATACGAAGGCGTACACAGGAAGGGCAAGGTTTCAAACCTGTTTTGGAATCGTTGCTTTTCATCAGGAATGTTTAAGATGAATTTAGTAGAGAAAGCAAGCAGACGATGTTTTTAGTCACAAGTCGATATACAGTCAAATCATACAGCAGTATGTTTTGAAATATACTGTCTTAAGCCATATGCAACTATTTTACTCACTACCAACTTGCATCCCATGAATGTAGCATCAAGGCACCAATTTAAAGGAACCACCTTTTTAGTCAGAGTGGGATGCAATAAGAAAATGCACTGTCTTCTAAGTTTGTGAAAAATTCTGGTTTACTTCCAATGAATACTGAGATGAGAAAAAACAAACAGGACATTCCGATCACCAGTGTTTTTCTTTAACACTCGAAGCTTTTCGAGATGGCAGGAACACACCTTTTAGGCACCCATAAAAAAGAAACGACTTTATTAGTCAGAGTGCAATATGCTGATACCCAAGTTTGACAAAAATTTTGGAGTACTTTCGTATCAGGATATCCCGATCGTAGGTGTTTTTAAAACTCTCAAAGCATTTGTTCCTTTTTAAAGATGCCGCCCACCCATGAAAAGAGGAAACGTATTTAGTCAAAGGGCAATTTGATCTCTCTATGTGACAACAGAATATGTGGGATGCTAAGGTATTGTGTTGACTGATAAATCGCAAAACAAGCCATTACTCGGTAACAGTGACGCTAATAGTCAGGAAACCTCTTTTTCTGCTTTCTCTACAATACTTTCAATATTCACTGAGGCAAATCCACCTTTCCTCGTCTTAAAAAAACATTCACCTCAGCAGAGAGTTGCAAGGGTCCCAATAACATAAACAACCTTGTCACTTAGCTCTTAAAACCTCAGTCTTATTATAATACTGCTTAGAGGGTAATCTTTTGAACACATCAGGATTTGTGCCTCGATTTGAAATTAAAAGTAATATAACTTAGTCGCAAACCACGTAACAAAGATGAACTGGGATGAAACACATAATTAAAGATTTCGCTGTGAGTTAGCAAGTGCGGCAACTACAGACAAACCGTGAACGTCTCGGCTTGATTTCAGTGGATTCTAACGGCTTCCCATAAGGTTGCAATGCTGTTGCAGCATTTAAACCAGATTTCAAAATGAAGTCCACTGCACCCATTCACAGTATACAGTATGTCAACACAAAGCTAATTTTAGCAAATAGCCACAATTCAGGGGATGAATTCACAAAAGCATCTTAAGACATAACCGCCCCCTAAGATACATCCTAGGACATTACTAGTGCCAGTGAACTTAGCTCGATCTCTGGTAACTTTTAAGAACGAGCCTGAACTCTTTAAGCTTACTGTTTTGTATTAGGCTTCTTCGCCACAACACGTACTTAACTTTTGTATCCTGTCTTACTGTTTTACGCGTATCGTAGGATAAGAATAGGACATCTGAAGGCCCTATTTTCCCCTAAGTTATATGATAGAATATATCTTAAGTAGGATTCCGTGAATACGGTCCCTGAGGTCTACCACTATCTACCCTTGTTTTAATATCACAGATAAAGCTGTTGACCGTCTAATTATAGCCATAATATAAGAATAAGTCTTTTCCTGGGCGTCTTTCTATCCACTTAAATAAATAATCGATCAATGATTCCAATTTATCTTGTCAGAAAACAATATTTTAACCTATTCTTGACCCCCAAAGTTGTCATTCTTTGAAAACGTCAAAGTTTTCAATTTTAAGAAAAGTTCCTTATCTTGTGTTTTTTTTCAAGCTATATCCGATTACATTCAATGGTTTCTTTTTTGTAAAAGAAATAGGCTGTAAGTGGTTTCCATTGCTCTATTTCTGTACATTTCCTGCGCAATATAGGACAATTAAGGTGTATCAGTGGGAATTCAACTATGCCTTATTATGATCTCTCACGCAAATTTGGTTTTAATTTAGAGCCTGCGATGCTTAATACACTCTGCAAACTTAGCAGTTCTAATAAGAGTGATAATCTTTTCAGATCGAACTGATTCATTAACTGGCATTCACGACTCGCCCTGTCGGATTGGGTCACAGCCAACTACACTTGATACTGGGCCTCGTTTATGCTGGTTGTTATTTATCAGAGTTTTTTACACAGTGAATTTGTCGTTACAACTCACTGATGAATATTAAGAATCTTAAGGGATATTGACGTCCGGTATATCTCAAACGGAAACAAAAGGTCAATTTGTTGCCTTTAAATTGCGTCTCTTGACTTTTGGACGTCAAGCCAGAGATGTCAGAAGAAGAGCTTTCCTCTTTGAGATTCGATTCAAACAGAAGTGCGCTAAAAAAGAAAACTCCAGACTTAAGTAGTTTTCAGTGATTTCCGGGGTGTCAACGTAGTCGTTGACGAATGTCCATATTATGGAGAGAAGAGTCGATAAACGAGAACGGTAGAACAACTCTCTCTCTCAGGATATTTTTACTTTTTACACGTTTTCGTTTTTCTAAGTTCGTCAACTTGATTTCACGGTTGAGACGAAGATAAACCCAATGAAAGTAATATCCCCATCCTGTTTTAATGGGAAAATGTGGAGAACCGCCCTTAGACACCTATAAAAAGAATTAATGATTTTTTTCCTTTTAAGATCTTGCCGGATGTTCTTTTCATGTTGCACCAAAATATTTGCGATATATTTGAATTCTTAAACCGAAAACAAGCGCAAAGGAAGTGGGGAACATGTTTATTGAGAGCTGCGTTGTTTGATATCCTTATTAACTCAGAGTGATATTCAGTGTAATGGCAAATAATATCGTTAAATTTAGAAAGACCATAAAAGTGTTTCTAAATTGAGTTAGAAAACTCCTTAATTGATCTCATCAACATGATTTAGCAATATGGCAATTCATTTGCTTTCTTGTAAGGAAAAGCACATCCGCGCACGCTTACCAAACATATAAAAGCAGCAGCTTGAGTTCTTCGTGAACTGGAAGCAAGAAGACGCTGAGATGAAGACACCGACCATCTTAGCTCTGGTTGGCCTTGTGCTGGCTGTAGGCTCGGCCCATCCATTTGGTGAAGAAAACGGCGAAACATTGGAAAATGCTGAATTGCAGGACATCACGAATGACTTTCAAGCAGAAGACACAGAAAGGTAAGATACAAGCTAAGCTCCAATGATCGATAAGGACACGAATGCATGTAGCAAATTTTCGTTTTGTTTTTGTTTTTATACTGATGGACCTACCAAGCATCCATCATAGGCGGAAAATGCTTCATCGAAAAGTGGTACCTTTCTTTTTCTTGTGTTAAAAGGCGTTTTTGCATTCATTTCTGTGGAAAAATCTCAAATGGGACCACGGCCTGTGAAAGCAATTATAATGAGTAACAAGTCAAACGAAAGCTATGAGCAGTAC
>Ga0126336_10000408_pt1 | contig 17008 bp, 6 predicted proteins | sample SidCmetagenome_FD_92530 | JGI IMG/M metagenome (GOLD analysis project Ga0126336, IMG submission 92530) | Coral microbial communities from El Islote,Puerto Morelos, Mexico - Siderastrea C C metagenome | ecosystem: Host-associated > Invertebrates > Cnidaria > Coral | place: El Islote,Puerto... | reverse complement strand
ATTTTTTTGTTCTTGTATATTTTGTTTGCCATACACCACAGTTTAAGACGCTGGTATTCTCTTTTCGAAGCGAAAGCTGGATCGTGCAAAATTTCAATTTTACTGTTTTCGAGGATTTTTGTTCATCGTTGTCATGGAAATATCGATTTTTACAAAATGTATACCACGCTAAAGTTCAATCCAAAACCAACAAGTATTGCAAATTTCACGTTGGTCTGACAAAGAGAATACTGTCTAAGAGTCGATTCAAAAAGTTAGGTATGGTCCTAAAAAAACTGTATCGAAACACCTTAAAACAACAGCGCTGGCCGATTGTTGTAATTTAGATGATCTGAAGGTATATATCTCGTTTCATCTCATCTCAACCTTCTCTAAGCTTATCTAACTTGCATGCTTACTTTTATTACTTTCCAGATTACATTACAACAGTATTAAGGAACAAGATACACAGGAGGTGGGCAATGAGTTTGTAGAAGTCCCAAGAAACATGAAAGGTCTCGTCATTGGTAGGGGTCGTCAAACGCTGGAAGAAATTATGCAGAGATCTGGAGCACGCGTCTCCACAACAAACAGGGATGAAGAAGGGTTTACAATCGTGGGTAATGAGGGGCAACGAGCATACGCTAGGAGGTTCATCATGGAAATAGTGGTAAGATGCGAGAAAAAATATTAGTATATATTTAGTCTTATCCTCCTCCTCCTCCTCCTCCTCCTCCTCCTCCTTCTCCTTCTCCTTCTTCTTCTTTTCTTCTTCTTCTTCTTCTTCTTCTTCTTCTCTTCTTCTTCTTCTTCTTTTTCTTCTCATCCTCCTCGTCCTCCTCCTTCTGCTTGTCGTCATTGTCGTCATCGTCGTCGTCGTCCTCCTGCTCCTCCTTCTCCTCCTCTTTCCCATTCCCAACCCTCTCCCTCTCCCTCTACATATGACATACGTGGCTGGTCTGCTGGAAATTTTAGCTATCGCCTCTAAAACATTAAACCATGCTCGATACAGTCATGGTTCATCGGTGAGTTGGGCTTCGGTCATAAAAAGGTGTTTCTTTGGTTTAAAATGAAGGGGTTTCTGCTTGGGTATTACATCTCTCACATGATCCAAAGCGTGTTTTACACCTATCATTGAATGTGAAATGTTTTATTCGAGCTTTTTGTTGACGTCTATCAACGTGAATTACCCGCGCTACTCTTTAACGTTACTTAAAGACATTAAACTCAAAAACTGTGTCGAGCAACTATGATATCAGTTGAAATGAAACGCGATCCGAATTTCAAACAGTTTTCTTACTGTAGAAGCAAGTGCCAGTTTGACGTTTTTGCGATTAATTCTCTGCCAAACACTAAAAGGAAAGATAATAACTGACATATTATACCCCCCTTGAAGCATTTTAACGTTGTGGCAGACACTATGACAACACTCTCCTCATGCTTTGACTGCACGCTTAAAAAAAGTGCACGGAGGTAGAGACTCTGGGAAGGGGAAAGAGAGAGGGGAGGCCTCTGCCATATCATGTGCGGTTCTCTGGTAGGATTTGTGGTTCTGTGGTTTCGGCTAAAGCAGACGACTATTTGTAGGACCGTAAATGTTACTTTAAAGAGCTAAGTATAGGAGGTTACTAGCTGCAATTTGATGAATTTTCGATCCTGATTAACGGAGTTTTGACCATTCGTGTTTTTCGTGATTGTCTGCTATTTTGGTTTTAGTTCTCTGTCTGACATAACCTGCTTTTCTTCCTCTTACAAACGTTAACATCGACGGTGATGCTGGTTGCCAGTAACTTTCTAGTACCCAATTAAGAATAAAGCCAGTTGGCCTGCCGAAAGCGGTCATTGATGCTGAATTCATAGTCTTCGAACGAACCAAACAGAAATTAAAGAGGCATCAAAGATCAGCTGAAGGATATCACTTGTCCTACAACAGGTCTTATGGACTTTCTTTTGTTTTAAGTGGTTAAGTTCTAACATGATTTAGAAGTTTTACTGAGGTATTTTCCGGGTGAGAAATCGCCTGAGATAACTTAATTAAGCTGTAAGCTTATGTTTGTGCTTTCACAACAATGTTTAAGGATTTCTTCTTTTTTACTAACATTCGTGTATATGAATTTTGTTTGTTTTGTTGTTCTTTTTTGCTTTCACAAAATGTCAGTCTTCCATTGCAGATACTGACATTTGTTTCTTTTAATTTATTTAGAGGTTGATTTTAATACTAATAAGGCATCACTGAAAATCAGCAAAAGTATAAATTTGAGTTCAATTCCATCCACCCTCACAATCATTTATAGAATATCTGTCATCCATTGTAAATACATTTGTAGCTTGTTTTTGTCGAACTTTTGCATTAAATTTTGTGTAGGGGTGAGTGGTTTGGTTTTTCTAAAATATACATATTCTGCTATAGTGTATCTTAGAAATTTGAGAGGGAAAACGAATGCAAGTTATCAGACTGACATTAGATCTTATTCTTCTTTTGCCAAGGTGTATCCAGTGCTAGGGGAGTTTTGTCACAAGTTGCCATGTTAATTCTTAGGGCCTAAAAAATCGTGTTTCGGTGACCTTTTTTTCTGAAACTGTTGAAAGCAAAGGCTGCGCATGGATAATCTACATGGTGCTCATTTATACTTTACAAATAGGGGAAATCGCAATTTTTACACTCAAAATCTAGGGTCGACTTACACAGCGGATCGACTTATATATCGGAAAATAAGGTAGCTAATGTGGCTGCAGTGCGATGAAAGGTTGATTATGCTCAATAATATTGTTTGGGTCTGACACCTATCTGATCATCCATAAGAAAATGGCTTTTTGTTAAACCTTTCACAAGAATTGTCAACCCATTAGTCCCAACATTGATCAGCATTCAGTTCCTTATAATAGCTTTGCGGGAACAAGATTGAAGGTCAAGCAAATTAAAGAAATAATAATCCAACAACTTTTCCTAGTTGATTTTACTAGTAAGGAGAATTTGTAAATGAGAGCCGCAAATAAACACATTATTAATAATTATTATCATTTTATTACCGTTATTAATAAATATTATTATTAGTACCATGTGGAATTAGAAGGTCCTGCTAAAAGCTTTCATCCCTTCTTATTTTAGTTGTGTCCAGGTACACAACTAACAATTGCTGCGGTCACTTTCGAGACATTGTTTTTTTTTCAAATGTACGTAGAATTCTATCGTTGTTAATCCTTATGGGAATAATCAGCACTTCACCCTGAGCAACAAAACAGTAAAATGTGATGTATACACTAGTATGAACTCTCTAATGCAACCTCAGCCAATGTGTGTGTAGGAGTGAAATGTTTGTCACTTGCATAAAAATGAACTAATAAAAATGACTAGTGCTATTTTGTCATAAAAGATGTGTTTAGTGTTCATTGTGGTGTAAGATAGGAAAAATGAACGTTTATTCGTTTGTCTCACAATGGAACCACTTTGAATTGTTGATCGCAACGTTTCGACTGCAATACTGCTAGTCTTCATCAGGCGATGAGGTCGATTGTTTACGTGTCGCTATTTGTAGCATGTTGGTTCAGCCGGGCAACCAACGAGAAAATTTTAGCAAAATAGTTGAAATATCATTTTCTGCTTTCTTAAATTGGTTCAGAGCTTTTTAAAGGTATGTTTGTGTAAGCTAATACAGATTGATCTATTCGGCATGCTGAAAATTTAGGCCGCGGAAAATTTTAGGTAACAGAATCCTGTACTTCGAATTTCCGAGCTGCTAATGGCTCTCTGAAAATGCTAGCTGACCTTAACCTTTGCACTCTAGACAACGTTTCTCACTCCGAAAACAAAAGGAAGTAATAAGTTCTCTTGTTATAAAAGTCCGACGTGATGTTTAATTTCGCTGAAGAAATCTCTAGCTTTCACCGCAACTAAATCCGAAAATGTCAGGCGATTTTAGGCCTTCCGACCCGATATTCCCCGAAAGGAACCGTTGGGTGCCCCTGTTGGTTCGCTGCTATTAGTGCATTTCGATCCTCATTATTATTTCCACTGTTAGATGTTGTTCCCTCACAGGTCCACTTTGTGGTTGATCGGCTGTTAAGCTTTTTGGTCGTAGGTATCCAAGCTTCAGGAATTTCGATTCCACTATCTCTATTGATGTTATTAGGATGAAGTCTTGTATGGATCATCCTCAGTCAGTGAAAGGTGGTACTGTTAAGTGTCTATACGACCGAGCCAAACACCTTACAACAAAACCATCAGTTATCTCAGAAGAAAAGAAACATTTATCATGGGTACTTGTTCCAAACGGACATCCTTCTTCATTTGTACGAAAGCTCACAAAGACAACAAGACCAACAGCCAACAAAGAACTACGCAAGAATTTAAATCTACTGTGGTTCTACCCTACATAAAAGGTGTATCAGAGGTTCTTTGCCGCTGCCTACAACAACAAGGCGTACGCACCGTCTTCAAATCAGACACAACTCTTAGGTCTCACTTAGTGCGACCGAAAGACGCTCTTGAACCAACTAAACAATACGGTGTCGTCTATAACACTCCACGTGAGTACAGCAAAGTATACATCGGGGAAACAGGGAGAGCGATGCAAGAAAGGATAAAAGAACACGACAGAGATATACGGCTTGCTCGTACGCAAACGTCCGCAGTTTCGGAGCACGCTAACGAAACGGGGCATCTTCCTATTTGGAAAGAAGTTAAGTTTATTGATCGTGACCCTCACTTGTACACAGGTAGGGTCAAAGAGGCTATCCATATAAGACCTCATCCTAATAACATCAATAAAGATAGTGGAATCGAAATTCCTGAAGTTTGGATACCTACGATCAAAAAGCACAACAGCCGATCAACCACAAAGCGGACCGTTGAAGGAACAATATCTAACAGTCGGAACAATAATGAGGATCGAAATACACCAATAGCAGCGCACCAACATGCTACAATTAGCGACACGGAAACAATCGACCTCATCGCCTGATGAAGACTAGCAGTATTGCAGTCGAAACGTCGCGATCAGCAACTCAAAGTGATTCCATCGTGAGACAAACGAATAAACGTTCTTCTTTCCTAGTGCTATTTTGTAAGCATGTAAGCTGCAGTAATGATCTCCATCACGTTTTTCGTTTTCTTGTATAATAAAGTGGGGAGGTCATGGTTGTTGGACATTAATAGTATGTATTGTTTATAGAGTAACGCCTTCTAGCTATTACAATATAAGATGCCTTGAACTTGTGCATGTCCAGTGCTATTTGAATGACAATAAAGTGGGGATGTCATGAGGGGAATTCCATTTTTTAACTCTACTGTTTCTTGCTATTACAAGGTCTTGTTACTTTTACTTGTTTGTAACTTGGTGTAAATAACTCTTCCGAGATTCTAGGCATGTACGAGTAAGAATCTTCTGATCACACTAACTTCCACATACATTTTTAGAAATATTGAGGGGCATTAAAAGATACTTGGCATCTATTGTCCTATTGTCTGCCATATCTTCACAGGTTTTAAATCGCTCGAGGACTCTCGCCGTTTCCTCATCGTGGCTATTCTGAAAAACTTCCTTACATTTCACCACGTGCATCGTTCGAATACACTGACTTATTCCAGCTCCTTTAAGGCAAAAAATTGACCCAGTGGTCCTCTTCAAATACATTTAACACATATTATCTTACTGCTTTCGTTCGCCTTTTGAAACGGTCGCGCGGAAAGAGAGGAAACTTCGTATTCTTGTCGAACTGCATGCCCCGCTATCCTTTTTAATATTTATGATGGCTATGACTGGCCCCAGCCTCCCTAGGAAATCGGGCGCCATTTTCAAAACATAATCCGGCAGAGGCGCCCGCTTTTTCCCTCTTCCCATTGTTCCTCGCGCTCCTGTTCACTGCGCCCCACTTTTCTCTTTCCCTGTTGTTTAATAATTGGAGCCTCTGCGGAGGAGAGCTCGAGCGCTATGACAACAAAGTCTTCCAATCAGCGACTGTGAATTTTCGTGGGAAGTTTCCGTTGCAAAATTTTTAAAATTTCCTATCCTGAAAACTTTACGTCAAAATTTTCGTGAGAAAACTTTCGATAGAAACAATATCAGTAAATACGTCCGCATTTAAGAATGCGTATTTGTATCGTTAACAACGATAAAAGAAAGCACCTTTGCCCTGTTAGAAATATGGCGTGAGGAACTGAACAGGAATCTTATACTCTGCATCAAACATAACAGTATTTCCAAAGAGCTCGTTCGTGCCTGCAAAAATCTAAACCACCAACCAGACTCGAACGTAAGCAAATTAACTTCTCAAGCTTGACAATAGCATAATGTCTGTATCCGCTAGAATGGGACAAAAATAACGCAACTTTTTATCCTGGCCCCTTAAATCGGCAATAAGACATTCTTTTGCCTCGCCTTTTTTGTGATTTTGATTTCTTTTTGACGCAGCTAACCCCCCATTCAATTTCCTTTCATATATGCAGAAAGATGGGCAGGGCACATTTTGGGAACTAGTGGAAATCCCAGACAAATACAAGGGGATAGTGATAGGTAAGCGGCAGGCCAGACTAAGGGAAATCAGTGCCCAATCAGGAGCGACAGTAATTTGTAAGGATGGGGACGTGCACATAATCAGTGGAACAGAACAGCAAAGGAAGCATGCAAGAGAACTCATTGGAACTAAAGTGGTGGGTCCCTTGATTGCCTTTTCTTGTTATTTTAACCAAGATTTTGGTTTGGTAACCATCCTTTTCAAACTCATGAGCAATTCATCAAGAGAAAAAAAAGGAAATCACTACTGTGACGCCAGTTTGGATACCTGATCGTAATAAGCTTAATCTTTCCCAAATTTTGCTTTGCATTTCTTTAACCCTATTCAGACCGGGCTTTTTTCGACCTTCTGCAACCGGGGGGCTTCAGAAGTCCCCCCCCCCCACGTATCTTTAACACCGCTTACGCTATGGCCATCAAATTGCACAGGAAAGTGTATGCGCTAATTCTAATCACTACAGATGCTGTGATGTCACTGTAACGTGATATTACGTCATTTTGACGTCATTTATATGATTTTATTGCCTAAAAACGTATTTAACCAATGTTGTCCATCAGTTTTGAATGCGTATTTACAAAACTTTAACAGCGGCATGTCCAAAAACCTTCCAATGTATGTGAAGAGTTTTTATCTTTACTGGTAACAGTAATGACATCATTATGACGTAAAGAGTATTGAAATAACCAACAGAAACTAGCAACAATACATACGTCATAAACAAATGATAAAAGTTCTAAAAAACATTCTCACAGATCGATGCTTGCACAAACGTTAACAAGTTAAGGCATTTTATCACCATAGTAACGGCATGTGACGTCATAGCTTCGTCATAAACGTAGACTCAATGTTTCACTTAGAAGCTCTAAAGCCTTAAATTTACTGAATACTGTACCTGAAGGAGTAAAAATACTTTTGTTGGGTATAAAGGGTATCTATAATACATTTTTGGAAGACAAGACACTCATGCCAAAATGTTTCCAGTTGAATTTTAGGAAAAGTAACAAAATTTAGTGGTAATAGCATAATAATAATAGCATTACGAAATTACACAACTTCAGAGTTGAGGCCCTTCCCCCCGGTCTGAATAGGATTGAGAATCATTAATGGTTTGAGACCATACATCAGATACCTGAAAGAGTGTTTCATCAGTTAAATAAACACCTCGAAGTCAGTTTAAAAAAATTAGCTGCGCCTCGCTTTTTTTTAAACTCGTTTCTCGGTGTTTGATATGTTAGTTCCCTAAATTAGGTTGATGCTCATTCGGAAACCGAACAAACTGCTTTCCTTCTCTGACTATTTTACAGTAACAACAACGTTGTTTCGGGAAAAAAAAGTGAGATTTATAAATTTAATTTAGTTTAAAGTTCACATGGCAAGAAATGTTTGCTGAGGTTTAGCTTGAGAATTAGTGATCTGGGAAATTGTGAAGGATCTGAATTTACAACGTTTTAGACTCAAAATGTCACCATGAAGATGAGTTTAAGACAAAATTTTTTTTTTCTAATTTTTGTTATGATTATGGGCTATTAGTAGTTTTTTTTGTTAATCTTAAATTTATACATATTTTTAAGCGTTTTTGCAGGTAAGTTGGATTTCTTGTGCGTGATTTCAAAAACGAACATTGACGGCTTTCATTTTAGGCTTTAGGAAGACAGGTGGGTGTCGAAACCAAGGTCAACAAAATCTGCTACTATGTTGACGCCAGGAATCTTCCCAAGCAGTGTAAACTTAGATTGAAAGAAGTGAAACACGAAAATGGTGTAGTGCTACCAGAATTGCATACACAGTACCGACTGATACCTGCCAAAGAATACGCACCACAGGTATACTCTTAAGCAAATATTGAAATTACCTTTCAAACACAATTCTCTTTTGGCTTCTTTGAAACACTCTCCCTTACTCACTTCAGAAATTGCATAATTGCATATAATCGATATGTTCAATATATGGGAAAAGCTGTTGTTTAATCTTTGTGGCATTTAATTGTTACGAGAACAATAGTAATATTTACAAAAAAAAAGAAGGTAGCTGCCATGGGTTGCACGACAGGTATTTTCCTAAAACAATGCTTTTAACACGGCGCCAAATAATACCAATTTGAAAGTTGTAGGGACATTGGGCCTTTGAAAGAATGCAAAATTAGTTTATACGTTCAGAATAACCCGCTGTTACCAAACATACAGGTGTCTGTACGCACGTACCTATGTACGGAGGGACGGGGGGTGGGCTGACTTCAGAACCAAAATTTCTGGCATCGATAGGTTACCACATTTTCTTACTTATGCTCCGCTACGCACGCCTTGCGCAAGGAGAGCTCCGCTGTGAATGAGATGATCCTATAAGTGCGTAAGCAATTTAAGCGGATAAAGCAGATAAAGACTGAAGAAAAAAATGGTTCCAACCTAGGACCTTCTCGATACTAATGCATTGCTCTACTGACTAAGTTATGTTCCCTTAACGTTTGGAGCCCCTTAGTTGTGGTTTCTACTATATAAGGCATGGGAAATGGATGATTTTAGAAATATATGAACGAGGCACATGTTTGTATCGACTGCGGCAGTTGACCCACTCGTCAAATATCATCAAGGCTTTCTAGCGGAGCTCCCTTACGGCCGAAGGCAGCAGAGCGGAGCACCATGGGTAAGCAAATTTTGTAACCTATGGACCCAAGAAATTATGGTTATGACGTCAACGTACGCCCACCCGTACAGAATCTAGGGGAGGGAGAGGGGAGTCCCAAGAAAACCCAACGGGGGAAGGAGAACGCCATCTTTTCTTGGCAGTAAAAAGTGCGGTGCCAGTTTGGGCAACCGCGTTTTTCTTGCCGGGAAATCACATGACCATCGTCGCTTTTGGAGCTAAATTAGCAAAACGATTGCTCGACAGTAGTGAAGTCTTAAACTTGACAAATAGTATCTAATATCTATAACTGGAAAGAAAAAGTTGAAAAATACTCCGCTTTTTTTTTTGGTGGAAGGCGAAAGTTTAAGTCACGAAAATTTGCCTTCGAGGACTCCGTTATTGTTTTCTTCACGACGGAGAGCATTAGAAATGTGTCATTTCCTTTTTATTTATGTTAACGGTTAAATTTTCCTTGCGTGGACGGTCCTATGCAGGAAGTGTAACACGAATTTCATTGAAGTATAAACTTTTGGGTTTTCGAATAAACGTTTTCAAAAAAGATTTCTCTCTCCATTATTTTGAGTTTGTTCCTTCATAACAGTAGGTCAAAGCACAGTCGTAAGTCAACAGCATCTAATTTGCACAAGCATCAGCGAATACTTGTTTTCAATTCTGACTGTCGCGTCCATCTCTTTGGGCAATTGTCGATTTTCTTGTCCTAGAAGTTTTCAATTGTAATAACCTTTTTAAGTGAGGCAGTTTTTGGTTTAAAGCTATTTTATCAGATAAGCTTCCTAAAATAGTTCTGTGTGTTCCTCTGAGCGCCTGACTTTATTTATACTTCGCTACCGCTTAACTTACGCGATATTCCTTCAATAATTTACGGGTGCTTGAAAGCTCCCAAAAACCTTTCTTTCGGGTAATTGTTCCAGTAAAATGTCAGTGAAATTTTTGACTAGAATTTTAGTGGCAGTTCGTGTTATTTGTTAACATCCGAACACGATGAAAACCCAAAAAAGATGTCCATTTACTTGAGAGTAAGTTTCGTATATTTTGTTGTTCTAAATGAGCGACGTTTCAAGTTAATTCAAGCGAACAGTCAATAATCTGGGAAGATTTGACAAGCCTTGACAGTTAAATGACAGGATATGGAAACATTACAAAAACCAAGCAAGACGGCTCGTGAGTAAAATATGTGTTCAGTATGATGCCCAAAAAATAAGGTGAAATAAAGCTGTGCTCTAGAATGACTGTACTTTTCGAAAATATTGGGGGAAAATTCGGACACTTTCGGGCCTTTTACGAAACACGTTTTGAAAGAGAAAGAGCAGAAAAGACCCCGAAATGTATTTGAGACAGAAAATTTTAAGCAGTATTTTTGAGAAACGAGCACCAGCTTAATCCTTGGGAACTAAGCCTTAAACCCATATGTTAACTTAGTTGGTAGAACGTCGAGGCCGCCTATGTCGCGGAAAACGTGGGTATAATTTCCGTAGTAGCCTCGTTATCTTTTGTACTTACACACTGCGTAGATAATTCCAGTTTATTCATAATGTCACTTTTGTTAGGAATCATACAGCTCCGGGGATAACTCAAACTACAGGCAAAACCTTATGGAGGAAGCTTTGGCATCGCTCAGTAAGATCAAAGTAGCGGAAGAGAATCCGAAAGCAGACATGTGGTGTCACTTTGGAGCGGCAATCTTCCGTATTCCTGAAGGGGATGGTAATATTAAATAAGATTGATTGATCTAAACTTTTGTTCTTAAGCCATCGTAGTTTGATTAAGAATAAAACACAAACAGCGGTGATAAACATGGTAAATAAACGCATTTTGATATCAATAAACTTGACGTTTCTATGCAAGACAACAGACATTTTCAAAAGTAACCGTTACATTGTTTTAGCTGTTTATATTAAAGTTACCAAAAGGGGTCTGGAACTGAGATTAAGGGGAGCGATCTTAACAATAATTTCATAGTTCGGACTGTCTGTCCTGAGAAGCTATAGCTCATAAAGCATCAGCTTCTCACTTCTAACGTTAACATTTAAAGATGGCTGTTGTTCTTGAATGAGCAAAGTCTCCTTTATTTTACAACGAAATGTTGTATGTTATTTTACAATTAATGTTGCAATCAGTGGTTTTTATATGATCAGCTATGGTACATTGAAGCTATCGGTTACTTTCCTTACATGGACCGCCTGAACTGCTCTCAAATGTCTAAAGTTATCTACAAAGCTGGTTGCTGGGAATTTATATATATAGGCAAGACAACACGAAGACTTCACGACAAAAAAAACCCCGAACATTTCAAGGCGTTTGCACGTTAAGTGTGCCATTTGGCATGCCACTCATGTCATGGCACGCGTACCCGTGTATTTATCTTTTTACCCAAAATCACTGCCCGTAATTATTCTACCGGGTAGTAGTACCACTATCACACATTATCTCATTACACAGCGAACCACCATTTGTGGTCTCTTTTTTCGTTGTCGCTGTCCTTTTTTATTATCCTTCCATTTGCAAAATCATGATGTTGTTTACAAGGTGCCGCTTTCTACCTCTAAGAGAAACAGTTACTTAGCTTGCGATTACTTTATCTTCTTTAGAGGAAGTCAATCAGGGAGAGTGGGGCGTCGATAAGGTAGCAGAGAAGCTTCAATTACAAGCTGGAGGAAGCAACTGGAAATTGGCGTTCAGAGAAGGAGTGGACCTTCACGAAAGGATCTTCACAAGGAATAATTACAGAGAGATTTCTAAGGATATGCCATATATAGCAAGATACGATTTAACATATCTCACTCCGTTCCATTTTCAAGTACGGTGTAAGGTAAGGTTGCAAAAAGACAATGCAAAGTTTTTCACAGTATGAAACGCCCCTTGCACAATTATGAGGCTCGTATTTCAAACGAAGTGCCCCTGGGCGTATTGTTTTTTCTAGGAACTATCATTTCGTCAAAAGTTTAATTTGCCGCCAAATAAAAGTGTTTATGACTCCTCCCCACTTATGTTGAATGAATTGCTTAACATAATTATTAAAATTTAACTAAGATGGTAAATAAGGAGGAATGGCAGGAGAAATACCATAATTTTAGAAATGTTTCCTATAGTTAGCAGTGAGCAGGGTTCAACCGGAGGGGGGGATGGAGTGTAATTTGTGTTTAACGTAGATCTACGCACAATTCACAAAAAGGATTGAGCAATAGTCACAAGACTATCAAGACTATCTGGTGACTTAAATAACAATAGAAAGTTTGTTGGGCAATAGTCACGAGTTTGGACGAAAAAATACGTAGCATCGTTTTCATTTAGAGCTATAAGACGTGGCGTGTTCCTCGTGTTCGTCCTCTTTGTCTCCAGAACTAACGCTCTGCGAGTTCAACCCTCCTCCTCCCTTCCTCCACCTCTTATATTTTTATATTACATTACTTGCAACTGGGGAAGAAGACATCAAAAAAAAAATTCTGAATAAGACTGGATGGTAAAATATTCTTAGTCTTACACTCACCTTGCACAACTACTTGCTTACATTGCGGACGCATTCGTGGATGGAAGAGAACTGCGATGTGTTTTTATATGAATAAACGATTTCTCCTAGCTTCTTCTTCTTCATCAAGAATTTCAATCATTATGAAACCAATTTATCGTTGAATAGCTCAAACGCCAATACTATTGGCAAACTTCGAATTCACCAGCCACCAGTTGTAATAATAGTAATAATGAAGTGATACCAATTTGTATTATTATCAAATATCTTGTTGAATGTAAGTTTTTACCATTTACAAAAACAAATCCGGCTATTTTTTGGCGTGCCCGACCGGAAAATTTCCAAAATAAACGGAATGCCTTGAGAATTTTCCAAACGGAAAAAAAATTGTTTCCCATTTACTTTTTCTACCAGTTCCAGGACCTGCAACAATAGTTAGACTGGTTCTACACTCTCACGAATGGTACATGCTAATCTCAAACGAAATTTTCCATTCGGGAATTCCTTTTTAAAATTTGCACAAACCGTAGACAAACCAGTTTCCCCTGTAAATGATACCGGTTTCAACCCGTAATGTCATGCAAATTGCATTTATCGCATTATGTATATTGTCATCATCGTCATCACATCTCTTCATGCCAGGAGGCGCATAAGACTGGCACATTTTTAACCCAGTCCTCCCAGTCCTGCGCTGCGTTTTTGGCCTCATTCCAGCTCATCCATCCTGCTTTGTTCCTCTTTTTTCTCTACGGTTCTTCTCCACGTGATCTTTGGCCACCTTCTCGCCCTTCGACCTTACCTCGTACGTCGTACGTCGTACCCCGCAGCTAATGTTGTTGATCTCTGCTATTTCCCCCACTCTCTTGTTTGTTATTGTTTTCTGCCATTTCATCCTAAGTATCCTTCTTAGGGATTGCCATTGGAAGCTGTTTAATTCTCTTTTATCTTCCTTTGTGATCTTCCAAGTTTCGCAACAATATAGTAGGACTGCTCGAATTAAAGTCTTGAACAGGTTCCCCTCTTTATTCCTCTGGTTGCCCACAACCAGCGGAATAAAGAGAATGGTATTATTGAGACAACGATCCCTTCAATGTCCGTAAGTATAGACACCTCCTGCAAATGTTCCATGTCTGACTTCACGAAGGTATCATTGGAGTCTGTGTGGAATCCAGAATTCTTCTTCAAGTCATGCACTTCAGACTCCATTCCTAAACGGACCGAAAAGCTTGCCTTAGTGAGTTACTTCCGCCAATAACCATCATTGTCAACTCATCATTGCGAAGTGGTGTTTTTCCCGAGGCCTTTGAGGAAGGTCGTGTTCTTCCTTTCATTAAGAAAGAAACGCTCGATCCTTAGGTATACTCGAACTTTCGACCGATAACTAATCTTCCTTTTTTCTCGAAAGGTTTGGAAAGAATTGTTGCAAGCCAGGTACGTAATTATCTCACAGAGAATGGCCTCTACCCCAGTCTACAATCAGCTTATCGTGAGTTCTTAAAGCACTGAAACTGCGCTTCGGTTTTTTTTTAAATGGTGTCTTACGTGCTATAAATGATAAGAATGAGGTACTGTTAGTGTTACTCGACCTTTCAGCTACATTCGACACTTTAGATCATGACATTCTCATCAGCAGAATTACAGCACAGTTTGGCTTCACAGAAACGGTGCTCAGCTGGTTCACGTCCTACCTCTATGGTCGTTCGCAGAGGGTTGTCATTAAACATGCTGTCTCAGCTACTCACATCAGGTCTCTCAAAAGGCTTGGTTTTGGACCCGCTGATGTTTGTCCTTTACTTCGGACCAATCCGAGATGTCGTTAAGGCTCACGGATTGGACTGTATGATGTATGCTGTCGATTGGCAACTCTAAATCATTTTGAACCCCGCAGCAAGGCAGCGTGCACTTTTAAATTTGGAGCTGTGTATGAATGATATTCAAGCTTTCTTCCTCTCTAACAAGTTGGTTTGTAACCCGGCTGAGACAGACGTTCTCCATCTCACATCTCGGTTCTCTCGTCATGCTCCCTTATCGAATATTACATTTGGCCAAAACATTATACCTTGTATTTCCAAGCTAGTAGTAATCTGGGAACTATTATGGATCGTCATCTGACCATGATAAGGCACGTTAACAACATCTGCCTTCATGCATCTCTGGCGCTCCGTAACATAGAGTCAGCAAATATATTACCCAGAGTAGTACCGATCGCTTACGACATGCTTTTATAACTTCTAAGCTAGACCACTGCAATAGTCTTCTGTACAGTCTGCCTTCTACTGAAGTTCAAAAGTTGCAACTCATTCAGAACACTGCTGCAAGACTAGTTGTTAAGGCTAAGCGCACTGATCATACAAGCCCTATTCTGCAACAACTACACTGGCTCCCCGTTAGCGAACGCATTTCGTTTTAGGTCTTGCTGCTTACGTATAAGGCTGTGAGTGGATATGCTTCATCTTACATTGAAGATCGTGTAAATCTTATGTACCGTCACGCAGTTTACGTTCGATATTTGCAAGGCTTGCTCACAGTTCCTAGATCGACCACTTCAACATAGGGCGATCGGGCCTTTTCGATTGCTGCGCCGAGAGTTTGGACACGCTACCTCTAATGGTAAGGAATGCGCAGTCAGTCCCTGCTTTTAAAATGCTTTTTTTAAAGACATATCTTTTTAAATTAATTTATTTCAGCTAGTTCACCGGTTTCCCTTATCTTGAACGCCGATTTTTGTATTTTATCCACTGTTATTAGTAGCTTATTTATATTTTAAAGGTGTAAATTAGGTTTTGATATTTTTATCTTGTAAACGCATTGAGGCTCTGTAAAATGCCTCTATAAAAACTGTTATTATTATTATTATTATTATTATTATTATTATTATTATTATTACAAGTAGGACCGGAAAACAATATTAAAATTATTATTACTGGTAATAAACCTCTCATTAAGTAAGACCCTGTTTTATAAATTTCAAAATTATTGGGCGCAATATTTGTTCACCTTGCCTCAGTTGAATCAATTCTTTCATATATTTAACTACCAATCTGTCAATCAATCAACCACTCAACCACTCAACCACTCGATTGATGAATGAGTCGATCGCGATCAGCCAATTAAAAATAAAAAATTAATCAATCAATTAACCAATCCGTGACTAAAAGTGTTGCCAATGAGATTGACAAAAGGTCCAGTAATCACAGTAATCATTATTCGATGTACAGATTATGACTCACTGTGTCTCTACCCCAGACCATGATGAAAGTAAATGTTGTGATTTCAATTTTGATTTTGGTGTGATTATTACATGTAGCCTTTACACTGTATCTAATGCCACCAATGAGCATTGTTACTAATTGCCATAATCTGGTGCCAACGAAAAATAGAAGAAAACCCTCTTCCTAAATCATTTCAAAATAGTCGGAAACCTATCAGGCAGTGAACATCAGACTGGTGAATCAGTCAATTGAATAGTTCTCCCAATAAACGGAATTCAATCAAATAGGTCTGAATCATCATTCCTGGGATGGTGATGGTGGTGGTAGTGGTGGGGGGTGGGGGGTACTCCCAAATAAAAGTTATGGGTGTGTTCATCAGATATTTTGAAGTAAAGCCCTTTAAGGTACCAAGGTATTGTTTTCTGGGTGTGGCTTCAAGTTCCTTTTACTTCTAAGAGGTACTCCAGGATTCATTCCATTGTCACACATCAACCACCAATAGTAAGTGCTGAGGGAGCAAAAAGTGTATGCAGAACCTTCAATTCCTTATGAGTTTCTGGTGTAGGTGCTTACAATCAAACTAATCAATGACATCAAAATATTTAGCAGAAAAAAAACAAAAATACATAACCTTATTACAAAACATTTCTCTTCAAATTTTTTATTTGAATTGATTATGTTTCTCTAGGAACATAGCACAGAGTACACACTGCTCAACCACAGCCTTATAATAAACTGCCATATTTTCCTGACATCAGGTTGATGGAATAAAAACCTGAAAAAGAAAACAGTTGTCAACAGTAAGTAAGCCCATGGCTTTTTGGAGGTTTTAAATCTCTTCGTGAAACCAAAGTAATATTTGCAGATCAGGCTAGCCTAACTGAGGAGCTCGCAAGGACTAAGTCATGCCACAAAACAAGCTCAACTGGTCACCTGGATGGAATCGCCATGTCGAAGATCTTGTTCATTAAGTCTAGCAAATTCTCGATAGCCCACATTAGGCATCTCAAAATTCTAACATGACTACAAGGCTTTACAGACAACCTCTGTTTGGTTTTCTTTCTCTTCAGTCTCCTCTGGCAATCAATAGACAAAGGAAGCTTGAAAATTTGCAATATTGTTCGCAAAGGTATTGCTCATTACCTGTAAAGATCTGTTTGTAAGCTCTAATAGAGCTAGTAAAATATCCATGGAT
>Ga0126336_10000407_pt1 | contig 17011 bp, 11 predicted proteins | sample SidCmetagenome_FD_92530 | JGI IMG/M metagenome (GOLD analysis project Ga0126336, IMG submission 92530) | Coral microbial communities from El Islote,Puerto Morelos, Mexico - Siderastrea C C metagenome | ecosystem: Host-associated > Invertebrates > Cnidaria > Coral | place: El Islote,Puerto... | reverse complement strand
TTTTGCCAGTGTACGGAAATCAAAATCGTTATCTTTGTTTTGTACACAAAACAACGTATTTGTGGTCGATGAGGAGTCCCGGGGGTGGGGAATTGTCTCTTTCTGCGTGCCCGGGGGTGGGGACTAGACCGCCAAGTGAGAACAGAATTGCAAATCCCCGGGGGTGTGCCCGGGGGGGGGATGGTAACAGATAGAATTGAACCATGCATAACGTGTTTATACCTAAGCTCAATGCAATACAGCTCAACAGTTTTGAGGCTAATTCCTGGGTTCTTTTGAAGTATTCCTGCATCACGTCTTGGAATTCGGGGAAATACTCCCCGCTGGGCCAAGGATTGAAGCCACAAAAGACAGTTTCTTTTCTTTCCTTCGGTACATTCGTAAATTCACGAAAATAATATATCCCCTCTTTCCATTCTGTGCAGCCATACTCGATGCTGTGCTCTTCCTCTTTACTAAAATATCCACGAAAACCGTCTCTCCGATGAATCTCTTCCTTTTTCGAAACTGGAAGATTAAAAAATTGCCACAGCTTTTCCAAAACTTTCGCTTGAAGGTCATCAGCTATTCCGTGATTGACGACGTAGAAAAAGCCGAAATCCAAACAAGCTTTCCTAATCGCCGCAGTCACTTCTAAACTTGAGTTTGCGTTTGCAAGATTGTACAAATCAATAATCGGGATTTCCATAGTAAAACTTTGAATTGAAGGCAAAAAGCATAATAAAATAACAGAACGTCCAGAACACTTTTGGGACACAAGACTCGACCCATTCTTGCTCGTCCACTAGCAAACGCCCAACCGTAGAAACAAGATGGCGGTCGAGAGAATTCATACTACAGCCAATCCGATGGCTAAAGCTAACTATATTAGCAAGTATTTTACATTCTGGTGAGTTATATTTCACTATTTTCTAGTGGGCAATACTGTATTCCAATATTTTTGGGATAAATGTCTCCAAAAATGACAGGTAAGTGAACCCATGCACAGGGGCCGGCTACACAATGTCGTACGATCGGACCCCTAACTAGTGCAGTGTATGTAATTAAGTTTTGGAGTAAGTGCAGAATACCCTACCACTTTGAAGCTCTACCCCTGGAAAGCCTGGATACATGGATATGGTTGTCAGATTCATGTTTGACTTGTCCACCCAGGTGGCCTAGGGGGAGAGGGGTTGGGGCATGGGGGTACTCCCTTGTATCAGCTATATGGGTAGGTGTCACCACAAGGGTATCATTTTTTAGCCATTTTAGTCTGACTGTTGAGGGTCAGGGTTTGGAGAACTGGGTGGCACACCCCATGAAAAATTCTGAGGAGTGTCCCCCATGCTTGTCCACCAAGCATGCCTGATTTTCACGTCATTCAGGCAAGTGCTTGAATTTAATATAATACTTGTCCTTCGTCTTTCAGGACAGCTGATAAGCAAGCAAATCGAGGTCACATTAAAGCATTATTAACTGCTTGCTTTGTCAACTGAGGCTAAAGGCTGTGACTTCGACCATTTCGTTGTGATTTCATCACAGTCTTTTCTGTTTTCTCCTCCTCAAAGCTGTATGTTTCAGCCACTTTAATTGGAATACTTTAGTATTCAGTTGCATTTAACTGGAAATATCTCAAACATCATCTTTCTGAAAACAACTTATCAGCTGTCCTGAAAGATGAAGGACAAGTATTATATTAAAACAGACATAGACAACTACATAAGAATCAAACCATAGTGCAAAGTTGTACTCAATACTTTTCTTTTAAATGTTCTTGGAATGTTTCTGGAGAAGGATAGCAGCACAAAAATACCCTGGATCCTGATTTAGGAACATTTTAGGGCAAACAGCAAAAAAAAGGACTCTCTTTTTTGCTACTTCCAGGGCTGTGCTCTATCAGTGCCTGGCGGGGCCCCTAGCTACTGACTAAAATTGTCTTTGAGCAACTACAAACACTTATCCAGATTTCATGGTTTTGAGCCTTTGTGTGCTCCCTGTGGCTCTTCTAAGAGTACAACCCTGCTGTTTCTAAAATTTTAGTGCCTGTAACTTTAGGTACTTTTGTGTTGTGTTAGGTAAACAAAAAAAAGCTCAGCAAGCAACGTGAGCTACTGATACATGCAGTCAGGATATTACAAAATATCTTTTGATCATTGGTTAAGGAATTAGTTACTAGGTACAAGAGCATTAACTAATGGTCAATTTCTCATTTCTCATTATTTCGTAATTTCATATTTCTCATGATTTCTAGGTGGTTGAATGATGTGTTTAAGAAAGGATATAAGCATCCCCTAAATAATTCTGATGTTTATGAAATTTTACCAGAGGATGAGAGCAAAGGGCTGACTGACAGATTGGAAAGGTGTGTTACAACAGTGTTGTGGGTTGAATGATGTAATCACGAGGGGGTGGGGTACTCATGTATATTAGTGATGGGATGGAGAAAAGGTCTTTTTTGTTATGAAATCTGTGACTTGGGACTTTTTTGGGTTAGAAGTTACATCAGTGGTGTGGGTTGAATGATCTATATAATCACGAGGGGGTAGGGTGCTCTAGTATATTAGTGACTGACAGATTGGAAAGGTGTGTTACAAGAGTGGTGTGGGTTGAATGATCTAATCACGAGGGGGTAGGGTGCTCTAGTATATTAGTGACTGACAGATTGGAAAGGTGTGTTACAACAGTGGTGTGGGTTGAATGATGTAATCACGAGGGCGACATGGTACTCAGGTACATTAGTGACGGGATGGAGAAAAGGTCTTTTTTGTTATGAAATCTGTGACTTGGGACTTTTTTGGGTTAGAAATTTTTTGGTAGACTTCTTTTGGGTAGAGAGTTTGTGGCACAACCTTTTTAGGGTCAATATAAAGCATGCATACCTCAATTCTATCAGTGTCATCTACTAAGTTAATTAAACTACACGCGAATGACAAAGTGACTCTCTTGATTTCTTTACTAGGATGAAAAGGGCTATTTTTAGGTCATTCTGGGCTGAATGGGACTTTTTGGCCTAGTGGGACTTTATTGGGTATAAAACGTTGGCCTCATTCGCACCTTCTTGGTCACTATTACACCTGAGTGTCACCCCCTGGGAATCTAATAATTAGTGGCTGAGAAATTTAAAGGGACAATTGTCCTGGCCGATGTATGATGTTTTCTTAGGTATAGCTAGGAAAGTGGAACTGCTACAAGCTTGCTTTAATAAGCAAGGAAATATAAACCTGAGGGGCAAATTAATGGCCTTAACGTTAAAGCCCTCAAATGAACCTTGAATGCCTTATGCATCTTCTGGCATGGAGAAAAATGATGACGATGAGTGACAAGCATCTTACTTCTGCTATAGTAACATTGTACTACTTGAACAGTTTATACAGGTCATAATCTTTGAAGTGATCACCGAAGAAAAAAATCTCTTGGCATTTCAGTTAATTCTCCCAACTATAATACTGTGACAAAAAATATGGAGAACATTGAGAAAAATATGTATGTTGACATGGGGCTTGACGGCCACTTCCTTCCACGTAATCCTCAAACTATTCGTTAGATGTTTTGCTTTTTTGTCTTTTCTTTTGGCGCTTGAAGTTTTTCTACATTTTTAGGGTGTACTGCTACCCTCCTTAGAAAAATGCAACTTCATTTGTGCTTTTTGTCATCAGTTTTTATTAGCAACAGTGGCCTTCCCGGTATATTCCATTGATCTTGAACAGTTTGGTGGTACCATTATTATTCACTTGGGTGAACTGAAAAAAGTAAGAGTAGTAAAACCGGAGCTTAACAACAGTCATCAACCTTGTGATCTCAACTCCTGTCTGCAAGTACACTAAATAGCTCCACAACCTTTTTAGTTCACAAATTCCTGGGTTGGCAATAAGTTAAGTCTTCAACGCACTGGCATCATAAACATGTACTAAGTAAATATAAAATAATATTATACCTCCCGTTTAGTGAATGTCATACAATTTTATAACTGCTTACAGGTTGTGGGAAGAAGAGATAGAAGCTGCTCACAGAAAAAACAGACGACCAAGGCTTAGGAATGCTTTCATTAATTTTTTAGGATTTCGCTATTTTATTTTAGGGCTGTTTCCTTTGGTAGAGGTACGTAAATAAGTAATAACCCAATAATCTAAGGGCGGCGTTCTTTTGGGGCTATTCCAGAATAGGAATACTCGGGATAGACGGTATTTGTGTCCTTTTGGGAGCTATTCCGTTTTTTTGGAATGAACGGAATATCATTCCGTTCATTCTGCTCTCGACAGCAGAATGAACAGAATGAAAGGAATACAGTTTACTCGGAATTAACTGAATACGCGCTCTTTTGGGAAATTTTTGGCGGGAAATCCTACGTGGCTGCAGACATAGTAGGAGTTCTGAGGTCACCTCAAATCCGTCAAGGTTATTCTGTTTTCAGAAGGAGCGTTGTTTTCGCAATTGAAATTCTGTGTTTCCTGTTATTTCTGAACCGGAATAAGGATAGCGCGAACTGTCCCAAAAGAATGCACCCTAAATGTGGCTAAATGGAATTTAGGCAAAGTTAAAATTTAGCCAATGCTGGTCAGCGGTTTCACGAATATATCGGGGGTTCCAGGGGAGCTAACATGTGCATTCTGCTTTACTGAGTTTTGCTTCGCTGGCACATTTTGCTTTCCGTCTTCACCGCGGCTTTTTGGTGACTTTTTATCGTTGTTTCTTGGGTTGGATCTCCCTTAATATGCCTGGCCACACCAGGAACAGCTTGAACTTTGCTGTTTGATCCTTCCTTGCTACCACCGTCGGCGAGCGAGGCCTCACAGTCAACAGCGACTTGCAGTCATGGCTGCTTATTCCAGTGCCGGTTTCTTCGTCTGTTCCCGTCATTCCAGCACCTGTTTCTTCCTCCGTTCCCGTCACAACGGCCGTCCCCTCGCTGGAGATGCTCAAAGCTTCGATCACGGAGGCCATTCGGCTCGCAGTTCCCGCTTGGAACAGGGCTAATTCGGTATCTCAGGCAGCCGTTTCGGTGGCATCCCTTCCCAGCGACGTCACTCAGATGACTTCGCTTGTCACAACTGTAGTTTCCCAGGCATTGTGTCCATCGTTGTGTGCTCAACCAGCTGCCGCAGGTAGGCCAATTACTTCTTTCATTCATACTTTTTCAATGCGTGCTTCGTCCGCGTCGTTTCCGACCACGTTCACATCAGCAAGTTTCACGCCGCCTGTCATTTCTTCCATCGTGCTGCATTGTTCTAAACAGCCGTTCATCGTTGGGCCCAAGTTGTCTGCCGTCCCGTTTAAGCTGGTGTCCCAAATTGCTTCTGGTAAGTACATTGATATGGCGGAACTTCTGTCACAATCTCCCAAGAGTCCGAACCGCATCTTCTGTTAGACGGCGTTGTCTTGACATCAACCCGCAAGCGTAAACGAAGCATATAAGATATCTCTGCCTGGATTGAGGCCTTAACCATCTTTTCCTTTATTCTAACCGCCCATTTTCCAACTTCTGTGGTTAATTTTTAAGCCAACTTTTCTACAATGTTGACTTGTTCACGCTCAATGGTTCATTAAAGTTCTTGTTTGTTATTGAATATTTCGTTCCAGTTAGTGCTAGTCTCCCCCCAGTTTCTCAGGTTTTGCCCCCTCAGCATGTCTACAACGTGGGGTCTGCTTTCAAATTTAAGGCTTACCCAAAGCGCGCTCTGGTCTCTAAAGTTATTACTGGCATCTAGCATGGATTCCGCTTTGGTGTCAACCCACAGACCTCTTTGAAATCCGCTAATAGGAACAAGGCTTCAGTTTGTCACCATCCTGCCATAATCGGCAAATACTTGTCTGACGAGGTATCCCTTGGCCGCGTTGCTGGCCTCTATCCATCGCCCCTACTACGCAATGTTCATATTAACAGCTTCGGGAAACTCCCAAGAAAGGTCAACCCAATAAGTCGCGTCTCATTCTTAGGCATGTCCTCCCCCCTGGACTCCACTGTGAATGATAGTATCAGGCCAGAAGACTTTCAACTTCAGCACATTCACGTTGATGACATCATTAAATTGGTTTGCAAATATGGTCGTGGTGCTCTAATGGCTACGTGTGACGTAGAGTCAGCTTACCGGGATGTTGCTGTCCACCCTAGCGATAGGTCTCTCCTGGGGATGAAGTGGAGAGGCATATTTTATTTGGATCTGGCCTTGCCCTTCGGATTGCCCATACTTTTTCACTCGATTGCCGATTTTGTTGAATAGATGTTTATAAACAATTACAACATTCCAGGCCTTTTGAATTACCTCGACGACTACATCACAGCTGGGCCACCGAGTTCTCCTCAGTGTCACCACAACTTGTCTACAGTAGCATCTCGTTGTGCCGCCTTAGGATTGCCTCTTCTTCCTGCAAAATTTGTTGGTCCTACCACATGCTTGGTTGCATTAGGAATTGAACTTGACTCGGTAGATCAAGTTACTTGCCTTTCCACCAACAAGCTATCAGCCCTAAACGATCTTCTTCAGCGTTGATCAACTTACCGATGGTGCACCAAACGGCAGTTGTAGTCCCTGATTGGCCACTTGCACCATCCGGCGAATGATCAAACTACTCTCATGCTTCCTCCAAGAGGAACCTCCCATCCACATAAGTGCTGAATTTAAGGCCGATCTCCAGTGGTGGCGCCAATATTTGGTCGCTTGGAATGGCGTAAGCTTCTGGATGTATCCTGGCTTGACTCCCCTTGTCGACGTAGAAATGTTTAGCGATGCCTCAGGTTCATTGGGGTCGGTGCCCTGTTCAGCTCTTACTAATTGTATGGTACGTGGTCGTCTGGTCTGCAATCGTCTTCAATCGAGTACAAGGAATTATTCCCTATCGTTGTTGCAGCTCATGTGTGGGGCTGTTCGGGATTCAGGTGGGTTGTCCTGTTCCACTCGGACAATGAATCAATAGTACATATCCTTAATTCCAGAACATCCAAAGCTCCTGATGTAATGCATCGGCTTCGTTGCCTTCTTGCGGTAGCCGCCAAGCATAACTTTCGATTCTTTTCTCATCATATTGCTGGTACAGATAACAAAGTAGCTGATGCCTTATCTCGTTTTCAGTAACAGACATTCCATCGCCTGGCCCCTCAAACCGACCCCCACCCCACGGCAATCCCGCCCAAGGTGTGGCACCTCTTGACTTACCTGGCTTAGAGAAGGACTTCCTCACGTTGATGACTTTGGCTACCTCCACCCACCGGACATACAAATCTGACCAACATGGCTTTATGACTTCTGCTCACAGCTTGGAAGACTTCATCCTAATGGATCACCTTGCCCTGCAGACGAGTGGACTCTTTGCCTCTTCGCCACTTATCTGTCAACCTCGCTTCGGTCTTCTTCTATCAAGATTTATTTATCAGCTGCAGTGTACGCCCCATGCACGTGGATCAGTGTCTCCCTGACCCTTTAGTGGGTTGCCTCCAGCTACAACAAGTCCTTTGAGGCGTAGAAAGGACTCAAGGTTTATCTAGCTCCACCCGTTTACCAATCACAGATCACCCCATGCTTATTATCCAAAGGTGTCCTTACGCTTTAATATCCAGCACCATGCTATACATTGGGCCGCTTCCACCCTGGCTTATTCTGGGTCTCTCCGAGCTTCCGTATTCACAATCCCTTCATTGTCCAATTTCAATACTCTACTTCACTTGACCGTCGCCAACGTTGCAGTTGACTCACAGGCAGCACCCACCTGTTTACGTCTCACCATCAAGACTTCCAAGACGGCCCATTTCGCAAAGGCTGGCACATCTACATTGGCCGAGATCATCCTCCACTTTGTGCCTTGTCAGCTCTCATGCCTTACCTGGAACTGCGTGGAAATTCTCCTGGTCCACTATTTATATGCTCCAATCGTCAGCCTCTTTCCCGTGCTTTCCTTTCTCAATGGCTTAAGGATACTTTTGCAACTGCCGGCATTGATGGAACCATATTCAGTCACAGCTTCAGAATTGGTGACGTAACTGTGGCCGCTCGTGCTGGTATCCCAGACCATCTTATTTAAGCGATGGGGAGATGGACAAGCAATGCCTACCAGCTTTACATCCGCACCCCAGCAGAAGCTTTGGCACAAATTACTCCCCTTCTCTCTACTGAACTTGGTATTGAGTTTTTTCTTTGCCCTCTTATTAGTCACTGATTAACAGCTGCGCTTTCTTTGCCTGTGTGGTATGGTGCTTGAAGTTACCCGGGATGAAGAGGACCCATGTCCATCCTGGCCACAGGCCCTCCTTTCTCCAGGCACTTACGTCTTGGAGACCGCCTTTGGGGGTTGGGCTGTGGCCAGGTTGCCATGGAGACTTCAGATTGACTGCTGAGGAGATTGCTGCCCTCCTCGCTTGCTATCTATACGGCACCTACCCTCCATACTTCAATTGGCTTAGAGATTAATTTAGCCTAAATTTTTCGGCTACTTTCTTTGAAACTCACAAGAAAGCCCAATGGGCATTTTAACCGATCGTTCTGACCCAACCACCCCCAGGTTAACAAATGTTAACGCGACCCGTATTTTTGCGTCGCTCAACATACAAACTGGCGTGACGAATAGTGTGACTGTAGGACACAATATTTTAACTATAGCGTTACTGGATGATGTAATGTTTTTAAGCATGATGTAGTGTTTTTAAATTTTAGTCATCAGAGTTTAAAAACTCTGATGACTAAGATTATCTTTCTTATGGCTTTTTATTTCTTTTGCTGAAAAAAGCAAATTCAACTCAGACGTTGAATGTCGGTATAAATTCCCCCACATGTGTCCATGTTTACACAGAGACGACGAAATGGTTGCTGTTTGTACGGTGAATACACAGAGTGAGCGTAGCAGTAAAATCAAAATATAATGCTTGATAAACATGAGCAGATCGTCCGCGTCTGAGGAAAGTGAAATTGTCACTCCGTGCTTAAACGCGTTAAGGCATAACTTTTGGCAAGGTTAAACTCGGTTTGCTAGCCCAGTAATCCCCTTGCAAAAGTAAACAAGTTGACTCGAAATTCGTTACGATTTAGTCAAGTTGAAAATCGCAAAGATCTTTTCTAAAAACGAACAATTAGCTTTGGAAATGCAAAAAGGTAATATGAAACGAACTAAACGTGTTTGCGAGAATTGGCAAAATTATTGAAGCTCGTTTGTTTTCTTTGTGATTTTGGCATTATAAAGCGGTCAAACATTCATTGAAATAAATGAAATACGTGTGAGGATTAGCAAATTTAGTTAAACTTGTTTCTCTTCGGGTCACACTGTGACGAGTTTGTCTTTATCACGGGGTGAAATATTTATTCACATTTCGGTTTAGGCAAAGTTGAATGTATTAGGTGGTGTTCAGTCGAACTTACTTGCGCGTGCATTTTATATAAAACATGCACCCCTACCGCAAGGTTAACAGCGGTTTGTATGAGTCATATAAGCATGGAACGTTGACAGTAGTAGTAGTAACGTTGTAGTGTGATGTGACACACTTCAGTTTTGTTCACCTTGCTTGACGATATCATGATGTAACGGCTGCATGACGTCATAACTGGAACTGAAAGTTTGATGTAAACGCCAAGAGAAAACTGTTGGCCGAGACAAAACCAGATGACTAAGGCAAGTGACAGAAAAAAAAAAAAAACTAGAAAAGCCCCAGGGGCATTGGACCCTGCCGCTGCCGTTGTTGTCCCTCTCCTAGGGTGCAAAACTCAAGGTCACTCAAGGTGCGAGCCCTAACCTGTGCAGCGAAAGACGGGACGAGTATTTGTTTGGCCGAGCGAAAACCGGAGGTCTGGGGCAAGTGACCACCAAAAAAAAAACATCAAGAAAAGCCCCAGGGGCATTGGAGCCGCCGTTTTTCCCCCTCCCTCGGGTTGCAAATACATCACGGTCACTCAAGATATGAGCCCAAGTGGTGTAAATTTTTTAAGTTAGTGATTTATCTTACCTTTGACGTGTTTGCTGCCATCCCCCCCCCCACGTTGCCTCTGTACCCTTCTCCTTGTGATAACATGAACCCCTAATGGTATGAACACCTTTCCCATTCCTCATTCCTTGGTCACCCACCTGTTCTGGCACTCGCGAAGAAGGACGTGACGAAATAGTTTTGGCCATAGCGTGACTCTGTTACGTCAGGTTTTTTTTTTAAACGAACTGACATTTCAGCGTATTTAACAGGACACGGAAATTTAAATAGATTTATTGATAAATAAAAAAATTTTCCTAAAACCTAAAGGGAACGGTTATCTACTGAAAAAAGGAAACGTAAAAGTCTACTTTTAGGCCATGATTTGGTGAATGCTTTAGCAAAAGCAAGGAAATTCCCCGAATCGGCGTCTTTCAATGTCGTAATGTTTACGTGTTACGGAACGTTAGGCAAATTCGTGCCAGCTTCAAAGCTCGCTAGCACCTTCGTCCTTGCCCTCGTCGCAGACAAGTCAACTCCACTGAATTTCTTGTAGTTTTCTACACAACTTTCCCTAAAGGGTTTGGCGAAGCAAAGCAGAACGGCCAAATTATGGTTGCATTTCATTGTTGAATATTTACCCTTGCTTGTTAAGCTCTGGTCCGCGCGAGTAACCTGATCGAATCAGTGCCTTTCAAAACTTGCTGGACTGTCTTTGTCCTTGCTCTCGTTGAAAAGATTGCATTGCATTGCATACCTCGTAATTTTCTACACCGTCTTTCATGAAGATTTTGGCGAATTGGCGCTAACCGACCGAAGATAATGCTTATGTTGACCGAAAGTTTGCACCACGTATTTGTTTGGCAGAGTGAAAACCGGAGGTCTGGGGCAAGTGACCTCCAAACAAAAAAAATTATAATAATGAAAAAAAAAACGGTATTACTAGACCCCGTCCTGACGGCGGGGTGATAATGAAAAAAAAAACAACAGTGGGTATATCGAGAGCCCGTCCTGACGGCGGGGTAAAAACCAGCCCAATTTATAAACCGGCGGTCACCCTATGGCGACGGCAGGTTGATAACATTGTTACTGGTAAGCACGGAATTGCATTGGAACCTTTTAAATCTTTTAAAAAGCCCTATCTTAGAAGAAATCAATATCGCAGAGACCATGTGACTTTTTTCAGATTGATTGTCGTACTTGTTGATAACTAGACCAGCATGCTTCTACACATGTATTAACTCAGTAAAGCTGCATATAAATTGGTACTGTCATAAATAAAATACTTTTGGACACTAGTACTGGATGGACAAAACTTATATATTATTAGTGCCTATGTTGTAGAGGTGCTTATATTCAGTTGCAAAAGTAGAGTTTATCAAAAGTGGACGTTTCAGTACCGAGTTAACTGTTCGTGACCAGAAAAAAATATTTGAAAAAGTATTCGTTTTACAAATGACGTCATGGAATGAAGTTAAAAAAATGTTGGTACCACACATGTAGCCCGTGCACCGCCAACGTTCACACCCTGTTTAAGGCTTGCGGTCCAGAGAGACACCCTGTTCAAGATGCTAAATAGTGAAATTGTATAGCTCTTTAAGGCGCAAATTTGATATTTTCTGACTGTTAATTTTTTCTATTTTTGTCTAGGAAACGATGAAAATCTGTGCCCCTGTGCTCATTGGCAGATTGCTAAGTTTCTTCACTCCTGAGCCTGGTATTAGTAAAACTGACGCGTATGTCGCTGCAGCACTTCTTGCTCTCGTTGCCTTCACTGAAGGAGCATTGCATGCGCCCAATTTTTTTAAGAATACCAGGTGTGGTATGCATTTGAGGATTGCTGCAGGGTCACTCATCTACAGAAAGGTTTGTATCTTGGAATCTCTGAAAAATCTATTATGACACTGTAATAGCACAAAAGTTTGAAACTGGATACATTTTTTTCTTAGAAAAAATGACAACATAATTATACAAGCAAGTGTGACTGAGTTGTCGTGAACACATACACTTGTTACCTGTTTTTGTTTGAGCGGAGGGGTGACAAAAAAGATTAAAGAATTCCTTATACATTTATTTAATGAGGTGCTGTTCACATAAACTAAACTACTAGTCACCAGTCTGTCAGGAGTGATGTTTTCTCATGGTTTGAGCCAATCTAAGTCACTTCACTTTGTAGTGGCAGCAATGTACCCGATGCACAATATAGATGTCTGCCATTGCCTGTTAAAATTAATAATGGATTCGCATCTAATCAGGAAAAAGTAGAAAACCAAGCAACTGTAATTGGAGTAGACAGTATATGAGAGAGATAGCAGCATGAATTGTTTTAACCCCAGAGATATGTGTAACACTGGGGACGCTTGAAAATGTGACTGGAGGTACACTGTTCTAGAGGACATTGCATCCAAAATGAAAGTGAACTCCCAACAATAGTCCCGCTATTGAGTGGGACACAAAAACAGTGAAAGGGTAATTACACCACAATGTACAACACGTACTATGTTTAAGAGTCTGATGCAGACTAGATATATTAAGTGATACAATGTAATACAATTCATTCATTTTCACTCATATTTGATTTGCATTCAGACTTTAAGACAGTTAACACTCATTCTGACGCAGGGGCTGCTCTGACGTAATAATAGATATGTTGTTGAATAAACTGTTACCCCTTTTGCAATGTATCTGTTTCAGGCTCTGCGACTAAGTCATGCCTCTTTAGCGAAAACAACAACTGGTCAAATAGTGAACCTTATCACAAGTGACATACAGAAACTTGAAGAGGTAAGTACCATCCTTCCAGAAACGAAGTTCTGTTTTCATTTGACGTCTTGGTGCTGATCAGCACCCTATCCAGAGGAGAGCAGGAATACCCCTTGCTGTTTATGGAAACTGCCAGGCTTCCATATGAGGTTTTGTAAGATTCGTTAGACGGGCATGTAAGTCAGAAAACGTACTTGCCCTGGCTAAATTTACTTGTCCTGGCTAAATTTACTTGCCCTTTCACACTTGCCTAACAAAAAAAAATGTCAGAAAAATATAAACTGAGGTAACATTAAGTTACTGAAAAGGTTGCGCTTTTTTTCACTGTATAGCTGCACCAGTACCGCTTTAAGGTTTCTGCCAAAAAATTTCAGTTTTTGAATTCATCTCCACAGACTTGAAAGGTAGAATACTGTGGACCTTAAGCTTTAACTGCTAATAACATTAATTTTTGCCTTGTGTAAGTTGTAATGATCAGCGGTATTTCATGTACATTACGGACATGCGCATTGTAATTCAGGTGGCCATGGTGGAATAAAAATTGGAAGTTTATCCAATTCCATCGACGTCACTCTGGGAGAACCAACCTCAGGTGGTGTCAGAAGTAAAGCACAAAGTGGAAATTTCGGCAACGCTTTAGTGAAGTTTTATACCGAATACAGTCTATATTCAACACAAATCGACAACTGTGATCGCAGCAGAGGTCACAAGAAATTGCAGCAGGAGAAGTTGTGTAAGTTGTAATGATAAGCTTTATTTCATGTACACTGCGGACAAGCGCATTGTAATTCAGGTAGCCATGTTGGAATAAAAATTGGAATTTCGCTTGTCGACGTCACTCTGCGAGAACATTAGATGGTGTCAGAAGTAAAGCACAAAGTGGAAATTTCGGCAACGCTTTAGTGAAGTTTTATACCAAACAAAATCTATATTCAACACAAATCGACAATTGTGATCGCATCACATGTCACAAGAAATTGCAATTAGAGAAGAGCAAAAATTCTATCGACTCAACAGAAGGAGGAGGGGAGGAGGTACCGAAGAAATACAACAATCGTTAGCCGAATACGAAGAAACTATGCCCGATATGGCGAGGCAATTAGGCCTAACACCACCAGAACCACCCAACTTGAGCGGAGGAAACGTTTCGGAAAACTGGATGCAGTTAAACAAGAAGTAAACAAATTACGAAATTGCAACCGGAATAAGTTTGAAGGAAAGTGCTGCTAACAGTTATCGGCAACGACGCTGTTGATGTTTTCAATCCCATTACATAGGATGATGAAGATGATAACAATAAAATCGAGAAAATACTACAGAAATTTGAAGAGTACTGTGAACCGAAGAAAAACGTCAGCTACGAGAGATAGAAGGTGTTCTCAAGAGCTCAACAAGTGTTGAAACTATTGACTGGCACGTGACTGTATCGAGAAAGCTATATGAGACTTGTGAATTTGGGGCACTGGAGAACTCTCTTATCAAAGTTCGAATTGTGCTTCGAGTGAACAACACTAAAACAAGAGAAAGGTTGCTCAGGGTACAAGACCTTACACTCAAAAATGGCGATAGATGTGGTGCGATCCACAGGAGAACAGTAAGGCAACTGAAAGAGTGAGAGGCAATGACTCAGCGGTACATGGACTTGGAAAGGAGAAGACCAAGGCACATTTCAGGAAAACACCTTCAGACAGTGAAGAAAAACTAGACATGGCACAAGGTAGTGTCTTTCGTATGGTGAGACATGTTACAACTGTTTAAGACGACATCACTTCCAAAGCATGCGCAGATCACAAAAAAGTGCATGGTCCAGCACAAGAAGAAAAACATGATTTCGAGCCAACTCTGTTTGTAGCAGCCGTCGCTACTGAAGTTCAGATCGAGAATGACGAATGCTATGTGATGTTGCCAGTCCAATGACATGACTGTCACAAAACTCAAGGTAGACACTGGCTCTCAAGTCAACATCATGCCATTCAAGGAACTCAGGGAGATACCTGGAAGCAGCTCATACATGGATACCTGCAGCCCATACATGGAGAAATGCACCCAAAAACTAGTCAGTGAAGTCCAATGCAGGTGCAGACAAGAACTGACATTCCACATTGTTGAACCAAAGCAACCAGGCTTACTCGGGCTCGAATCATCACAAGATCGAGGATTGATCGAAGTGGTCATGATGACCAAGGCTGAAGAAAAGCAAACCCAATCAAGTCAAAGCGAGAGACCTACGAAATCGTCAATTGCAAAAGGAGGTTCTTCAAAAGTACGTACAGGTATTCACTGGATTGGGACGCTTGGAGAAACCATTTTGAAGTGTGACCCACAGCAATACCTGTCATAAACCCTACCAGTAGCCTTTCGAGGCAGAGTCTAAACAAAACTGGAGGATGTGGAAAGGCTAGGAGTAACTCAGAAGGTTGAAGAACCCACAGACTGGGTAAGCTTCGTGGCCATTGTGAGAAGCCCAATGGAAGTTTGCGAATCTGTTTGGATCCAAGGCACGTCAACAAAGTGATCAAGCGAGAACACTTTCAGCTGCCCACCATCGAAGATATTAAATAAGAATGGCAATGCCAAGTGGTTCACCAATTCACCAAGCTAGATGCAATTAGAGGATACTGGCAAATACCTCTTGATGAAGAAAGTCAACTTCTTACCACCTTTAACACACTATTTGGATAGTCTGCTACTACGTCACACCATCTGGGATAAAATTCGCCCAAGAAAGTTTTCAGAATCGTATGCATCAACATTTTGGTGACTTGGAAGGATTAGAGACGGACATCGATGAAATAATAGTTCACGTAGATACAGCAATCAAGCATGATTCTCGCCTACACACTGTTCTTGACCGATGCGAGAAGATTAACTTAACCCTAAAGAAAGAAAAGTGTGTCATCAAAGTCAAGGAAGTCACCTACATTGGTCACAAACTCACACAAGAAAGAATAAAGCCCAGTGATGAGAAAATTCATGCCATCAAGGACACGCCAGCACCCACCGATAAGAAAGGGGCAGAAAGACTCCTTGGATCAGTTAACCATTTGGGCAAATTCATTCCCCATCTGGCAACAATAACTGAACGTAATAGGGTTCTCCTGAATAAGGATGTTGAATTCCAATGGTCACATGAACAAGATAAAGCACTTCAAGAAATAAAGAGCATCCTAACCAAAGATGAAGGTCCCGTTCTGAGATTTTTCGACGTGTACAAACCTTTTACTATAAGCTGAAATACCCACCAACAGGCCTTGGTAGAGAACAGACGCAGAAAGGCCATCTTGTTGCCTACGCCTCTAGATCCCTTACCCAAGCAGAATCAAGATATGCACACGTAGAAAAGGAACTCTTAGCCGTTCAATTCAGCCTAGAGCGGTTCAACCAGTACACCTATAACAGGAAAGTGACCAGTCAGATCACTGCCGTTGGAGGAAATTGTCAAAAGGCCACTGGCAACAGCACCACCCGGACTACAAAGAATTCTAAATGGAAAAGAACGACTAAACATTACAATACAAGCCAGGACGGCAGCTGGTACTTCCAGACATGCTCTCCCGTTCACTACTTCCCGAAACAGCACACATCAACATGGAAGAGGAAATTGCACTATACATGTTCACCTGGTCGCCTCAAACCTGCCAGTCTCAAAATCCAAATTGGAAGAGCTTAGAAAAGCAACAGCCAATGACCAATCACTGAGGGAACTCAAAGAAGCGATAAATCAAGTTTGCGTGGCCGGAAACAAACTCTCAAACTCCAGCAAGTATCCAGGTCTACTGGGATGCAAGAGACGAGCTCTCTAAACTTGACGGAATTGTTCTCAAAGGTGATAGAATCCTTGTTCCACCCACTATGAAGAAGGAAATGCTGGTTAGAATCTATCAAGGCCACATGGGGATTGAAAAATCCAAACGGCGAGCAAGAGATTTAGTACACTGGACAGGAATGAATTCTCAAATAATTGACGAGATAGCAAAGTGAACTATTTGTTTGGAACACCAACGTCAAAACACAAAAGAGCTAATGATCCCTTTTCGTATATCAAGCAAGCCCTGGGAAATGGTAGCTACTGACCTGTTCACATGGACAGGTGTGAATACCTCGTCATTGTAGATTATTACCCACGATTTTATGAAGTGGCTAAACTACCAGACACTACGAGTAGCACTGTAATCACTCACACCAAATCAGCATTCGCAGGAGATGGAATACCATGCAAAGTAATCAGCGACAACGGCCCTCATTATTCATTCAAGGAAATTAAATCATAGAGTTCTAAAGCCATTACGTCACGTTGTCATGACAGCAAAATTTTCTGTTCTAAACAAAAGCGCATTCCATTCAAAATGGCGTCGCTTTCTATCGCTTCGCTGCTTTCTTTCTTCTCAG
>Ga0126336_10000406_pt1 | contig 17017 bp, 9 predicted proteins | sample SidCmetagenome_FD_92530 | JGI IMG/M metagenome (GOLD analysis project Ga0126336, IMG submission 92530) | Coral microbial communities from El Islote,Puerto Morelos, Mexico - Siderastrea C C metagenome | ecosystem: Host-associated > Invertebrates > Cnidaria > Coral | place: El Islote,Puerto... | reverse complement strand
CGAGGCGTATCGATCGTCGCGATCAAAGTTCACAGTGAAACGTGTCCGTAACTTGAGACGATAATCAAGTGACATCACTTACTTTACATTAACACAATTTAACTAGTTAAATATTACATAAATTTCTAAACAAATTTTAAATCTTCAAGAAAAATTAAATTGACTACAATCCTTCCTTCTTTTCTGGATATTTGCTTCTATAAACTATGCTAAACTAAAAATGCCATCAATTGTAAAACAAAGGTTGAAATCAAGAAAAACGTTTTTCGATTTTTATTTCCTCCCGAAGGAAGCTAATTCTTAACTGTAGAATTGATAAAATTAAAAGTTACATAATAGTAAGGTTAGGTCCAAACATCAGGGCTTAGTTTTTGTAATCGGTGGAAATTAGGTCCATTAGTCTGCCCAACGGATAAATCACTGATAAATTTTCACTAACGAATTTTCACTTTAATTTGTTTCGGCGTATAAAGCGCCAAGCAGCCGCGCCCACGCAGGAGCTTTCTTTCTTTTCACCATCAACAGCCAGCAAACTAATAGACAAAGCAGCCACTGATAAGAAGGTGAGTCTAACGTGTTCTGGACCAAACATGAATTTACTACTCTATTACAGAAAAATTTTTTTGGCGACATCGTTAATATAGTTGACGTTTCGCGGAACGACATTTTTGCGAGTTGTAAAATTTTGACTCCACTTTCTTATCATAAAGACTAATAAATAGGTGACGTTTTGTGAAATCAGAGTTTCCGTAATAATTAGTTTCCAAGTTTTCGTAATAATTTCATATCGCAAAAATGTGCAGAAATAGAGTATTTGACAAAATTTTGTAAATTTTTCTTCAACTTATTTTTTGGCTGAAGTGCCAGATAAGGGAGGATCGATTTCAGCGCTTGCAGAAAACAAAACTTTCTATACAATTAGATATACAACTAAACAACAGATATACAAATTTGCAATTGGACCAAGAAGTAGAAATATCAAGAGAAATCCCAGTGTTTCCAAAGAACCACCAATTATGTATTTTTATAGAAAAACTCAAAGTTACAGAGGTAAAATTGTTAAAATTTAAGCCATATGTTTTATTTTGGGAAAGTTCTAGACAGATGTGTCTCCGGAAACAATTCCATCGTTTAAATTTTTTTGTGAACATTAGCGTACTATGCAGGTATACACTAGATGTGTGCCTTTTGAAATTGAACCAGGTTTGGCCTGTTTTGGATTCGATATCGGCGCAAAAATACAACCCCTGCTGTGAAACATTAATACTACGAAATAAACTTTTATTTTGAGCAAACTGAAAGCGATAAATTTGTCTCTTCCAGCTGAGTTACGGCAGTCAAAATTATACTTGACGAGTTCACATGGATAATGTTTCACCTGTTTGGCTGGAAGCTTGCACTACATAACGTACATTTAAAACAGTTCATAATTTACTACCAGTAACGAGGTTTTTATTCTAATTGACGGCTTTAAGCACTAATGACATCGCAGCGAAAGTTTTTGTATATTACTACATTTGCCGTTAGCACCAAAACAAAATATGTTAATTTTACCACCGTCTAACGAGTTTCAGGTACCCTTAGCCACAAGGCGAAAAACAAATTGTCTTCCAATCCCACTAAATGGAATACAACTGACGCTTCATCGAAAAATTCCAGCCGGCTTAGCTTAGTCGGTTAAATGAGGAAAAGGTCGGTTAGTTTAATAATAATAATAATTTAGAACTTATATAGCGCATTTTCTATTCGAATATAATCAAATGCGCTTTACAAGCAGGTGGAATTGGATTTTGGAAATGTTGGTTTACTAATCTTCCGTCATAAACAAGAGCTAGAACTGATTTTTTGAGCAGTTTAAAATATTGCAAACTAAATTAAAGTTGATAATACATTCTTATCAATAGCTTTTTTTCTAGCATTGACACAGATGTTTTCTTTTAGATATGCAGTCATATTATTTAGTCCTCTAATTCACCTGAAAAGATTTGTCGTAAATTTAGAATGTTGTACTCGTCTTTGCAATAAGAGTAACTTCACGATGCTTCGCTCCAAATAAAGATTACTCTTGATATCTTCTATTTAACCAGGTTTTTAATTATTTTGCTATATTTCCACCGGCTCTACGTCGAATGATGATTTCTTTTCTGAGGAGCCTTGATTGCTTTTCCTCCACATTATCACCTTTTAATGTTTTGATAAAACACCAAATCTTTCACATAATTTGAATTTACTATTCCATGTCTTCATAATGACCCTTTATCAGTAGCCTAGTCAATAGAATGCTCCTAATATCGCTGATGGAAATGAATTTATCCTGCGGTTGTATTGGCGCATATTTTTCGCGGGGTATACAGAATTTCAATGACATAACTACTAAGTGAGAGAAGGCACGCGTTACAACAAGTTGAATGCATAGGAATTGTTATGATGAGGCGAGGTTGGAGGAACCTACAGCTTTTTGAAGTTGAATATTCATTTCTTTTTCTACTGACCTTTACATTAAAAAAACCTGTGGTGCTACTCGTCAAAAATCGTTCCTGATTGAACGCGTCTCATGCTGTTTTTATGTTATTACTCCCACTAATGTTTTTGCACTTAGCTTCGATGTTTGGGATTAGGAAACAAGCGCAGATTGAATGGCTTTCAAAACAGCCACTCAAGCAGGTGATAAATAATCCTTTGAGCATTTGACATGACGTTGTCCCCCACAGGTCTTTTAGTCTGCCTACGGTGAAATTCAGTGAAACTCAACTTTAATGAACCTCTGGAAATACATTAGAGTTTAAGAAACCAGCCATTGCTAAAGTAAGTTACTAAACAAGAATGCAGCAGGGTAAGACAAAATCCAAAATGCACTTAGCAAACGTTTTTCTTCATTTCTATGATTGATACTCTTTTAACAACCACAGTGTGCTGTTCGATTTTATTTACTATTTCAAAAAAAACCCTATAATTTAACGAACATGGACTTAAATTTTCTATTGTAGGGCATATCGGGTATGGTAAAAACAAACCTCTTTATAATGAAGCCTTATTCGTGCGGATAACTCTCTGTTACTTCAGTGTAATTCAGATGGTTGACAGAAAAATGCTGTCGTTTTTTAACATTTTTTTTTTAATATCTAATACTTGAATACTTCACATGACTCTGTGCGTAATTTTCTTAATTGACTATAGGAACGTCCTTCTTTGATTCACATTTGATAATCTTGACTGAACAGTGAATTCCCTCCCGGTTTGAATCTAAGTATTAAGAGTCCATTGTGCGCAATGATAATCGGTCATAGTAATCAAAATAATGGTAGCAACTTTAATGTACGAAAGTAACACTTAACAGTCAGACGACTAGCAAACCTACGGTCCTGGATAAAAAACCACCAAAAACCATGATCTTCAAGTATTACAAAAAGAACGAAGAAAAAAGAAGCACATGCCCAACACGAAAAGGTCCGAAAATCTTAAGTTGCATGATGGATTCTATATCAGCGGTGGTAGAAAAGAAAAACCGCTCAATTTGAAGTAAATTTTATTATTTCTCAAAGGACTGCGAACTGGTTGATTTATTTGATTTAAAAGGACTCGGAAGAATACCTGCGGATCATAGGAAACCAACATTTAAGGCTTCATATGATCCCATTACACCATTAGGAAATGAACAATGCCCAGGAGAAAATAAATTTCATATTTTGAAATAGCGCAAAATTCTTCTTGAAATATGAATTCGTCTTTTTATAATTGAAAATTATTCCAGTCAAAGGCATATTTCACTAAACTGTTTCCTTACTTTAATCGAACCATGATTCATCACTTGAAATTTAATGTGCTTCTAACTTTTAAGTCTGCGAGTGTGAACATTCAAATAAAAGCTACTGAGCAGTAATTTCCTGCGATGCTGTTTGCTGTGCTGTACAATGCAGTATGGTTCTCACATTTGAGTCTATGGATTATGTCATAACGAGTAACCATTCAGTGAAAACTACCGAGGAATCATTCTGTACAGTACTGTTTGTCTCTAAATATACGCGTGTGTCGTTGCGTCGTTTTATTATTTAGAAACTGGTCGCTGTTTGGAGACTACTAAGTGCTAATGAAATATCTGATGACAGTGTGTCCCCCAAGCCTTATTGTTTTCAGTTAAATTAATTAATGATCCAGGAAATCGTTAATCATGTTCAAACAAGAGTAAATGAGCTCAACACCAAATAATTTGCCACCGCAAGATAATTTTGATCTTTGGCCACAGAGAGGTTTTTAATTGAATATCGCAACTGACCAATCACAATAGCCGCAACAACATAAAGAACCAATCAGAACTCCAAGCAAACACATGTAACAGGCGCCGAGCGCGGGAAAACGCGTGAGAGGAAGTCATGATTAGTTTCGGTTTTACCTCCGATTGGTGGAGAAATTGGCGTTATTTTTCTTAACCAGTTACGGAGCATAGTAAATCAAAACCAAAACAAGCGCAAATTACTTTCGACGCCCTGAATTAAAAACCTCTTTAAATTACTTCTTAGGTTCAGCTTGAATGACTACACCTGAACACAGATCCTACAAGGAAAGCTGCACTTGTTTCAACATCCTCTTCAACGTGCGAAATGCATCGTATCATCTTCGGATTACCGTTATATCTTCTGTTTTCTTCGGAGTTATGGCTTGTCCATGGCGGTATCGGCCAGAACAGTTTACAACAATCCAGGCTAAACCGACACGCCCGTGAATTTAGGGGACGTCGTCAACCTCGTTCTGCAAGTCAATCTAGTCCTCCCTGTATCAATCAGACGAAGTGCAGATATATCACCGCCATGTTGGACTTTCCACCTTACGTAATGAACCAAACTATCCAGACAGAACGGGGCTTTCTTTACGAGAAAATCATGTGGTTTGTTGAGACAGTGTGCTTAGACATGCAAATGGAAGACGATCCAGCAGTTTGCTGTATGGAGCCCCTGTTCGTTAAGAATTCAGAGGAGATGAAACAATTAATTATAGACAAGAAGGTGGATTTTGCTTTTCCTATACAAGTGGACGTCAAGGAAGCCCTCGAAGATATTCCCTACGTGACCCTTGTCAGAGCATTTGTGTCAATGGGGTGCTCACTTATTGTGAACATAAATCAGTGCAAGGCGGAATCACGGGAACAGTTATTGGCTTCTATTATGTCACAGTGGCCAATATTGGCTGTTATCACACTACTATCAGGGATTGCAGGAGTGGTCATCTGGCTGTTGGTAAGCTGTAATAAAATGTAGATAGATTAATAGTATTTATGTAGCATCTACTTTTCGATTCTCTTAGGTTTACAAAATCCCATTTTCCAAAATACTCAATCAATGAATAATTTGCTTTTGGTGTTTAAAGATACTCCTCCAATCCTCACCCCCTCCAATTTTAGGTGATAAGAATTAAGCAAAAAGTAAACTAAGGAAACTAAGTCTTAAGTGCCAACGCGTCTGTAGTCACTATACCTTAGTTTGAAACACGCAATACGATTCTGAGTGACTTTTAGGGCCTAGGACTTCCTGTTTGGGAAGATCAAGTATTAGTATATGCCAAACCAGTGGATAGTGTTTTTCGCGCGCTCTGATTGGCTACTGAAGCTCTAAATAGTATCCTCCACTATTCACCTCAACTTCGATGAATAATTGTAAAATAGCCGCTGATGGGCCGCGAGCCTGCAACTTGCAATTGATTACATACTAAACCCCCACTTCCCCTTGCTGCTTTTCTGATTTCCCTAATTCCTCCAAAATGTATCTGCTACGATTTCTAGTTAATCTTTATCGCTGGCTCTTCTCAGTTGTTGGTGAGAAACATTTTTTATTACAAATTTCGCTTCACTACTGACGTTTAACAGCAGCAAACAAACTCACTGTGTCTGTACGCCTTCCAATCTGTTTAATCCACACTCTTTTCATACAGTTTCCAAGGTACACTTGTATTAAACAACCGTAAGACCAGTGGAGGTTTTACGCTACCGTTACCTGCGTTCTCTTGAGGATTGTTTCGCGCTCCATTTAGCTGATTAAAGTCATTAATTGCCCTATGGCTAAGTGCGTGTGCTCCGCGAAAGCTCGGAGGAACAACCTCCTGCATGTCCGGTACACTTGGAACAGTTGCACAAAAATCTCCTCTTATCTCAGTAAGTTGTGTTACCCAACAGGTCCCTAAGAAAGATCCGAAATAAGTTCTTATTTGCCTACAATTAGTAAGCGTTTGTGTCCCAGCCCAGGGGGCCCAGCTGAAGTGTTTAGGGAATAAGGTTCTACCCAAATTAACCCCATAATAATAGTGCCCCTACTGTATCCACCGCCAAGATGTAGAATTAACCACTGAGGTCGGTTCTCAGTGGATTTACTTGTTGATTTTTATGTTTACTGACAGGAACACAAGACAAACAAAAATCAGTTTTCGTCGTCCTTCACTGCTGGTTCTCCTGAGGGATTCTGGTGGGCGGTGGTGTCGCTTACAACAGTCGGGTAAATTCACTTCATATTTATATGGGAAGTTACTTACCGTAAATATGCGGTTATCTACGTTTTGACGCCATTTTCTGGGGGTCCAAAATGAAATGAGCTATCTCATTAGCGCCCTCATCTCCTGCATTCCTACCTCAAAACTTCTCCAGAAGAGGTTCGGGAGAACCGTCGATTATGTGTTCATGTTGGGCAACCGTGATCGAAGCTTAAACCCAGACAAACTACTGTCGCATTTCACATACTGAAGTGAGATGTGGGTGCGAGACTTGTGGCACTCTTGTGTCCAAAAGTTCACAATCTTAGCTAGAAGTTGTAAAATTGTGTCCCTAAATATGATGTGGAAATGGCTGATTAGACCTTCAATTGTAAATTTTAATTCTTTTCTTATACATTTGTGGTCTATGCAGAACACCCCATTAATATATATTATGACATACATGTAGAATACGATTTTTGAACTTGTTTCTTTCGTCTCTGAAACGTTAACTTACATCAGGACTACATCTTTCTTTCGTTTCTCTAATTTGATTTTAAACGGCATATCATCACATGCATGCATCAGGACATTGTGTTGATATTTAAGGTATCCAGCGTTCTACTTGATAAAAGGGTTAATTCTTTCCTTTAATATATTGTCGTGAATTTTACCTTCCATTTGCTAGCAATCACCTCATATATTGCATTTTCCTTTGTTATTAGATACGGTGACAAGACTCCGAAGACTTTTCTGGGGCGTCTCTTTGGAGTAGTCTGGATCCTTGTGGGAGCCATCATGTTGTCTTTGTTTACTGCTTTGTTTACAAACGCAATGCAGGCCGCTCTCGATGGTACAAAATGCCAAGATATTGATTCTAAAGAGGTATGTATTAGAGAAAAAAAGCCCCAATAATTCCAATTTATTTTCTTTGGGTTTACACCTAACTTTAAAACAAATTGGACGCGCAGGCCTGTAGTCTGAAATTTCAGTCGTCTCTTCGCCCTGACCCCCTCCCCATCCGTGGGAGCAGCCCGTGAGGGCAGGGAAAAGGGAGGATAATGTTCCGGTTCTAAGCTAGACTGCGAGTAGTCTCTAATTTTGGCGATGGCGATTGTGGCGTGGCTGAAAATACACACTCACGCGTCGCGTCTGCTCGAAATTTCGCGCCCGCGTGTGTGTGTTTCTCCCTCCCCACAATCGCCATCGCCAAAATTAGAGACTATTGGCAGTCTAGTTCTAAGCCAGGAGTTCAGAAGGATTGAAGTGCCAAGCCAAGTTGAACTTTGAAAATTTGTTTTTGTTAACTGATCCTGTCCTCTGTCTTTCCTGTTGTTGGAAGTCATGTCTACCCAACGAGATGGCTAAATTGAAAAGTTATAAAAAATCATTGTCACCATATATCTCAGAAGCAATTACAACTGATTTTACGTTCTTAGGTGGGAGTACCAGCAACGAACACTGAGGCACAAATGGTCGCAAAGGAATTTGACGCGAAGATTATCAGTGAGTAACTAGTTAAATTTCCCTTGCATCTTCAAGTTATCAGACATAATCATTTCAAAGGTTCACGACGGAATGTAAACAGCAATGCATGAGGTCTCTAGTTTAAATCCCTGATTTTCGACCAGCCAGGGTCTTCAGTATAATTGGCAAGATTATGCTATTTATGTATATATGGTATAAACGTCTATAAGGAACTAGTTCAGTTCAGCTAAAAATTTTTTAATATGTTCCTCATCTTCATCATCCTTATGAGCCTTTATCCTTCTCCTTTACCTTCATACCTTAAGCAAGCACGACACGGACGGCATCGAGAACGATGCTAAACAAAAGGTTTACTTAACAAAACGATGACTATACACTCATGTTATACAATTTGGTACATTTATTTGTCGTCCTCTGCAAGACAACGACGTGAATTGACGAAATGCAATGTTTTATAAGGAACGTGAATACACGACAGTAATTCTTCTCTTTTTCTATCTAAACTCGAATGCCTTCCCTAGCAATTCAGTTTCCGGCCGGCAGAGAGCGTTGTTTCAGTGAGCAAAACTGTTTAAGGCTTTTTAAGCTGAATCCTCAAGAAATGCTCTTTAACCAACTTACATAGCAAGTGGCTTAACGAAAAATGTTTGAATTCACAGAATTTGACGACATTAAAGAACTGCAGAAGAATCTCAGTAGTGGGCAAATCGGAAGAGTACTTGTGGATCGAAACACGGCGTTTCACTTCCTGGATAAATCCGGCTTGAAACGAAACAGACAAATCCGTTTGATCCGGGAGATCGATTACCCCATGGACTACTACATGGTTCACGTGAGGCGGGGAAATGGGCCCTCATCCCCCAAGGAGGATTTGGACGATATGCCGATGTCGCTAAATGGCTCAGACGTTGATTCTGGTGATTCTTTGAGCTCTGATGAGCTCGAAGAACAGAGAAGAAAGGTTACAACATGCGGACCTTTGTTAAAACAGCTATCTAATGACTTAGTCGGGGCTTCCAAAACTACTGCAGAAGAGCAAGTTATTCAAGCCGAACTACAGGTAAATGATTTCATTCACTGAATCTTCGTACGTTCATGAGAGCACAAACAAGAAAAAATCTCCATAATTCGTTTGAAATGTTTCTTAATAAACCTAGGTTTAGGTCATGTAGGGTTTTTTCTACAGCGCGGCTTTAAGGGATTTCCGCAATTCGAAAAAAAATTCCCACAAAAAAAAAATTACGTTGACGCGTCAAATGGGGCGCACAAAATTGTGTCCAAGGATAAGTACTAATTTTCTGAAATAAAGTATCCGAAAACATCACTGACGATAAGATTGATATGAACGCGACAAGAGCCATTATTTTACGAGACAAACATGTGGGATTCCGTAGTTACTCGAATCCAGGCCTTCTCAGTCGCTCCTTTCTTGGGACCCCTTTCTTGAAAAAGGGCCCCTTAAAGTTACAGAAGGGGGCCCACTGGGCCCTCACTGGCCAATTTCTAGAATAAACCCTGGTCATGTGGTTCAGGCTGTTGAAGTCAGGAGAAACTCTCATCTCTAACTAGATGAACAGGAAATTTGTCTAGCTTCTTTGTAATTCGATTTTCCTGCAAAAGAAATCGTTTGAGAAGTATGATACCGAAAATGAAATATTAATATTTTTTCCTCTCTAGTAGGGTTTTATGGCATCATTGAGAGATAAGTAGCCCAAACATGCAACAAAACAATGGGAGACCTATGAGATAGGGCGGGTATCGATAAAACCAGGAGCACAGAACATCCCGAAACATTTCGGAACACTATTTTGTTCAATAATCGTGTTGTAAGTAATGCAAGTGTTGTTATAGATGCACGTTAAAAAATTACCTTAACTTAAATTCGTTCTTTCGGCATTCATTCGTTATGTGTCATTTATAACGTTATTCCATGTCTTTTTCACTCACAATCGTTTCTTTGAAAGTTGTGTTTTTCTTTGGTAATTTATCGATGCCCTACGTAGCCTGCTAGTATATTAGAAAAAATAAATGACAGGCAGCCATTTTCACTTTGTAAAAATGCATTTCTTCCTTCAGACCGCAAGCTTGTCCGACGAATTGGAAGGCCTGTTCTCTACTGGTTCACAGATGACGTCGTTTATCTTATTCAGTCTTCTCGGTATATTCCTGTCTCTGATATTTCTCGGGATCTTATGGGAACTCTACATTAGGTGCAATGCCTCGCGGGTTCTTAAAAGAAATGGTAAGTTGCTTTTTATTGGTAGATGTACAGTAGAAACCTTTCTAATATAGTTTCCCCGTTAATACGGCCTTCATGTTATTGCGGTCTTTTACATCTAACTGTTTCTGTGGTGAACCCTAGTACAAACTAAATGTTACTCCGATAATTATATTGTTAGTCAGAAATCCCATTCAAGCAGTCCAAATTAACTTATAATTTGAACAGCGAAGATATTCTTTTTTCACTAGGAAAACACGGCTGTCCATTAATTTGGATAGTTTGTTCTCTACCAATAAAAGCGCGCAAAATATAACAAATCCAGATTTAACCAATCAGGTCCCAGCACATATCCGTAGCATGCAGCGGCGCGATAAAAACGGTTGAAAATATCACCGAATATCAGAAAATCATAGGATTTGAGTGTTTTGTGTAAGCTATTTGACTAGCATGTTCCCCAAAAAGTGGAAGAACTGAAGACCGACAGGTCTACAAACAAAGACAAGGGGGGATTTCATCAAATAAGACTTGGAAACAAAAACAGAACCACGAAGAAAAGTACGTCAAAAGTGCATTCCAGTTGAAGAACATGATGCCATTCTTTGCAAATTTTTCGCCGAAGTTGAAAGAAAAGGCGGGGCAAAATATCAAGCAGGCGTTTTGGCCGACTAAGGGAGGGACAATTAGAAACGTTACGTGAGGGGGGGGGATTTTCGAGCTGCACGGATTTTTTACGTTAACATTTCCTTTGCAGGAGCATTTTTCTCCGTATGCAGGAACATTTTTTCTAGGATACTCGCTGTGCATGATTTTGTTTACTCAACTTTCCCTTCCATGAATTTTTGTACTTCGCCACCCCCCCCCCCTCATAGCTTTTCTAATTGTCCGTTCCTAAAGCCATCCGACAAAGGTCATCGTTTTTTCTTTCTTTCTTAAATTTGCACATACAATTAACAGGTAATAGGATTAGGCCGGTCGGTATTCCTCAGAATTTTTCTTATGCAGTTATTTCCAAACTAGACATCACGCAGTCCTAATACATTAAGTAAGCGTTAATCTCTTGTAAGAAGGAGATATGAGAGAGAGAATAGGAGAAACGAAAGAGTGGAAGGGAAAAGATAGACTAATTTCTTTTTGTTTTTATACTATCTATAGATATGTTAGTGACTCAGGTATACTCGTGACGAGGAGGTGCGAATGAAGCCAAAATTTTACACCCCTTTTTTGGGCCAGAAAAGTCCTATCAGGCTAAAACTTAATCCAAAATAGTCCAGTTCATTTCAATCCCACATTAGGCCTTTTTACCTCCCCGCCACTAACATACCAAGGTATCCTCCCAGGGACAAGAGCACCCCGCCTTTTTTATGTGGGAATTAATGTCCCCGGGGTACACTCTTGCCGACCCTCTTTCACTTCCACCGAGTCAGAAGCCCCTGACCGAGTTTAAATCTGCTCACGCGGTCCATGATAAAAGCAGACGACAGTCTCTCGTTCCTATTTGACCGTTAACTCTCGGCCCTCTTTTCGGCTGTCAAGCGCTCTTGTCAAAGGCAGTCCTTCAAACTCAGGCTTCTCCGATCTCTGCTTCCAATCAAGTACTGACACAGGCATTTTTTCTTACAGGTTCTCCCTCGCTCCGGGGCCATTCTGAAAAAGGCAACCTAATTCCTTTCAACAAAAAGTTTTCTATGATGCAGAACTTTCTAGACATGGAGGAGAGACTCAGAGAATTAACAGCAGACCTACAAAAGATGAAAGAGGAGTTTGCGAGCACCATTGCAAACGGGGACGCAACCAAAGGGCATTACCAACAATGGTCGAACGATATTGATGATGCAAATGGAAAACAATCCTTCTTTGACTTGCTTAATGGGAAAAGTAAACATCCCGAGACTGTTCTTTAGCTAATTAATCCGGGACATATTTTTAAAGAAAATCCTCACGATTTATAATCACATTCATATGACAGCTAATACGTGATCACTCGTACCGTAAACGGCTATACAAAACAGAATCCACGGTGCCTAATGAGAACAAACAGTCAGGTAATTAAACCATGCTACTTATGGCTATGAAGCATCAGTTCGCTGTTGCTCTAGCTTTGTATTTCCTCCCCGCCCTCGTGTTGTTTCCTTAGACAAGAAACTTTACCCCACGTTATCTCTCATCACCCGGATGTATAAATGGGTACCGGCAACATACTGCTGGGGGTAACCCTGCGAGGGACTACCTACCTTCATCTTACACCAGGGGTAACTTATGGGTAAGTCAGTATGCTTGGTGTTGAAGTGGCTTTCATTAGCGAGTCGTAATAAAGAAGCGTTTTATAGGTATAGTTTATATTTGCACCTTTCGAAAAGCCTGATCAGAAAATCACAAACGTTCTGTCATCCAAACTAAACAATGACAAGAACACTGAAAAATATACTGATCGATAAAACCGCTGAAATTGGAGTTACAACCACTTGATGCCTACCTTTTCTTGGTCGTGCGTCCACACTAGAGCAAATGACCAAGAATTTACACCAAATGCTAATTCACTGCCGAACAGCTCATCTCATTTAAACACAATTTGTTTGAAAAATATGTTTTCTCAGTTAGAAAAAAAGGACTTAATAGCCTTAAAAAAACCTATTTTTAAAATGTAACGAAGCCATTACAAAAGAGTATTTTTGTAAATGATATACTAAATGTGCTTTAATTAAAATTAAGTAATGAAAATAAGAAAGTAAGAAATATATACTTTGATTAAAAAGGCAAACTATATCTTATAAGGAAAAAGAACTAAATCACAATTACCAATAGAACTTTTAAAATAATTAGTTAATAGCGTTAACGAACGTGCGTTGGACGTGAGATGGAGGATAAACTAGGAAGGGACGCAACTTCATCCAAAGTTTACCTTCCCTGAGCCCAAGATGATTACGAAAAATTAGTTTTGAAAATGGACCACTACAAAAGTTTAAGATGCACCCCTCCTGGTTGCAACTAACCTCAAAATTTACCTCAAAAGGTAATTCTCTGAATCTGTCAGATATTTTGAGCCCTTTTTTCAATATATTTCTCTGAAATTTCACTCTTAATGGGCCTATAAAGTTACAAAAACTGGTCGACATTTGATTCATGATCGAGCAAGTAGGGGCATGGGTCTATTCCTGAAACGACGTCACAAACTGTTTTGCATCGCGGTAGTTCGTTGAAACTAGCGATGCAAAGCAGCTGGCGACGTCATTTCAGGACCCATACCCTTCGCTTAGTAACTTTTACAGCCCAATAAAAGTGAAATTTCCAAGAGAAAAGGCAAAACATAGTTGAGACAGGAGCAGAGATTTATTTTAGCCCTAAAAATATTTTGAGGTGAGGTGCACTTTACTGTCGACGCAAACTTTCACGTTTTCCTTTCTTTATATTTGGAATCGGAGATTTAAAAAATCGCGTTTTGTTATATTTCGTAGACACTTGTTAAGACGGTGGTACGCCCTCGTTTTCTGAAAATCTCCGTGTTCGGTGCGTTGAAGGTATAAAAATTCTCCGTTTTCAAATAAAAACGATAGAAAGCATTTAAGTATGAACGGGTCCCAGAATGCCTTAGCCAGCGGCACGAGATCACCCTTCAAGCACACAAAAGGAAGCTCGTGTTGGATGAAGTAGCACGCTTTAAAAGTCAAGTGCAGCAAGTTGTTTTGTTATTTGACTTGTGCAATCAAGATTGTTCCTGTGTTTTTTCCTTTTGCAATACTCTAGTGTAAATAACTAGCCATAAGCAATCCTGTACAGAATTTTATTCTAATGTAAACATTCTTGTTGACGTTGTATATACGAGTGTTTTAGTCCTAAACACAGTTGCAGTCGAACTGCTACACAGACGTACTACCAAAGGACATCCGTTTGTTGTGAAATTTGCTCTGAATTTTATTTTAGACTACGTTAATAAAAGTGACATTTTAAAATTACGCTTTCGTTTTTTAAATCTTGTCGAGAGAGGTAAGGGTGCATGGCAGAGGGATTGTGAAAGGTGCTTTGACGTCACTTAGGTCAGGCAGAAGACTCACTAGAGTTGTGCAGTTTACAGTCAGAAAAATTACCGAGGGAGGAGGGGTGGGGGGAATGGTAATGGCTTTTTATGTTGTGAGCTGAAACTCGGTGCTACAAAGCACACCCCTGACAGCACAAGGGGCGTAAGTCAAGTCTTTATTTCCGGAGCATACAACTATGGATTCAGAATTCGATTGTTTATTTCACATTTGCATTCACGAGTTGGCTGATAGGAGCCTTTGATTCTAGATTGACTTCGTTAGAGCTGTAAATTCACTCGGATGGATGTGACAACTTTAATGTTCACATGACCAAAGGCTTTATCTTCTTATCTATAAAAAAGAAGTAGTGAGCGGCGTTGATGTAATTCCTTTTCTTTCACACCAACACTACAGGAGAAACTGATTAATAATCCATGCTTAACATTGTGTGTTCTGAAATGTATTAAGAATCAAAGGTTGATTGGCGTTAAAGCTCAGTCAATCAAAATAATTACGGACATTTAAAACGGTGCAAATTTCCCCCAAAGTACTACAATAACTTGTGATAAAAAGCCACCACCGCAGGACAGAGCCACCAAATATCTTAAATATGAATGACAAAACTTCTTCGACCACCTTGAACAGCACTGATAATAAACAGTACCGCCGGGAAGGACTTCTGTTTATGCTTTTGGCAAAAATAATATTATATTCTTTTATTCAATATTCGCTTTTTGTACAATTTCCGTAATTTTGTGAAGTACAAAATATGCAAATGTGCCATTTATCTTCCCTGTTATGCTTAAAACTACTGTAGTGGAAATTTACTAGGCTGTGGAGTTCAAATTTCGTACTATTAAATTTGTACATTTTTAAATTAAAATTTGTAAAACCGTAGCAAAATGGCTTGCTGGGCTAAAAACTAGCATGTTATCAATTAATCACGTTAATTCCCTTTTAACTCTAAATTTTGCATAAACACAGATGAAATTTTGCACATTTAATGAAGGAAACTAAGCAAAGTAGGTTTCAGTATCGAGGCAGCGCAAGGGACTCGATCTCACAAACAAGTGTATTAGCGTAAAATTTTCAATCGTCTAACGTGTTTCGAGGTTTACGTTTATTTCAAGCTTCACTTCTATCAGCCGTTGATTGTCTCAGTTTAATGTACAGAAAAGAAATCAATAGTTTTAATTAACGGCAAAAACCAAAAAGCTTAAAGTGAGAAGAATTTACGCGATATGTTGCTTTAAACACCTGCTTGATTTTAACAAGTTTCTGGTGTCGCCGATAATCATGCCGCCAAAAATAAAAGACACCAGTTATCAAAGACATTGGAGACAAATCTTAGACCTTGCAGGGAAACCTGTAATTTTCCTCCCAGTGTTTCAGCGAGCGTCATTTATATGTTAATTAACGTCGTTTTAAGAGAGAAACGCAAAGGTTTTATCTGTATTCGCCACACATTAGAGCTTCCATTCAAAATTGAAGAACTGTTTGTCTGTTAACCGACTCTAAATTTAAGCAAGTGGAGGGGTGATAGTAAGAGTGCCCTTGAAATCGGAGAGAATACATTGAGATAACGGTATGTAAGTTAAATTCCCGATCATATACCAAAATGCACACACACACGATAAATTTCAAAATGAAAGGATTTTGAAGACTATTGAAGGAATTTACATTTTTTATTTTGGTAGCAACAAACACATACTTTTGAAGCTACTTGCTAGCCAGTTAATTTTGTCGAGTCGGGTGGCATAACTCGTAATCTCAATTTGGTCGGGAAAAAATATGTACTGTGAAGATTTAATTCAAAGCAAAAAACACAGAGTTTTCCGTCACTAGGACGAATATAATACGGCAGAGTACCGAAATAATTAATAGTTTTTCAGTTTTTAGCAGTACTTTTTCTTTATTTGAGTGATTCGCTTTTAACTGTTAGACACGCCTTTTACTAAACTCCTTTCTAAATTCGGGACAGAACAAGCTCAACGCATTCTTGCATTTAAGGTTTAAACTTCAGGAGTTTTACATTTGCGAAGGAAATGAGACCATTATTTCTCCCATTTCTTGAGCAATTAATAGAACAAATATTTCAAAGAAAAGAAAATTAAATTCTTTTAATACGACATAGCTTATGTCTCTCAGCTCTGATAGCTTCAAGTCGCTCATTCAAATTACTGTGCCATGGCATAAAAAGAGGTTTTTGCGATGAAATTTATATGAAGAAATTTTAAATGTCAAAATCGACGCTACAAATTACGTCAATAAGGTAAAAATTTGCTAACGGCAAAGTTTACCAGTTAAATCAGGAATTTTGAGCAAGTAAAACGGTATGGACAACAGTAAAACGTGGCAATCCCATTTTGGATGTGATGCTGAAAAGCGTTGGCGTCAAAATTCCAAAATTTTGATTTTTATAAAAAAAAAAGAATCAAAATTTGACGGCTTACCACTTTATGTTCATGTTTATGTGGATTTTTCTCGAGTCAGTTTTGTAAGGCTATGCGTTTGAACTAAAAGAGGTTGACTATGACTGGTTTCGTTGAATTATTTATCAGAAATGTTCCCTGGTTATATTTAGTTACTTGTTCAGCGTTTTCCTTCTTGTTTAATTCTACCGATTTTATTCTTTTGGATCACTGTATTATGCGGTGTTATATCATCTCAAGAAATGTACTTTCGCACTTTAAGTTAGAACATATTTAGGGGGAAGCTTATTCGGTGGTGTGAACATTTCGCTTTTGATTGCATGTGTAACCCATTCGCTCGTAAGCTACGTATCCAAGCTGAAAATATGTCATAAATTATTCCATAAAATATAAAAAATACGACCTACAGT
>Ga0126336_10000405_pt1 | contig 17018 bp, 10 predicted proteins | sample SidCmetagenome_FD_92530 | JGI IMG/M metagenome (GOLD analysis project Ga0126336, IMG submission 92530) | Coral microbial communities from El Islote,Puerto Morelos, Mexico - Siderastrea C C metagenome | ecosystem: Host-associated > Invertebrates > Cnidaria > Coral | place: El Islote,Puerto... | reverse complement strand
ATAACAATCTGAAGAATCGGCAACGTAACGAGGTAGTTACAAGGAATTTGGGTAGATTTATGCAGCTTTTTATTTATTTTTGAACAATTTAAGAGAACTTGTTTAAAATTCAAACAAAAACGTTAAGTCTTAGTCAGTGCTTGAATTAGCTTTCTTTTTTAAATTAAGTATCCAAACTAAAACACAAAACCTAATTGATATGAGGAAACAATTATTTACAGAACAATCAAGGGTGATATATCAGGGTGACACTATCGTTGACTGAAGACATTTTGGATCGTCCTGCCTTCAACTGATAACATTCCAAGTTTAAACTGAACTTAATTGCCGCGAAATAAAACACTAGTTACAGCAAGACAAACACTTATATTAGTGACGAGGAAGGCCAGATGAAAATCATCAGGCTTATTGGATTCCGGAATTCCTCTTAACAACGGTTTGGTTATAAAGAACGAGTTTAGGGCGAGAAGAAGTAGCAGAGCATAAGTAACAAAAACCATGGAACCACATACCATGCGTTTCTGAGCTTTTTGCTATTTATTTGGAAACGGGCCACTGAACCTGTTGATATTTCCAGTTGGCACAATTTAATCCCTTAATTTTATTGGTCAAAATTTGGTGGATATCTTACTCTTTGCCCCCAAAATGGAAATTTTCTACGACGTTTCTATCTTTCTTTTACGTTTTAAGCAATTCCTGTTAAAGCTTTTAAACTTTAGATTAAAACAACTTACTAAGGCAGTAATCTTGTCGATGTGATTTCTAAAATACAACGATAATTCCTTTTCAGTTAAGAGCTAGACAACGTTATCCATATTTCTGTGAAAAGGCTTTCAGACATTCAATCGATTTCTTTCGTTTATGATTTACAAATACAAATGTGTGGCTCACTGATGGATTGCTTAAGGGCCTGGCTAAACTTAAGGAAACATTGTTGCGAAAACATTGCTGCAGAAGCAAATGTTTCCCTGTTTAGCCGCGCGAGTAACATACGTTGCGGAAGCAAATTTTGCGTCTTGGAGGCAAGGAAATGTTTCTGAATCAAGTCAAAAACATTTTTGCTTCACAGACGCAAATTTTGCTTCCCAAACGTATGTTTCCCAGTTTAGCCACCTAAGGAAACATGTCTGGAAGCTATGCTTCTGCAACAATGTTTCCTAGTTTAGCCAGGCCCTAATAGATATCAGACGAACCACTGATTTGCCATTCATCTAATTACATGTGTTATTTATGAGATAAGAATCAGAGAGGTTATGGTGAGAAAAAATGCGGCTGTAGGATTGTAAAGACATGCCTAGGCAAGGCTGACCTTATGCTCAGAGAACAGATTACTCGCACAGATTACACCGGTTTATTAGCAATAAGTAATCGAACTTCCTGTACCCTTTCAGTTAGTAGTTTGTTTGCCTTCCAAAATTAGTTCTAGTAAGTATTTGGCATGGCTAGCCTTAGCATAATAGACTGATCTCGTCGATTACATCGACTAATGAACTCCGATTCACCGCATTCAAATAATGCAATTTACACTCCGCTAAGCCATGGTTTTGGAGTCCTCGTCTAAACCTCGATTTAGCCTTAAACTAGGTTTACTGAACTTAGTCCTCGTTTAAATAATCGACCCTAGGTTTTCATCAACGTATGTGTCTAAAATTGGGAACCACCTTTCATAAGATGACTAAATGCAGAACTGAGGTAACAAAAATGGTCGCCAAAAGGTAAATAAATTCAAGGAGTATCTTTTACTAGATGCATAACTGCATGTGTAACTGACACCTCAGATATAGGTAGCGGTGATTGAAAGACGTTTTCCTTGAATTTAGACAGAGATTACACCAGTCTTCCGATTAGAGACGGTGTCTTTTTTCCTTTCTTTAGACCTTAAGACTAGGATACATGAATAACTTTTCATTTCACAAAATCTCGAAACTTATTAGTCGCTAAAAGTAGTAGCCTTTAGGTATATCGCGTAATAATTATTTATACATAACCACCGCCTGGCGATGTCTGTGTGTCGCGATTGGTAAACCTTTGACACTATCATTGAATTGATTCTTTTTACATCACCCTGCTTTTCAATTGATAATATGGTTCACTTTGAAGACGTGGACTTTATTAGAAATAAGTAATTGAATTTCCTGTATACTTTCAGTTAGCTTGCTTGTCTTCCAGAATTAGTTCCAGAAAGTATCTGGGTGACCCTGTCGTAATAGATTCATTTTGTAGATTACTTAAGTTTACTAGTAATTGAATTTCCTGTACAAATTCTGTTAGGTAAACTTTTTTTGTCTTCCAGATTTGGACCTAATAACTGTTACGTTTAAAGAGTATTACGTATTAAGCAGTGTGTTACCTTCTATATGTACTGGAATGGGCCAACTACATTTCAAAACCCGTCAACAGACAGTTAAATTCTCTTGGCCTGCCTCCTTTGGGGACGCCCTCTTTGCACTAAAACAGCATCAGGGCGATCTTTTAAGCGAAAATTTAACCTTGAACCGTCAGCCCTTAAAACACCCGACACCCATTAAAACAATCTTCAAGAAATCTTATGACGAAAATAGCTTTAGTAGTTACTATTCTTTGCAAACCATGGTAGCCCACGAAGTTAAAAGGATTATTTGAAAAGTGAGGGATAAAATCCAATTATGTTTACGCCAACGCATTTATTTTGAGTATTTCAATAAACGCCATTGTATTATGGATATCTTCAGCGGGGACGTTTCCTTGTAATTAATTTGCAACCTTAGTTCAATGAATGGCCAAAATTTAAACACATGCACAAGGCTTACGTATCAAGCCTGGTTTTTACTACGACGACGCAAGAAGAAACACGAGCATAGGTACAAGCGCAAACAGCCTTTACATCAACGTGCACAAGCAAACAAGCAAACGCCCTTTTGCAAGACGAAGACATTTTCTTTTTCCTTGCCCTTTTATGTTAGCAGCAATTTCTTGAAAAGCAGACAAGAAGAATGGATGTTTTCTGTTCTTTAGTTTCTGTCATTTCACTAGACAGGCCCTAATGCTATACTTATATGCTTGCGGTTATGCTTATGTCGCGGTGATTTTTCGTAAAACCGGCCAGACAAGAAGACCGCCGGTATAAGTGTGTTAGTTCCCATCCTTGCTTTGGCTCTTGCGTGCAGAACTATCGCTTCACTAGCTAGAAAGGCTGCTATGCCAAACTTAAGATTTAATTCGTGAGTCGCTAGTGAAAAACCACGCCTTAATGGTAAGTGTTTGAAGTATAATTCAAACTCTCGCTCTTCTCCAAAAGCATGAAAACAAAAAGAAATAAAAGAAAAGGATAAAAACGAGAAAGATTTATGTCCATCGAATAGTTCCACAAATTTGTGATCACTCAATCACTGGTGCATATTTTTTTAATCTCCTGATAATTGAGCAAGTTTGAATACCTTAGCCATCGACAAACGAGAAAACACAGTTAGGTGGCCTCTTCCACAAGTTACAAATTAGGGTTATATATCTTATCGTTACCGACATCCAATGGTAATTGAATTGAGTGGAATGCAATTCAGGAAATAATACAAAACGAAATCCAAAATCGGCAAAACAAAGACAGCGAGTCCCTCTTTAAATTGCAGACTGGTGAGGGACTTTAAATGAATAAATTTTTGATTTTAAAACGAATGAACAGTTTTGGTCTATAAGAGGTGAAGACGGGTTTTTGTGCATGACGCTGTAGCTATTTTATCAGCAGACCCTGCTTTGACTAATGTTTTCAGGTTATTTCGACGTACTACATTCGCCAACCATAATTGAAATAAGTGCGCGAAGAACCAATCAGATTAAGCGTATGGCTATATTGCTGTAATTAGTACATGTTTCTTTGGCATCTCAGATTTTTCTGGCAAATTTCTATGACCTCTACACGCCTCAACGCTGTTTAAGATATTTATCTTGTAAAAAAGACGGAAAGCACTGAATGTCAACAATTTCCAGAGAAAACATGTTTTGAGTGTTTATTGGTCATATGTACAAAGGTTATCTCGAAAACACGTTTTATTTCTTTCCTTGACTTTGTTTGATAACTCTTGATGAGCCATACAACTCCATGTATCGCCGTTAACTTTAAAAAAGGTTGCGTCGTGAACGTCAAGCTTTTGTTTGTTTTGTTTTGTTTTGTTTTTTGTTTTTTTGTTTTGTTTTGTTTTGTTTTGTTTTTTGGGAGGGGGGGGGGCAAAAATGTAAAAGTTGACAACCAAAAATACATGCACCTTTTTTCATTCCTGGTAGCCTCAGTTGCATCGAAGTAAGCATGGAATTACAGTTCATGTTCTTAAACGGGTTGTAAACGTTTTACAATTTCTCTCGGTCTTACTCTTGACTTCCTCGCAAACATAAAAATAAAAAATACAAACTAAAGAAGTCCAGGGTATATTAGCCGTTGTGCAGTGAACTACAAGTTCATTAAGGCTACACTCAAGTTGGGGCGCAATCACTCATGAAAGTCCGCTTAGAAAAGACTGTTCTACCATGCACGCTTTGCTTTTAATCATCTTACAAACGTTTGAAAGTCAGATCTATAGTTGTTTCCATGGGAATTTATCGTGAGTTTCACGAAATGTCAAAATTGCATATATATAAACCATTAACGTGTACGTACCTTGTCAAATGACTGTTGCTTCTTGACTGTTTGGTACCCTCTAAACAGCATTTTAACGATTTTGTTTGTTTGTTTAGAGGTTTTGGTTTATCACTTAACAAATAGTCTTTGCATCAATTAACGTTTGAATACCATTATAGCAAATGTTAAATCCTTTTAACTGCAATTCGAGAATAAATGATTTTGGCACTCCCCACGTATTTTTCGGCCATTCATTAACGGGAAAAGAACACGCGCCATGCACATTAGCATTTGATTCTCTTACAAACGTTTGTTAATCGTTAACTGAAAAATATAACTAATTGTCATTCCTGAAATAATTGATTTTATCAGAGTATCAACAGAATAAACTTAACAAACGGAAATTGCAACTTAAGTACTGACATCTTTTAAACACCTGTTACAGTTTCTGCCAGTTGATGATGAACAAATGTACTGTGCGCACGTTCAGTTACGTAATGAATAACACCTAGGGCACATGATCAATTTAATTCTGTAATACTTGCCTCTTCACGCCTCTCCAACTCTAGAAGCAATTCTCGAAACACACTTCACATTTGATTATCAATCGGAAAGAATGATGATTCAGCCTAAAACTGTTTGGAAGCCCGTAACTGGAATTGTGCAACATGTCTACGTTGATCATCACTGGTATCTCAAGAATGAACCGACAAATAAACGGAAATTGTAATTCAGCAGTGAAAATTGTTTGAATCCGTTTTAATTGCCATTAGTTTCAGTTTACTTCAAGTAGTTAACAAAATCAATAATTTTTCCTTTCATCGACACGGAATTACAGTAGAAAAAGAGAGCAAGGTCGTCTTTGTAAGGTAAAAATGATTGCAGATAAAGAAAGCGTGTGTTGTGGAACTTTCCCTTTTTTGTTACAAACTCGAACAACAAAAATGATTCAACATTTAACGAAAGGGAGAACCACATGCACGAACACTTGTACAAAGAGCCAAGTGTTCCAGTCTTAAAGTATGTCGAAGGTGGTGCCACGATATAACCTGCATTCAGGCACAATCAGCAATGGCCGAATGCAGAAGACGGGACGCGGTGATGTGAAGAGTTGATAAGGTGATTGCTTACATATTTTGTGTGAGCAAATTACAGAGTTTTGCAGAGATATGCAATTTAACTTATGTAGACAAAGTGTATAGAGACTCACGCAGTTCTGGTCGGTTCAAATACCACATTTAGCTGGCACAGCCGCAAAAGATAAGTGATGATCCAATTATGTAAACAAAAATGCTAGTTTTCCAATTTTGCCTGAGCAAATTACGAGAGTTTTCCAGAGCTACGATTACGTTAGGTTATTTATGTAGAATGACTGAAGAAAAATGCTGGTGTGGCAAGTTCTAAAGTTCAACTTTTACATTCAGACCCACTCAAAAAACTGCCCAACAAAGCATGGCCTCCGAATAACCACCAGACACAAGAATGATGTAAAAGAAGTGGCCCTTTAAATAATGATGTATTTTGTTTTCTAATAAATGCATGTTTTTCCTTAGCGACCAAATTTCCAGTCACATGTACGTAGTTAATAACTGATGAGGCATCAACTGCATGAAGACCTACTTGACGGAGCATATGTGACACTGTGTTGCAATTTTAGAAATTGAAAGCTTTCATTTCCAAGAGAACAAATTAGAAGGTCTGCCAGACTTGCCTTTGTAGAATACTAAAGGTAGTTGCTGGTTTTATAACTTCCAAAATTCAACTGTATTCACGTGTAAGCGGCGACGCAGAATAAGTTATGCAATTAAACAAAAAAATAAATGCCTGTCCACGTTTTGTAACCTAGAGCAAACTACGAAAATTTCCCAGAGTTACAGCATAGACTTTCAAAGTACACCGTGGCCCACTCTTGGACCTTTGGGGGTGGATTTTCAACACTTTGTAAAAGTGTGAGTAGCTGCACGCGTCCTCTCTTTACTTACCTCGTTTACGACTTGACACTCTTGTGATAGGAGTAGCCGCTCTGATATGGCTGCAATTGCTCGGAGCCGCCCGTTTTAAATTGTCCGAGACCTCCAACTGAGTGAGTAGTCAGCAACATTCGATCTGTCGCCAGTTGCAGTAACAGATACGGAGGTCATTAATAGTATTCATTAGTGAAATGTCAGGAAGGTCGGAATTGCCAGTTGTATCTCAAGCTAAAGTTACAGGTTCCAAACAGTTGCCAAAAACAAAATTGGCATTATCTGGTTTTGCGGCTATGTTGTTACGTCTAACATTGACTCTATAATCCGTCTTCTCTTTCTTACGGGACATCAGAGGGCTCGGAAAAGAAAGAAGAGATATTGCGAACAAACTTGTGCCTGAAGCAGTGTCAATGATGTACAACGTACATCCAATTTGGTAGAAATGACTTAAAAGCATATCAGTTTATTGGATGTAACTGCATCACGTTATGAGTGCTCTGGCGCCGCTAGTAAACAACACACGCCCTTGTTGTTATACGTGCCGTTTTTTGACAAGGCTGCACCTTTAAATGCTTTAAAAAAACGATATTCGACTGACCAAAATATGACAGAGAACAGAGAAATTCCTGGAACAAAATTAGGTCTAAGAACTAGGGTCTAGACTACCTGAAAACGCCTACAAATCATGAACCGGAATGTATGTCTAAGAAATCGAATTTGACTTCCTTTAAATCCCAGACAGCTTTGTCAACCATCCTTGATCACATTCGCTCATTCACATTATCTAAAACACAGATAAAATGATACATTTCAAAGACACTTCATCGAATTTGTTGGCAAGAGAGACATTGATGTCAATTTCCTGAACTGTTTTGTGCCTAAGAAGGTCCATAGGCCTTGCTGGGTGTTCTTAACTAAGGCTTTAAGGTTAAGCCGCAAAAATCCTTGCTAAAATAGCAAAGCCGGCAGCCTCCCATCGCGAAACTGACAGTTCCCTCACTGCATCATTTACTAACATTTACTGGGAAGTATTCTTTCATAAGGTAAGAACTAAATCTGAGATTTCCCTACCAGACGTTGTTTAATTTTCATACGTTTTAAGCCGTTTTCATATACCTAATTTTCCTAAGGGTCGTTCCCATTTCGACGGATTTTCTATGTTTCACCAAAATGCCCTCCACCACCCCAAAACCCCACGCAAGCTGTTTATTACTGCATTAATTCTTTTTGTTTTCCTGCATTTGACATGAAGGACTGCTCTAAAAAACATAACTAACTGTTCAACACAAATGAAAGATAAGTCCACTTCAGATGCGTTCTATCTTTCATTGATGTGTTTAATTTGATAAAATGGGAAGTTTCTTGAAATTGTCGTAAGTGCAGTTTCAAAGCTAGTCGCATGACATCTGCCTGAATCGAAACGTTATATTTATTCATGATCTCCCCCATTGAAAAAAAAACAGTATCACTTACAGATCTAAATAATCACTATAGGCATCATTGTTGAGGTTTGGTTTATAGACTACAAAACGTATTTGGTTGTTTAAGAAGGGATTATTTTTTTCTAACGTAAGAGTTTGCCCACCCACACATATTTGTTTTTTGAAACCAAGGAGTACCTCATACTGCGAAAGCCAGAACACTGCGACCTTTGATGACAGTAAAACCACTCAACCTTCACATCTGAACAAAGATTTATTATAATCAATTTTTGTCACATTTAAGGTTTTCAGTGTGGCAAGATTTGAAAAACTGAATGATTTGTTGAAAAAAGTTGACCTGTCAACCAGGTTTGAAAGACACATAGTTTTACAGTTCCTTTATGGCAGTTGCCAACATCCTTCAACTTTACACGTCTATGTCAAGTAAGCTTATTAAGTGTTTACCATCAAACAAATGTAAAATTGTCGTATATTTTGAATTCCTTTCTTTCCCATTATCGCCTTAACCATATTTTGTCTTTTATGCCTACACCATTTCAATCCACAGCGTCAAATCCAAAACACCTTGCGCAGCAGGAGCAATGAGTTAAAAAAAAAAGAAGTGTCAGTAGCCAAAAACCACAAACATTCGTCACAACTCAACTTTTCAGGCCGTACTCATTATCTCCAAAGCCGTTTTCGCATAAAAGTTCAATTAAAGTTCAATTGAGTCGTAATCGAATTATTATTGGAAAACCCCATACCCTGAATGTGATTCAGTATGTCGTAAAACGCATTATTTCTTGGCCTTATTCAACTACCTCTCATGCAGGACGTTTGAACTGTGGTGTATTTAAAAGTACTTAGATAGCTCAAATAGCACCTCATTCGATAAAAATTAAGTCATGTTATGCCTATAGATTAGATCTAAGCCATAATGCACCGCCATAGAAAAATACATATTAACCTCTCTGGCCTGGGTCAAATGTGTTAGATTTTTATCCCTGCAGTTGCAGAACGTGTAATGATTCCTGAACAGATCGTCCAAAATAAAAAAATTCTGAATACAGTTTGAAATTTTAATAACAAGATAGTTTCCTTAATTGCAATTTGTCTTTCTTTCCCGTTTTTTTTTTTCTGTTATCAACTGTAATATAACGTGTGTTGTTTGTTAAATAAAGTAATTAGAAAAACTCGTATCGTAACACGGCAAAGCGTGATTTTAATCTGCTACTTTTTTTTAAAATTGGATCAGTCGATTGAATCCGTTGCTCAAGTGGAGGTTATTTTAGGTCTTTTAAGATTAAAAAAAAACTCCTCAACCGTACAGATTTGAGCACCAGGCTTGAAAAACTGATTTGATTGCATGAGATTTAAGTTCAGTCCTGAAGACGTGAAACGCATGCTTATTGTGTGTATTGCAATACCTTAATTTACTTCACAAAATCACAAGCGCTGATTTGGAAACGTTCAAGATATCCTGAGGCATTTTAATTACCACGCAGTGACTTAAATGACAATAAAATTCGAGGCAAGTTAAATACCAATCGCGATTCCCTGACACTGAGGGCCATATTGTTGCGATCTGATTGGTCGGTAGCCGTGTTGTATTAGCTAATACTAACACTATTATCCTACACTATGCGCTCTATTGGTGGAACAACTTTTTCATATTAACTCTGTGGAAATTGAGGCAATTTGTGCGTTTCTTCATGAAACAAGCAGCAAACTTTTATGGTAAACTTCGTCGAAATTGGACGAACGTGCAACAGCTATGGAAGCGCTCGCCTTGGCCTCCACTTCCAAGGCTTTTCTCTTTTTTTTTTCTTCAAAACTTACTCGCGTTACCATGAACGTTCTGTCCTTTAAAGGGGTACGTCTCGTATTTTCAGTATTATATTTTAAAAAAAGCTATAAGAACCAATAAGAACCCCAAAATAATGGTTCAGTTTTATTTAAAATTACTCAGATAGTTCTGAAACTATAAGGAAGTGTGCTTGCTGGCTACAGATAGTAAGGATGGAAATGGAATTCAGCCTTAAAAAATTGGGCCTCTCTTTTTAAGCTTCTCTTTTGAGTCTTCGGAAAATCGCAAAAAACTGGTCTTCCTTTGACAAAAATTGCCTTTGTTTATCACAGTTTTGATCCAAAAGCAAAAACATCTTAACGTAACCGCTTCTTTTTTTTTTAATTTTTTGACGCAAACATGAAACTCGACCTTAAGTTTTCTGTGGCGTTATCAAAATTCTAAAACGTAAACTAAGGCACAGCAAAGATGCTCTTTCATTATAATCAACAAACTAGTGAGATAAAACTTCAATAAAGTTTCATGTCCCTATATTGCTTCATTTGACAACAAAGCACTTTGAAATTTTTTTTCCAATTCGTACGTGGCAACTCGCAACACATGAATTCTCAAAATGTCATAAAACCCCGGTATTTTTACGTTGCTTTTTAATTGTCAAGTATCGCAATAACGTAAAAATGTCATCTCCGTAAGTGTGAAGAGAAACTAGGAATGTTGATTTCATTCACTGCCTCATTTCTTGTACTGACTTTGATGGCCGCCATATTGGTGCCCCCCAATAGGGACACCAACATGTCGGACGCCGTACTGTGACTTGTAATTTTTGAGAATTCTTTTCTCAATAACTTTGTTCTGAAGAGTACTATAGACCCAGAAGAAATTGTTGTCGTTGCTTGTTTTTACTCACCATTTAACTCTTTTGTTTCTAAATTTGCTCGTGCAAGCCAAGAATTAGAAATTGTCTATGAAGAACTTCAACTTTCACATAAACTCTCGAATTTTCTTAGTCAAATTCCGGTCTCCTTTGTATTTCAATAGGATACGGTAAGCATGGACACCATGTTGGCTTTTTTATCTCGCAAGGTCTGGAGGAAAAAAATCGCTAAGAATATCGTGACCTTCAATTTTGAAAATAAAAGGATTAAGGCTTATCCTTGATTCGGGCGTGGGTTTCTCGAAAGCCCAAACCTTTACGGGCCGATTTCGGGCACCATAACTTACACTGTATCTTGTAAACAAAGACGTTTCTAAGCATACAACTTAGTTATAAGTTAGTTATTTCTTAGTTATTTCTTATCTTGGGGACATGTTATATAACAGCTTTGTAGAATGATTAGTTCATATTTTTACAATAACCTTTCGAGACCGAAACGTTTTCGGGGCTTTCGAGAAATACGCCCAAAGTCGTATTTCATGTTTTTTATTTATTATTATTTTTTTAGGATTATGTTTCTTCTAAGGTATTATTAGTAACTTCGAGAATCACTTAAGTCACGTTATGATGACCCGCCTATCACCAAGAACTGACGAGAAGTTCTCATCAACCAGATGGGCTCATAAAAATACACGAATAACTCATTATTTTACAAACTGCTTCGCCTACTAACAAAGGTAACTAAGGTCCCAGGGCAGCTTCCAACTCCTATATGCTATCTTGCTATATCTTGTTATCTACGAATGTCTGATTTTATCTTATAAATATATCTTATGACAAACTGGACTAGTTCATTTCATGCAGTTACAATCATTTCTACTTATAACACGGTTCTATGACAAAATTATGCTGGCCTCGTTTTCCTGTCATCGCGAGATTTTACACGGATAATTTAATTTTTTAATTACCTATTTTCATCTATTTTTTAAAGGATTATTTCGACTTGAAACTAGATTACAGGCGGATAAGGGAGGCTTATCTGATTCGAACCTCCTTCAGTTGACGTCTGACCCTCCCGCGGCGTTTTTTTTTTCTTCCCTTGTGACGTGTTTCTTTCTCCCTTCCCTTCTTTGTCTTTCTTTGCTGATCGCTCCCAATAAAACACGTTTGTATCTAGTATCAGAGAAGTTTTAATGAACATTTACAGGATGATTATAGGCGGTAAAGGTAGAGAAAACGTTAACACACCGTCAATACATCATTGTCGAGATCAAATTAGTTATTAAAGTCTTGATATCGATTTAAATTTATCTGCATATAATTATGGGATCTCGTAATTGGCGATCAAATCTTGTATCTGTAAAATATCTACAAGGAAACTCTTATTCGCCTTAGATATTTGGATTTATGCTTAAAGAAATCTGTGGTTTCTTCTATTTAGAAATTTCTTCCACTAAAGAATGGATAAAAATCACATTGCAACAAGCAGGGTTCGTTTCGCCGGAATATCTGTTCAGAACGCCTACATCGCGTGGGATATTCGGCTTTCTAATTAACTGCGATAAAAACTAGAGTTTTCTTTGGCGAAACGTCACCTCAGACTTTCGTAACACGAGGACTGATTAAATTGTGTTGTTTTCGGAGAAGTGCATATGTCGTTTAGGGTGCGACATAAGGTCAGCTAGCATTTTCGGTGAGCCAAAAGTAGCTCGGAAGCTCGGGAGGTAGGATTCCACTCCTTATGCGGTTTGTCCTCTGCGGTTTAATTTTCAGCTAAAGAGTCCGAACAGATCAACCTGTATCAGCTTACACAAGTATCCCTTTAAAAAGCCGTGAAGCAATTACCCTGAGTATCTGCGGTTAACTTTTTTCTGCGACAAAGAGAAAGCCCAAGAGCAGAGTGGCCAAAGCAAAGCCAGTCGATATCCTCTGGAGCCAAGGTATGAAGCAATCTCAGAAAGCAAAAATTTATTTCCAAGTATTTTGCTTAAACTTTGTCGTTGAGGGCCCCTGAGCAATTATATTGTTACCCTGAAAACTTTCCATACGAAACGTTTCAAACTCAGTTGAGAAGAACGTATTCCACTTTGAGTCTTCGACCGGCACATAGGGCGACCAAGGAACCTCTGCTCGTAGGGTACATTCCCCAGCGAAGATGATCAATAAGAAGTGTTTTTCAAAGCTCAGAATTTAAGCATGACAGTTTTTTACCACTCTTTAGGTCGCGGGGGAAACTTACACATGAATAAACTCTTAAAGCAAAATTTTGTTAATGGCTTCGCTTTTTAAACCGAATATCTTTGATGTTAAAAGTCAACACTACTTAAAGTGAACGGAGACATTACAAGCAGTTGATAGAAAAGCATAAAAAATGTGCATTTTCAGTTCTTTTTTGACGAGTCACGCCTTACGACAATGCTTGAGGCCAACATCTGCTTTCTTTCGTAAAATGAACGTGATTTTGTCTCTATAGTTCTCGTCCCGAATATCACAACGAAGGCCAGTTTTGTGATTTCAGGACTTAAACGTCTAAAGGAGCAAACTTGTCTATGTTTTGGATGATTAACTTTGAAGCCTTCGATATTCTTTTCGAGCGTTTGTTCAAATAGTTGCTTCTTTTGTTACACAAGACAACAAACCTTAACTTTACGTCTTTGCTGTGTCAATTTCTGATAGACATCCACGCTTATTTCTTGAGCACGAGATACGCCTCTGAAGGTTTGCGCGATAACTACAGTCCTCCTTGCGACTGCACTGATCAAATTATTTTTGTCTAAAAGGTACATAAGGTATATATATCCAGGAGATATATCGCAATAATGTATGTGAAATTCATGATTGATAATTCAGTACTGATAAGACAAGTGGTAAATGATTATAATCACATCAATGTTTTGCGAACACGGCCTAAGATTATAATATCAGTTGCTCGTAGGAGAAAATCCGATAGAAAAAGATTGGTAAACCACAAAACCCCCATAATATGATATTAATTGCAAAGAAGATAATTGCAAAACGAGGGCACCCAGTATTCAATAATTTAAAAGTAATTTCACAAAACGAGAATCCATGACTAACATATACTCTTGAAGCAAGCTTAAGGTTTGACAAAGCATAGTACAAATCTGGACTGAATTTCAAAGACAGATAGCTCTTGAAGAGTTCTTTTCACAGGTGTAATTAATTAGATTTTGCCAATTGACATCCTCAGATTTGTCAAGTTTGTACGCTCGGTTAACAGGTCTTTGGCATGCAAGCGAAAACACAAAGATGTAGAAATTGATCATGCAAACCAATACGGAAACCGAAGTCGGGAAAAATGTGAAACCCTTTTCTAACTTAACGAGTCAATAACCGGGTGCTGATGTCTCCTAAATAATCTATGTATAGAATGCCGTCGCGTGCCTTAAAAGTCGGGCGCATTTCCGTTGCACGTGAACACGTGTGAATTTGTACTTAGCGTTCCTGTTGGTACACTCAAAGAAACCACAGAAATTATTTTTATTTCAGCTATTTTTATAGCTGCGACAGGTGTTGAGCGCGAAGCAGGGCGGCTCGATGAAAAAAACCGCCCACACAAGGTTCACCCGCCAACTTGAAATCCCACTTGCTGCGAGAGCAGAAATTTTTTAGCCCCAAAAGAATTACTGTGGTTTTGTAATCTATTTCTTGACATCACAAGTGGATGAGAAATTCTAAAATCAGATACCGCTAGGTAAATTATCCGTCATCAAAGGTTTTACTTACCGACGTTTACAGTTCAGAGGGAGAATGACTCGTGAAACTCAATACTATTATAACGCCATTCCCAAGAGGTGCGATTTTTCGATATTTCTCTGAAGTCATACAACGCTGGAATGGTTTATTTTAAAAGCTGATAAACATTATTAAACGTACAACGTAATATTCTGGTTGATATCATGAACTCTTGCTTGCTTTTTTTTTTCTTCAATGGGCACTCTTGACTCCCTTAATTTTCTCGCTTTGTTAGTATCATAAGCAACACTAACCTTAATGCAAAGTTTTCACGCCTTTTTGTACGGACTCGTTTACACGACAATTTATAGGTAGAAATTCACATGTGTTCACAATTTATTTACGTCGTCAGCTCTCAATTTCTCTACGGCGGCCAATTTACCTTATCAACTCAGTTGATAAATTGAACTTTTTGTGTTTCACTTCCCCACCGACACAGCACCACAGTTTCTTTGGAAACTAACCCATTTTGTTGGTTTTCAGTTCGCCTACCAGTCTTTCTAATTTTGAGAAAATATGAAAGAACCAAATAACACTAGACTAGGCCCATGTACACCACATACACAACTCTATTTTGAGTACACTGTTCAGTCAGATGTGACCTAGTCAACACAAGCCTGACGGATTCATGAAGACTGTTTACCTTAACAGCTCCCTGTTTGTTTTCTACGTTCTGTCTTTATAAGGCACTGAAGAGATAAATAAAAATAATATTCTGACCAGGTTCTTTCTTGAATAAGATTTTGCCTTATCATGTTCACTATCATGTTAATCATCGCTAGGTTTTCTCTCTCATTTCTCTCACTTTATTACAGCAACAAGATATATTAGAAATAAAAGAATAGTCGATGATTGTAAGAATCGACCAAGTAGGCTAAAAAAGCATCATTCATCATTTTGCAAATAGTTAAACGCATGAGGTCTTTTTATATGGAATCGTTTCAAGATAGCTGTACATCAGTTATTTATCACTGAGATGAAATGTCCATTATGGTTTCCAACCACACTCCACGTCTTAAACGTTCGTCAAATTTCGACAGTCAGGTCCAGGTCATTTTGGCTGGCTTTTGTAATGCTTTCTATCTATAAGGAAGTATATCCCGTATCCCGCATGGTATTTTTATCCCGTATCCCGCCCAAAGACTTCATAGTACCCCGCAGCCCAGGAAAACAAAAAAGCAAATCCCGCTCTCGCATGGTATTTTCATCCCGTATCCCTACCTTAAAACTCATGGTATCCCTATTCCGCCTATTGAAAAACTACCTCTTGCTCCCCGCATATTATTTTTTATCCCGTAACCCGTTCCTAACTTCATGGTCCCTCTTTGGTCTTCCGGTTTTTTTATTTCCCCCCCCCCCCCCCCATTTCTCCACCCCAGCACACTTTTATTGAACTCTTCAAATGCACATTTTCAAAAATTAAATTTTATTGTTGGAGTGCAAAGTGACTAAGTCCGATTTTCCGACAAAACATCCATAGGGTCAGTGGGAGAGATCGACGCTGAAAATTTTTCCAAATATGAGGTCGTTCAGGAGGTCTTCACCTTACTATTTCCTTTCTGCTGAACAATCTTGCCATCCTTCAGTAAAACGTCCTTTTAGGTAAATGAACTATGTACGCTCTCCAGTTCGCGTTCGTTTTCGAATTGGAAGGGTCAATTCATTGGTCTCGCCAGTCTTCTGCATTCAAAGCCATTCAACGCAGTATCGCTAATCGACTATTGATGAGGCCGATTCTCACCACAAATGCTCGAATGAGGGTGGTACGAAAGTCAATTTGTTTATGACAATTCTAATTTTACTTGACCGGGACACAATTCAATACACTATATAAAACAGTTTGCCTGAGATGACAACTTCGTCTAGAAACTTTTAGTCAACAACGTCAGTTGCTTTTCAGTTCCACGACAACAAAAAGTTATTTGCTCAGTATGACCGTCTGGGAAAGGGATTAAAGTTATCACATTTTGATTGCTTTTGATTGAAGATCAGACTAGCTTACAGACGCTAAACCATCAGTGTTACATCTCTGCCTTTGAATAGGCAAAGAAAAACAGGATGAAAAATTTTAAGACCTGAGTCCAACAGCGAATCTTTCAGTGGTGATAGCTATAAGGAAATGTTTTGCGGTATGTGGGTCCCACGAAAAGAAAAGAACGTTTAAAGACTTCAAATTTTAAAACGATTTGAAATCTTTCACTATCATCATCGTTATTCTCATCATCGCATGTTGAAATTTTACAGAATATGAAAAAACACATAGCGCTCACTATTACCAGCTATAACTTGAATGGTAACTGATTCTACTATTTCACCCACAGACTCCAAGACTAAACTACGCTACCACAAATTTGTTTTCTTCTTTTTTAGTTTTCCTGAGAGCAAATCAAAAGAGCTGTTACAATTTATCAAGAGGTTGCTGTGAAAATGAAATCAAATCCGAAAACAATCTTTTTCCTTGTGGGAGAGCTTATTTCTTGTGTGGCTTTTTAATTGAAGAGCAGTCAACTTTGTAGACACAATCATGAGTCATAGATGTGCTTTGAATCAAAGAAAAACAGACCGAAATATTTTTAGACCTGAGTCCAACAGGGAATCTTTCAGT
>Ga0126336_10000404_pt1 | contig 17021 bp, 15 predicted proteins | sample SidCmetagenome_FD_92530 | JGI IMG/M metagenome (GOLD analysis project Ga0126336, IMG submission 92530) | Coral microbial communities from El Islote,Puerto Morelos, Mexico - Siderastrea C C metagenome | ecosystem: Host-associated > Invertebrates > Cnidaria > Coral | place: El Islote,Puerto... | reverse complement strand
GTTGACGTGCCGGTACACTGTTATTTTACACCATGAAGCATGTTAAATGCCAGGTCAAGTTTATGCACGTGTGTGGTCACGCATGTAACGCAACCATCTGCTCTTGTTGCTTTCCTCTGCTAAGACGACTAAGCTAGGTGGTATTTGGTCTCTATCCTTATTGTAGTAAGACCTTAATATACGTATGGCTACTCAAGAAACCGAGGAAACATTTGAATTTGATTGCTGTGTGCGAGGGTACCACGTTACCGAAAAACACTGGAAAGATATTGCGATCGGCAAAGGTCTTATTGTAAGTCATGAAGAAAACAACAAGTACGATCCATTTGCGATGGCTGTTAACCGTGTGCATGACCCTGATAATGAGAAGATAAATGTCGGACACATCCCAATCGAACACTCTTCCGCTCTTTGCTTCTTTGTAAAACGTGGAGGGAAAATTTCGGCTAAAGTGAGACAGGAAACCTACCGAGCTAGCAACTTGGAACAAGGCGGCCTTGAAGTCCCTATTTCTATTCAATGTGCGATTTCCTCTCAGAAACAACAACTTATGACAAGATTGAAACAGCTCATAAACAAACGCTGGAGGGATCCTCGCGATTTTAGTGACAGTGAGCACTATAACACACAAAAGAAAGTGCGTCATCAGTAATAGGACTTAATGACAACACGAACACAAACATTTTGTTTTATTTTGTTGTACAGCTACTATTCTTGTTATGTTAAGCTGGACTTTTCCTTTTGAACGTTTATTAAGATTATCAAAACACCATAGCGTACTAGTATGTCGCAGTAGTGCTATTTAATAAGGGAAAAATCAAATTGTTGGTTCGAATGCAAATAAACGCCGGGGCCTTGAACAAACGCCCCCGGCATTTATTTCAAAATTGGCCTCGTGGACCCGGCGTTTATACGAGGCCGGCGTTTAATCGGGGTCCGTTTAATTGAGAAAATACGGTAAGTAAAATGACTAATTACTTGGAATACCAGCATAACATGCATAACTGAAAAACCCAGTGCCCTTCCCTTTATGGAGTGTGTGATTATCCCAATTAAAAAACGAAACAAAAAGAGCTGGTAATGTATTTGTAATCAATGTTGGATGTTGTTATTTCGCCTTACCAATTTTTCTGTGTTAAAAATTGTGCTTGCATTTTTCTTTTTTGAAGAACTGGTGGGTGAACTATAGGGGAGGTGATGGGTGGTTCCCATCACCCTCGTCTGGAAACAAATGGCATTCACATATGTCTGTGCGAGTGGTTTTTGTCCTTGCTTTTCTTTTTGCAACTTTTGATGTCCACGACCAAAAAAACAATTGTTTTGCCTGGTTTAAAACATTGTTTTCATTATTTCCTCACAGAAAACGGTAGGTCCAAACACCAAGGAAAGTAGGGCACTAGCGAGAGTTTTACTAAAGAAACAAGTAAGCATGCGCTCAGTTTGGCACATTCTTGTGACACAAAGATTGCAACAGTATCGAAAGGAGGGGCGCATCCCATTATTGGGCACTCACGAACTGTTCCCTTGTCTTGCGGAGCAAAGTCTTAGCATCATCATCAAACATAAAGGTAGTGTTATTGTCTATACAGTCGTTAAAAGCTTGGAAAGGCGGGTCAAAAAATCACTGATGACTTTTGTCGTCAGGGCATCTTTGGCTGTCTCCACTTCTGTTAATGACTGCCTGAATGCCAGTGGGGTGGCAAATTTCGTCAACAAGGCCGTGACCTTGGTCTATGTTCACCGTCAAGTTTGCTACGTTCAGTAATTGGGTGAAAACTCAACAGAATAACCCTAGTTTTCTCTGTGGAGAACTGGTAAAAACAGTGCTCGTCAGAAAACAGCTTACATAGTAACTGCACTATCTTTGTCTGATTTAAGCAGCTTGTTTAAAATGTCAAAACTCCTGGTGACAAAATGAAGGCTTTTTTGTTGTTTGAAACAAACTTCACAAAACCTGATGAAGTTGTTTTGCTGATGACTGAGGGAGTTATATTTCAAAAAGGAGGATCTTGTGCAGCATACTAAATAAAAAAAGATTAAAATGGAATATTTCGTCCGGACCAACCGAACTTCATCAGCCACAATAGAAATGTGAATACTAAGAAGGGTTATATCACTTCATTAGGGTCTCAAGGGGCCTAAAACAGTGTTATAGATGTTAGCTAATTCGAAGCCATTGTCTCTATTCAAGGGGGGGGCTTTTGTAACCGGATCTCAATTGCTTCCGTTATGCGGCGTTTGAACATGTTGCTTTCCATGGTGAGAACTTTGGTTTTGCTGGAATCCACCGAATGTCCTGTGAGCTGGCAATGTTTGTGAACGGCTGATGAATCCCTTGAAAGATGTTTCTTAATTCTAGTTTCAATGAATGTGATAAACTTTACCACACTTCTTTAGGTTTTCAGTTTTGTCTTTAACCTGTACCAATTGCGATCTGAAAGAATTGACAGGCTTGTGGACGATTGTGAGCTCGTGTGATTTAAATGCTCTTTGTACACGTTCCGAAATGCCTTTGATGTATGGTAGTGAGGCATATACTCTCTTCTCATTGTGGGATTCTTCGGACTCTCTCGTGCCAGATTCAGTGTTCGGTATTGTTAGCATCCAATCTGGATGCTAATGTTGTGGAGTAAAAGAAATTTTCCTTGTTAACAAGGGGCGCTTACCATTTACCTGAAAAATCCAGTTGAGCTGGCCAGACGCATAATGGTTACAATGTTACCGTTTTGTGTGACCAACCGGATGGATTGGACCGTACCATTTACCCAATGCCTTTCCCAGAGCCTGTGTGCCATTTTGGCCAGCGTGTAATTTGGCCAGTGTTTTGATGTTTTGATCCATGATTTCAAAATGGTGGATCTAAGTGTAATTGTATTGTTGAAAATAGAATGATGTGTCGAGAGACGAAACTCAGAAAAAAAAATTCTCAGTTCCAGATGGGATTTGAACCCACGACCTTCCATACACCAGTAGTTGTTGAGGTTAGAACTCGATGAAGATGATATGGAACTTAACTTTCTGCTCAATGAAGAAGATGAAACCATGCTACGCTCAGTGGTGAGCTCCTTTATGAGAAGAAAACTGATTCATGTCGAAGGTTGTTACAAGGCCGCAGTACCAAGATACTCCCCAGGTGAGTTCCAAAATCATTTCCGAATGAGTAAAACACACATTCGCGATTCTCTGCAGGGAAACTGTGAACAGAGGCCATATTCCTTCAGATAATCCAAAACGAATCCTTCCTGAAAAGCAGGTTGCAATTCTATTGTAATGTAGGTGTATTCACTACACTGGTAAACAGAGATGTCGGCCATTTTGTAGAAACTGAAAGAAATCAGGTAAGTGCTATTGGCGAGCATGAATTTCCGACCACTTTTCTTCTGCGGAAGACTGAAACCGAGAAAAAAGGGTCAAATGGTAAGGTAATTTTGAATCGGTTCGTTCCAACCCAGGAAAAGAGGAATACCTTAGAAGGTAGTCCAAAATGTCTGGATGAAATTTCCAAAAATGACCTTACCAACTGGAATTTTCAGAAAATTTAGCTAATTGGTAAGCACCCAAGGTCTCTTTTACACAATAATTAAATATACTTTTGTAAATGCAATGTTTGCCAAAAAAGGATTGCGCTTTCCAGGATATCCCAATATTCCACAAATATTGTGAAGAGTGAAAGGCTGTTTGTGGGTTGAAGTTTCCACTGCAGTACTTTTAGATGGGAGGGTGTAGGCCATCGTAATCAGTAGCAAGGGAGTAAAACACCCTTTGGGACAACCAACAGAAATAGCAAAGTGGTGGACCAAATTGTGAACCTATTGACATGGAAACTATTTTGTGTTAAAAAACTGAAGAAAATTTAAATGTTTCTGTAAATTCACCCATATCTGTTCATTCTGTTCGTTGAACGTGGCTAAAGTGAACATTGTTGATCGAAGCTAAAGCACTAACACATAAACTAATGGCAAAACGTTTTTACCAGCGACGATTGTGGTGAATACTGATTCTAGTAATAGTTCTCACTATATTTGCCCCCGCCTTTTGATGATTTTAGTTTTCGTCTATAGGAACATTTCTGACATTTTTGAAGCAGATTTTGTGATGTAGCTTAGAGGTTACAATTAAATGTAATAAAAAGAGTGTGCATCAACGGAAGAACTTTTTAAATGGTATTAGGTAATTTTGGCAGCTATGAGGTTGCTGGTTGGCTTCGCAGGTTGAAGAAACCATCAAACAACCAAAGCTGTGTTTCTTGTCTGAGTCAGTAATATTAATTTTTGTTCATGCATTGCAGGGACATGAGATGGAAATATGTAGTATCCAGTGTAATCTTTGTCAACATGCATACCATTGGTGGCATAGACATGCACAGTTGTTGTAAAGCTGGTGTTAGAAAATAATAATGTGTGGTTCCAAAAAGTATCCGTTCTCACTATGTGGAGGGTTGTTGGAAATTCTGAGGAGGGGGTTCAAGAGGCCTAAATTTTTAAAGAAAAGTGCGAAGATAAACTGGAATTTTCAGAGGGGTGCTCAAAGAAATAAACACTCTGTAGGAGGAGTATGGATATGCTCGGGAACAACACAAAACGTTTTCCAGACAAAACAGGGCTAACTTTGGGTTGTCCCAGTGATTTAAACTCTCTATTTTATTACGAGAATGTATGACACAAAAGGTTGTTGTGTCTTGTAACAAACTTAATGTTCCCAACCCACGACCAAGAAAATGACGCACACTACCAAGTTTGTGGGATAAAGGGGTTGAGGATCAAGTGCTCCAAAATGCATATACAGGTCAAGACTATGAACTAACACTTCATGGCACCGAGAGGTCACAATCCTCTCTGGCAGAGGGACATAATCCCCCAACCCTCTCTGGGGGCTCATACATGTAATCTCCCACAAGAGAGGTCCTTATCCTATCAGAGTTGGGGAGCTAAAGGAGAGATCACAATCCTCTCCAGCCAGTGGGTCATAATCCCTTAACCCTCTCGAAGGGGTCAAGATCCCCAATGAACGAGGTCCTTATCCTATAAGATTTTCACCTAGTTGCTATGGTAACAATGTTAGAAAGCTGGATTGGGGGTCAGTGCCCCAGAATAGAAGAAACACATGAGTCTATGGGGCAAAGGGTGACCTGTTTTGGAGCACTTCATCCCCAAAAATACATGCAGTGTATTCCCCATAACGAAACAAAAACAAATCGATACTTAACCCATTAATCCTTCCACTCCCAGGTTTAATCAGTATGCAATTTCTCCTTACAATGAGAAACATTTTGAGGCAGATGGATGATGAGAATAAAGAAAATTATCCACTAGGGGGCCTCATCCAATGGAACTTTGCCTTCAAATGAAACGCTGTAAGGAAATTTATGGCAGTCAGTAAGGAGAAGTGGCATTCAGATCATGGGAGTAAAAGGAGGGTTATGATTTAACGGACAGTCTGAAGTCTGTTTGCTGGACTCCAGACTTCACCCTGGGGATAGTTATCAAAAATGCACACTAATTTAATGAACCATGTCTTGTACTACCTTATTATAGAGACGTTGGAGAGAAGGAAACCAGGGCATCGAATGTATCTCTCATAACAGTCAGAAGACCAGCGCCCTAATGTCTTAATTAACCAGGGGGGGGGGTCCACAGAAGCAGCAGTGGTTGCAGCCCCTATTCTTTAGCTGTGGCCAGCATATTGCACAGGGTTAAGCCCAGACATGGCGAGGAGGGATCTAGTTTCCGAGGTTAAAGCATCTTTGGTTCATGGGGTGCCGGACTGATACTGAAAGAGGGGGCCTGGGGTGTTGGTCCTGACCCCCAAATATGTCTTGATTGCCTTCACAGGGCACAGAGACTGGTTGGTTTTTCCTATTAGTAGGATATGGCCAATGTGGAATGGGTCAGTCTGAAATCTTCCCTTGAATAAACATGTAATGATGGTTGCATGATGTTGGAAGGAAGCGTAGATCACTTGGGAATAGATGTGTTTCTAAGGAATACTGTAAGTTGCAAGTCAGTTCACCAAGACGTATGAAGCCAAAGAAAGACAGGGCTGCCCACATCATAAGAGAATCATAGTTAGAAGTGTGTGGGATGGTAAGAAGGCAGAAATATAGTTTAAGGTGATGAGTTGTGATAGGCAGAGGGATTCTGGTGGAGCAGCCCTGTGACCGTTTGATGCCTCTGCAGATGAGCTGCAGGCGGGGAAACTTTTTGAGATCCAACTCGTAGCCATTCCAGATGTGCAGATGGCGGACAGCAGCAAGGTAGCTCTTGATAGAGGAGTACTTAATTGACCATGACAAGAAGGCAGCATATTGAACAAGAATATTTCGTCTACTGGCAGGAACTTACCCATAGAAGGTCGATAGAGATGACAGAAGTCAAGAAATCTCTTTTCAGCTGAGGTGTAAGTCTCTTTCGTAGATGTAGCCATAGAAAGGCTCAGGAAGTGGCTGATGTCCTCATTCAAATCTCGAGGAGTATGGATGGTACTGGACAGTGTGCGTGCTAGAAGTGCGCACAAGAAGTCAAAACCGCTCCATCTGAAACCGAGAAAGTGAATCGGCGATCTCATTCTTTTTACCTTCTATGTGCTTGATCTTCAGGTAAAAATTGTATTGCAGGGTAAGAAGTGTCAAGTGCTGTACCAGATCCATAACCCTTGGGATATGAGATCGCTTAGAGTTAACAATGTGGACTACAGACTCACTATCACAGTAAAAGAGAATGCGCTTGTTGGCAAAAGCATCCCCCCACAAGTGGCAGGCAACCACAACGGCATATAGTTCTTGCCAAGCAATGCTTCTGCCTGGATGAGCTAGCTGTTGATGGCTTTGCCAGTAACCCTGGAACCATTTGTGGCCAAAGATTCCACTGAACCCCAAGGTACCTGAGGCATCGGTGTAGAGTTCCAAAGAATGAGAGTCGACCCAAGAAGTTCATAAGAAAAATGCAGCCCCATTCCAGTGAGAATGAATTGTTGCCAGGTAAGAAGGTCTTTGAAGAACCTAGAACTTAACTTAATGTGGTGGTGGGATTGGGAGATGTTACGAGTAAGCTCGATCATGCGTTGTAAGAAGGGTCTGCCTGGGGGTACAGCTCTGCATGCAAAATTTAAGGTCCCTATCAGTGACTGCAGCTCCTTCAGAGTGCAAGATTTCCTGCGTTGAAAGGAAGCAAGAGAGTTCTGGATCCACTCAACTTTGTCGGGGGGTAGCCTTGCCTCCATCTTATCTGAATCAAGGACAATGCCCATAAACTCTAAGACTGTCTGGGCCTTGGGTTTTGTTAGTTGCAACAGGGATACCAATATTTCTGAATGTGAGAAGCATGCTGGACAAGCTCTCCTGACAGGGCTGGCTGTGCGGAAGGGAGGCTGAGGTGGGCTCAATAATTAAGAAGTCATCGAGAATGTGGCAGACAAATGAGACATAGCACTTATTCACAAGGACCCACTCAACAGCATCTGATGACATATTAAAGAGAAAGGGGGCACTCCTTAAACCAAAGGCAATAACCCTGTCATAATAATACTGGCCATCCCAAAACATGCCAAAGAGCTCGTAGTCAGAGGGTCTTAAAGGAACAAGTCGAAAGGCGGACTCGATATCGGTTTTAGGAAGGAAACAGCCTCTGCCATGACGGAGAATTCCTTGGATAGCATGGTCAATAGTAATATATTGCAAGCTATGGTCTTCCTTTGAGATTGAGTAATTGATGCTTGTAACTCCAGACTTAGGAAAGGAGAAGTGAAATATGGTTCTAAACTTATTGGAATGCTTTTTGGGCACCAACCCTATAGGAGACACTTGTAAATTGGGAAAAGGTGGAGTGGAAAAGGGGCCACCTACCCGCCCTAAAGCAACTTCCTTGGTCAAATTTTCCGTACCAATTTCGGGCTGTGCTAAAGCTGTGGGTAAATTATTTGAAAATCTAGCAATGCGGGGACCAGTATAGCCAATATCTGCCCCTGTTTTTAGGTAACTGCACAGCCTGGCCACAAAAACACGATTAGGGTGCTCCCTTGCACTTCCTCAAGTTTATTAACCTTAATTGGGGTAGGAAGGGGCACCAAATGTTCCCTACTTGTGTCTACGAGAGCAACTGGACTTAGAGTTCCCTTGGTCACTGTCCTTGTCCCTATCACCCTCTTGCTCTCGGTGTTTGGAAAGTTAGGGGTAGTCGCACCCAAAGTGAGCCCCATTGCACCGGTTGCAGGTGTGCTTGTACTTGCACATGTCTCTGGTGCATGACCCGAACCTGTTGTAGCTAATGCAGGTGCCTTTTGTGAGCCCCAGGAAATGGCACTACTGCTTGGAGGTCCTTTAGTGAAAAGAGGATATTCCTCTCTCAATACCGCTAGGGGTACTGTGAAAATCGTAAGCCATAATTGGCTGTCAACTACGGACCAAACTAAGGATTTGTTTTTTCTGTCTAAAGTTATAATCATAGATAACCCATCCCAGCCCCTTGTGTACCCTAGCAGCGTACCTAATGAGGCTTAAATATTGCAGTAATTGTTGTGACCGCAAAGGGAACTTGTCAGTTAAAACACATTAAAATACATTGTAAACACGGTAGTCCATTGTTCAATGTCTGTTATGGACGTGGATGGCTTCGTGTTCTTGGACATCTGACAGAGTTGTCAAGTGACAACGCGAGGTTGTCCTCCTCATCATGCAATGACAAATTCTTGGGAAGGAGCTTAGAAAGATCAAAGAACTCACCAGAATGGATTTCTTTAACGTAGGTTGCCGGGACGTTCTGAAATGGAGCTACATACTCTGCCCAGCTGGTTGTTGTTGTTCTTGTGGGCGTAAAATGTCAACACCTCCCAGGTAAGTTGGAATCACAGCTTGGGGTGATGGAGAAGGCAAAGAAGACGGAACTTGTGACTGCATAGCTTCGGCAGCTGCCAAGCCGCCTTTCTAGCAATATCCCTGGACGCAGATGCAACGGAGTCTTGAACCAGCCGCTTGATTTCGGAGATTTGTTCCTCCATAAATGCCGCAGGACTCGCGCGTCGCTGGTAGACAAACTTTGATCGGCAATTCGTTCAGTGGAGTGAGCACTCTGTGTGATGCCAGCATCCTTCAGGCTTTTTTCCAGAGCTGTGCACCGGCCCTGTGCGGAAAGACCATTGCTTCGGCAAAGTTCTTGTAACTGTGCAGTAGTCAAATGTCAAAAGATGGCGGTGCTCACTTGCATATTTGTTTGTGCATTTCTATCACCAGAACGGGTCCTACCAGTCGGTATAGGTGGCATGATTCAAAGACAGGTGATTAACTTCGGTTTGAAAACGACTAGTTTGCGTAACTTGGGAGAAATGCCGGGATTTAACCAAGAAAGAATTTTGTAGCAGGCTAAGTGAGAAGCTCTGCTTTGAAGCACATGGCAAGGATGAACAGGGGAAAATCAGTATGATGACCTGTTTGCATGAAAGCCCTCATGTGATTGGCCGAGTAAAATCGGATGTTGTTTGCACGTGAGCATAGGATGACCTTTGAGCGTGACAGGAAAGTTTGCCTGGATAGTATGTCACACAATTTAATCTGTCTTGGTTGTCACATTAACTTTAATTTATAAGGGTTATAAATTTGCTAAAAAGAATAACTGTGACAGTAACAGTCAAATCAACATGGTAACTTGCAACTAGATGTCCACTTTTAACCTTTTACAAATGCGAATGAAACATTTTGGTGATAGTAATTACAATGAACAGGAACAAAAACAAGTGTTTAACAATTGGATCAATCGATGATCCTCTTGGAAGTAGTTAAACATTCTGATAATATTTATAATGAACAGGAACAAAAACAAAAGTGTTTAGAAGTCTAATCAATTGGCAATGCTCTTGGAATTAATGAAACATTTTCGGTTGGTAATAATTGTAATTGACAGGAACAAAAACGAAAGTGTTTGGAAATGGAATCAGTTGGCGGTGCTCTTGGGATTAATAAAACATCAATTTTTAATTGGTAATAATTATAATGGACAGGAACAAAAACAAAAGCCTTGGACATGGAATCAACTAGTGATGCTCTTCGCATTGATGAAACATTTTCAATTGGTAATAATTATAATGAACAGGAACAATAACAGAAGTGTGTGGAAATCGGATCAATTGGTGATCCTCTTGGAAGCATGTTCTTATTTGTTTTCATTGCATTGTCTGTGTTGGACTCAGAGGAGCTGGAAGTGGTGTCACTTTCCTCTGTGTCGCCATTACTTGATTCAGGATGTCTTTTCATAATGGTTGTTAGCTTTCCTGTTTATAGGTGGAAATCAATGTCTTTGAGTAATAACAGTTTTTCTATCAATTCTTCTTCGTTGGCTTTGTATTGGTATATGTCTTCAGTCAAAAAGGAAGTCAGCACTGTTACATACCGGATACATGTTTACGCAGACATTTAACATATCTGGACAACACAACATTTTCAGGCTTTTGATCTTGTTCAGCCAATGAAATTTGTTGCTTTTAAGGGGCAATTGTGATTACTGTTTCTTCTGTGGTGGACAGTTTTTTCCCCATAAAAGTACTTCGTCCTGCAATTTGTGAGGTTGTAAAATTGTCCTTCCTCTATCTGATCAATCTCTTGGTGCCACAGTGAGGTTTCTTTGTTTCCTGTACTGTCGGTGATTTTGCCATTGCGTACCCTTTTCTCTCGTGTTTTTCCTTCTTTTGAAGTTATGGATTCTGGACTGAGCCAAATCAAGGATCCCGAGATATTAAAGATTCCCGTGTTGTATGTATCCAAAATAGTGCTAATATTTTTTTTAGTGGGAGACGACATTGGTTGATATGGAAATGGAATTGAATGGGCTGGAAGGTCTCTTTATGTTGTTCCTTGGTTCATGAATATTGTTCCACTTGCTGCTTTTCTAATGTTTGATAGTTGCACCAGCTGTTCAGAGTTGCACTTGTTTGGGAGCAGTTGGCGTTTTGAGATGTCACCCTTGTTGACCATCACTTTTATGATCCTCGTGTCATCCTTAGCAACTTGGAAGGCAATGCCAAAATAATTGTTTGAGCTATTGCTTATGCTTTTTGTGATTTCATGCACCCGCTGTACATAACCTTTGAGTGCTGCTGAAAAAGGGATGAAAGGTCAGTTCCAATTGCCATTTGCACATTTGTCATCTTACACTGTATACTTTGTTTGCATTTCTTAATTTTGCATTAGTATTATTTTCGAATAGCATCTAAAAACAATAAGTAAAATTTTTGGTGACAAGCCAAGTGTATTATGGGTAATAGATGTATGGAAGCGGTGAATGACAACAGTCAGTGCAAGTAAAGAAATAACGTGTCACGTGCAGAATAATTGGGATAGCAGATAGAATACGAAGAATACTTACTTGGAGAGGTTGATGCACTTGGAAAAAGATGGAGGGGATGCCGTTACTCCAAATTTCATATTCTTTGTCGGCGTGGTTTGCATTGTGTAGAACTGACATAGAAATTTGCAGTTTTTTTAAACTCATGTGTACAGTTGATTACTTAGCATTGCTTTCGTATCCCCAGCTACCATATTTTGTATGTAACTGAACACATTGTCTCTCAGGAAGCTGTATCTGCACAAGCTTCTATCCTATTTCTTATAACTTTCTTAGTCATAGTAAACTTTCTTTTGAAGACTAAAGGTCTTAATTCAGTGTTGTATTTGTTGTAGCAGTGTTGCTGCAATGTATTTTCATTATCTGCTCTAATAAGTGACGTTGTTGCAGATATTCATTTCTTAGATTTTGATTCATACAGGTGAACTTAATGTTATCAGTCGAAGCTAGTGAGGCTTAACATTTGATAATCCCCATAAAGTTCAGCAGCTGTCTTGTACACGTGGAAATTTATGTGAAGCGATGCATTGATCAAAATGAACAATGCTTAATTATGCTATTTTACTGGAGCTTTTTCTGTATGTGTCTAAAGACTTTTAGGCCAAAGTGTTCAACCAAGTTTCTTCTATTATTCTTTAATTGTAATTGGAAAGTTGTCTTAATGGAATGAATTGGAGCTCATAGGCTCAATTACAATGTTACAAAGTCTTTGTACTCTTGATAAAGCAACGTATGTCAGGCCTGCTACTTTTTCAGAAGGTCCCAAATCAACCCTGCCCAGCAATTCTTCAGGGTGAGTCCTTGAGACGTGTGAATGGTTATTGCCCAGGCAAGTTTTAGTGGGAATTGTTGTCTTCCAATGCAAGGTCACTATTATCTGATAAACTAGTTACTGGACAAATATGCACACAGTTTCGCATATCTGGGCCCAATGTAATCTCCATCATCAAACTGCGCAATAATGGTAATTGGTAGCATTGGAGGTCTATGATTCTCTGCAAAAATAATGTCCTGAACAGTTCCCATTGGACCATTGCAAAGCCCTGCTTTTGTCCAAAGGTTTTGTGTTAACATAAACCCTAGCTTTTTTAGACAGAACGATAATTGGTTCTCGTAAAGGTGTCTTTTGCAACCTTCTCGTTTCCAAAAGATAATCTGACAGCAGAGTTTTGAAAATCAGCTATGTTGCCAACATTTTGAGGTGATCTTGACAGAGGCAAATTCCAGTCTTCAAGAGTTGAATTACCATCTCTTGCCCGTATTTGAATATTCCTAAGCTGCTGCTGTGTAGGGTCATTGCCTCTTGCTCGTTTATTCACTTTAAACTTTACAACAGTTTCAAATTTGCAGTTCATGCAATATCCTTCCAATGCAAGATCACTTTTTGGACGGGAATGATATATCACTTGATCACTTATAGAAGGTAACTGACCAATGTCTCCAACTAAAATGATGGATATGCCACTGAATGGAATGTTAGTGCGCCCAGTTGCCTCTTTACAACGCCTGTTAATCCAATCAAACATCTTCTGGCCAATCAGAAAATTAGTCAATAATTAAATACTTTATTCCTTTTAAATCACTTTGTAATTTTGCTATAGATGACGATTTAACAGAAACAAATGCGTGGACACTTTCATAAAAGCATCAACTGCACATGAATAAGTACCAGGGTTAAACACTGAATTCATTAAGTGCCCTTTACAAACTGTAACTGACGACGTCCTTGGGGTGGCATACGTAGAATCAGATAAATTCAAAGAGGAAAAAATGTTTCAGTACTTAATCTTATATCAGGCAATAAGGGTATTGCAGCTCTTGAAATGTTCAGTTCTTCACCTTGAAACAAAACAACTACGCTGAAGAGATTTAAGTTACCTGAAGTTACTCACCTTTGAATTGAAAGGTAGTTTCCAAAAATCCTCTGTTTAATACTGATCATTCAATCCTTGAAATAACACAGAATGGAACAAAACTCAGTTTTTCAGATAAATAATACTGAACAATGAAATTTGTTAAAAACCGGTTATTTTTATGTTTTTGACTTGACTTCTGATCTGTTTGCATCTAGCAGATTTTTGGATCAAGTCTGTTGACCCATCAGCAACCCCGTTGCTGATTTGTGTCTGACAAATCAGGTTCCATACCAAGCAATTCTATCCGGTACTGTTGAATGACCACTGTATTCAAAGAAATCAAGGTAATGACCGATACTCACCTTTGTAAATACCCTAACATTGGAGCTGCGAAGATGTGAAGATAACACAAAGGAAAGGTAGAATAGCGAAGCAAAGAGACCTCGAGGTTGTGAAAGGTACCCAAAACACCGTGCGGCCCTGATGAAAATAGTGGAAGATAAAGACCAGACTACAGTAAATCAAGTATGAAATGTCTCTTACTGGAAGGGTTATATCTCCCATGTTAAGTGTTTGTTACCTTGAAATAGTTGTAAGACTGCAGTTAATAAATATCAAGACACACTTGAGTAAGGGTAGAAGGAAACTAATGGGAGGGATGCAAAACTAATTTGTAGGTTGTGTGCTCTAAAATCAGAATAAACCTGCACTTGCAACTAGTCAAGATGCTCTAGGTTGAAGTGGGTAATGCTCACCTCAACGTGGATCAAGCCTTTGCAAGGTTGTGGAAATCTGTTGGACTCTACAGTTGCATACAATAGGCCATTTTACAGTTGTGTCCTTAGTGACCTGGCCTTTGAGTGGAAGTGAGGCTGGAGTTGACCTTGTTTTGGTAAAGACCCTCCCGCTTTTCACATGGAATCATGTTTTTCTCATGCTAACTAGTTTGTATTTACATATGAAAAGCAAGAGGATTTGTATCAAAACAAGGTCAACTCCAGCCTCGCTTCCACACAAAGGCCAGGACACTAAGCACACAACTGTAAAATGGACCATTGCTAGCTAGGTGAAGCTTCTTTAACACAGCATTTCCCCATAACAAGAAATTGACACTTAAACACTGAGACATTGAGTAAAATGGTTATATTAGTCCTTTTCAAAAATGTAACTCGATAACTCTTTTAAATGCTAGTCAGTATCAACAACAGTAACTGACATATATAAAACTGTTAGTGCCTCTCACAACAAATAGACCTTTCTCCTCAGTGGGGAACAAATTGTCAAGGGAAAAAACAAACCAGCCTTTAATTTAGACAATGTAAACAATTTCTCAAATTCTTCATATTTTGTTTAGCCCAGTCTTGGCAACACTGAACAAGCTGCTGATCAGACTGTTACTCAGAGAAACACAGGATGTTCTTTTTGAGTGCTCGTGTATAATAAATGTTAATTTTGATAAGTCTCTAGTTTGACAAGGGTGTGTTATCTTGTACACACGCATCCATCATCAGTTCTACAGAGCATAGCACAATTCTAACTACATGTTTCTATGTATATATGAAAAATATAAAAGAATGTTGGTTGCGGAGTAAATGATGACTAATTACAGAAGATGGAATAAAAAATAGAAAAATACAAATTAACAGTGATAATGAGCGAAACATTAGCAGGAGGAGAAGGAGGAGGAGATCCTCTATTTAAACGTGATCAGCAATTGTAGCAATTAACATGGTTGAGGGGTCGTGTACTAGTCTATGATAAAACGAAGCAAAAATACAACGCAGTCTTAATATTAACTGAAGTTAAAAATATAAGATGAATTGAAGGGATAATAAACACTGATTAAAAATAGAAGATGAGTTGAAGGGATAATAAACACTGAAAACGTACATGAAATTCAAACATTTAAATTTAAGATGTAAAATTGGACATCTTAGGCACCGACTGAACAGATAAACTGTTAAAATTAAGTTCCCTACAGTAAATGAGGGATCTAAATTCACTTTTCTGGACTTAAAATCACAAGAGTCATTGAAATAATCTGAAACAAAGTTCCACGGTACAGCACCTCTATAACGAATAGAGTTTTCTTAAAATATGTGGAAAATCGAGGTATGACGGCCTTATTATGTCCTCTTAGGTTATACGGGCTCTTTCTCCAAACAGCTAAATGTGAAATCAACGAGGGCGTAATGTCGCTAACTATGGTGTAAGGTAATTTAATGAGGCTTTATTTGTACATATCATAAATCGAGTCCCAATGGGTAACCTCCATGACTGTTTTCGATGGTGTATCCCATGGCAAATTTAAATTAGCCTTCCAGCCTTACAGTGTAGTGCTTGCAGAGATTTTATGTGATCCAATTTTCTGTGATACAATTTTATGTGATACAATTTCCCCAGATAGTGATGCTGTTATGTCACAGAAGGGAGGATCATGTTGAAATATAAGTCAAGAGGAGATTTTCTTTTTAGAAAAGAGCACTTTTTCAGCAAATTTAGTTCGTTGACAAAGTTGTTCTTTAAATCTGTGAGATGCTTGCTCCAGGTAAGTGTTAACGAGTTGGTCATGGACCATTTGTTAAGTTTGTCAAGTGCATTGTTAAGTAGGCTACATGCATCATCGACAGCTGATCCAATGCAGTAAATTGTGGTGTCATCAGGGTAGAGGTATAGGGTTCCCGATGTCACACTCTCTGGCATGTCGTTGGTGTACAAACTAAACAAACATGGACCCAGAACCAATCCTTGTGGGATACTGCAAGTCACATTTAGCTCTTCTGATTGAGTAGAGTTCACAACTGTGACCTGTGTCGGGTGATTCAGATAATCTGTGAGCCAAGATAAAAAATTGCCCTCAATCCCAAATTTTTGCTTCAATTTATGCAATAGGGTACCATGGGAGACACAGTCAAAGGTTGTACGGAAATCCACGAAAGCAGTAACAAACACCAGGTTATTATCAATGGCTTGTCTCCAACAATAGTATTAATAAGTAATAATTGGGTGGAGTGGCCCTTGAGCTAGGCGCATTACTTCAGTAAGTAGCAAAACAAAAGTGTTAAGTTTATGTTTGAGCTGCTTATTCAGTGAGGGCCGCTCCCATTCAATGTGTAAGGCTTCTTTTATCTTAAGTTGAAAAACTGTAGGGTCCGAATCTAAGATTGAAAAGCAAGCCTCTGAACAGTGATCCCTGCAGGACTTGGAATCCTTCAAATGTTTGTAGATATGGGAGTTGTGGTCTGAACATAAGTGCTCCTGCACCCTAGTGGAAAAATGTCTGGTGGTCTCGCCAACGTAATGGGCGCCACAGCCTGTGCATGAAAATTTGTAAACCACAAGGGAACCCAGTGAGTTGGGAAACGAATCCTTGACACCAAACATGTTTTTTAACTTGTAGGATGTAAAAACCAATCTAATATCCAAGTCCTTGCAATATTTTTTAGTACCATGGAATTTTCTTTCACTTACAAAACGTTCGCCCAGACTAGAAGTACATTGAATGGGTTATTACTCTATAGTACAAGGTGAGTTATACAAAAAGTCAATTTCAAAGTCGGAAATGTTTTACTTGAATAGTCAAAGCCAGTGTCCTAACCTTACAAAGAGTTTGCAAAGACCAGGTACTTTTGAATGGTATCACGATAGCTGCTGAGAATTCTAGGTGTTGATGACACATTATTATTATTATTATTTTTTTTTAATTATAAAGTTCCATATATAAAATACGAGGTAGAGCATGCCAGAAAGGTAATAGTTTTTGTAGAAGGGAAATAAATAAATAAAGCAGTTAATAAACAAACCCTAGTTTTATACGGCCGAGACCGCTGCCTCCGCT
>Ga0126336_10000403_pt1 | contig 17029 bp, 7 predicted proteins | sample SidCmetagenome_FD_92530 | JGI IMG/M metagenome (GOLD analysis project Ga0126336, IMG submission 92530) | Coral microbial communities from El Islote,Puerto Morelos, Mexico - Siderastrea C C metagenome | ecosystem: Host-associated > Invertebrates > Cnidaria > Coral | place: El Islote,Puerto... | reverse complement strand
TATTAATGCCATATTTGCTTGTGTCAAAATGTGGGTTTTAGGTTAATAAAAGTCACATCCGCGGTGTGAGTCTTCAGGGAAGCGATCCCTCGATGTTTACGGCCCAGGCCGTTAAGACGAATTGCTGCACTGGTCGAAATATCGGCCAGTACATATGCCCTAACTTGGGTCGACAGCCGAGCAAACGGTTATGTTTTTGGAGGTTTACATTATTTTAGGGTTGATTATTTTGAGAAGTATCCTCTAGTCAGGCCTGTTGGAGTAGGGGAATTATTGGAGTAGCAGTGATTACTCAAAGAAATACGTATGACCTTCCCATATACACGTTCTTTGCGTGCCTGTATAAGACACGAGTTGGTACATATTCTGTAATTTGCCTGGTTGACACTAGTCTAAAATGTCAGCTGTCTCCTCTCCCAACCCACAGGAGAAAGAGAGGTCTGAATCCCCCCCCCCCCTTGTCGGTTATAGGGAGGAGACGGGTGTCATTTCAGACTAGGTTGGCACAATATCATAAGCGATATCTTACAGTGCATCATAATGAGCCTGCAGTTATTTGGTCAGAGAGGTTGCCATGCAACACATATTTTAAAACAGAGCAGGGCTGATAGGACCTCTTTTACAGTGCAAACCATTCTTGCAGACCCAGGGGCAGATAGTTGAGACAAGATGAAGATCTCATAGGCAAAATCTGGTCAGGCTTAAGTTTATGAGACAGGCAGCCTATATTGTTCACTTTTGCCTCATCCAATTTATTTCAGCAGGGAAATCTTCATCCTGTCCTTATGATCTAGCCCTGACTCACCAAGTGACATAATTATAGGAACAACTCTCCCCTCGGTCTCTTAGCCAGTTGGGAAAATACACGTATGTGGGTATTTAACTTTCTTCATTATTCTAGACATACACATAGGTTTCATGAGCAGGAAATTTGATGTCACAGGTTTATTCTCAAACCAGCAATAATGCATGAACGTTTTATTTAACATAACTCTTAAAAGCTGTAAATTCCAGCATTTTAGTTTTATGTAATTAACCTAACTATTCGAAAAAATATGAAACTACTATGATAACAGCTGGGGTCACTGAGGTAGAAACAATCACATTACACTTTGAAATAAAGTGTTGTTATTCTAACTTAACAAATTTCCCTCGATGCCAACTCAAAGATAATGCGTATTGAAATATTTTGTTTTTGTTTAAGAATGTGATTGCCCAAACCTCAGAGAATGTTGTGTAAAACAGGTTATTTTTGAAACAGGAACATATAATATCACTAACAATAATGATGAACAAGTTGTTAATAAAAGGACTCCATACCATTAGCCAACACAAAAAGAGCAGATGAGATTCTTCCTAGTCTAACGAATATTATTTTCATATTTGCACAGAATAATGTGAAAATGGTATGACACAATTTTATAGGAAATTCCCATGATAAAAATAACATGTCATACTTTTCTGTGCATGGACACAACACGACATGGACTTTTCAAACAAACTATGCTTTTCATGTGGCAAGTTGGTTGATATCCAATGAAACAAGAATGAAAACAAAATAATTAATGTTAATTACTGAGTTAACTGGGGCCTTTAGCAATCACAACGGCAATAAGAAAATCCCAAATAGTAGGTTTATGAGTTTGGTGGCTTAGCACATGTGTGATACATTCTAGTACATTTCTTTGCCATTCTCTGCAAAACAGTAATGGGAAATGCCTAAATTCAAAGTTTTGTGGGAAAGGTTAACACACAATATTTATTTTTTCCTTTCCTATCTGGACTTGAAAGATGTCGCCCTGGAAATTTCTATCAGGTTAACCAAATTGAACAAGTTGAATAATCACGAAGTGGATTAAATGACATGAATTTGTTTTGCCATCTTGGTTGCTAAAGGTCCCTTATTGCTCTGCTTGCTATCCTAGTAATCAGGTGCCCAAAAGTAGAACACAACAAACTTAAAACAGTTTGCATGCAATTTCTTGTAATCCATTAATCCATAAAAGCATAATTTGTTACTGTTTCACTGAAGGATTAGCATCTTCAGATAGATTTAAAATAATCCACTGTAACTACTTCCAAAGCATGGAGATGTGATAGTCATCCTGCGAATCTCACTGTACAGTACATACCAATCTAACAAACTTGTTTCTGCCAAACATAACTCAGTTCTGTTGTTATTGTATTTCATAGTGACATTGATAAATAGATTTCTCTTTGGCATATATTACTGGTTTACTCTTGTATCTTATTATATGAGATGAGATATAGGATATTTTAATTTGCATATTTATCATTATTGTTAATATAAGAAAACATGTAAACTGCTAACCTTTGTTTCTTGTGTTATGGCCAGTTTCATACTGATGAAGATTCTACCTTCTAACAACAAGCAAAATGGTCACAAACCATACAACTACAATACATGTACAATATAAACTGTCTAATTTGCAAAACACTTCACTTATACATACAGTAAGCTTAATGACTTGGTGTTCTGTTTTGCCACTTTTTTATTCAAAGGGTCATTTTATCATTAAATTTGCAACATCTTGAAGGTACACAGATAATATGTCTCCACAGAAATGTCATGATAAGCAACTCTTTGTGTACTTTCCCTTGCTGAATGGCACACTACTGTACCAAGCAGTTCTGCTTACTCTTCCTTGACTTCTGCTTTTTGGCTGCATCAGTTGTCTTGACAATTTGAGGTTGAGGTTTCTCACAAAACCCATCCTCCGTAAAAACTATCCTTGGTCGTCTAACAGGCTTTGACTTGCTCTTATCCACTGGATTTGCAAATGGGTCTTCCCAAGGCAACTGTGAAGACTTTGATTGGCTAGAATGACTGCCTCGTGATTTAGGTTCCTTTGGTGTAGGTCCACTTCTATTCATCATGTGCTCCTTTCGTGCTGAAACGTAAGTACCTGAAGAAGTTCTTATATGATGGCGCCTTGGAGGGGGAACTGAGTTTGGCTTCCATGTCAGACTTTCGAAAGATCTTGACAATGGCCTTGAGTTTTCACCTTCACTAAAATAACACTTTGAGTTAATAAAGTCCTCAGTGTCAATGTCATAATATTTTATTTGCCTTGATTTGGTGCGATGTCCTGAATTTCTTGACGTCCTTGAACAATAGTCTGAAGTATATCCAGAGCTTTGTCTCTCCTTTACCTTAACATGCTTATGAGCTTTATGTGAGTCTCGACTGGCTGATGAAACCTCTGTGCCATAGTTACTATCTCTGCTCTCAATAGTTCCATAATTGCTATCCTTAGCAGATTCAGTATCCACTGGAGTTGCCCTTATAAAGTCACAGTCATTTATGCTGTCATATATCTGAGCTCTGTATGCTCTTTCAACATTATCAACAGCTTGCCTTCCCCTGGAAACTTCCTGGAAATTGTCTGCCATGTGGAATCTGTGATTGTCAAAATCAAAACCACCATAATTGCCTCCTTGGGCACTGACACTGTCAAATACATCAGTTGAATATCCTGAAGACTCAATAGCACCAAACATGGTTCGAGACAATCTTCCATGAGAAATCCCAACTGAACCATCATCAAGGCACTGTCTGTCAAATTTTCCAATCCTGTGATGAGACAAAATGCTTGAATACCGCCCAACACTGTCACCATCAGTGCTTGGCTCATAAGGGGCACTTAGTCCCCCTGAAGCAGATGGGGTGCTAGAAGTCACATAATCTGACTCAAGAGTACCAAGGTCAGATGTGCATTCTTGAGCATTGTAGAGTTTTGATGTATCAACATTGGGCTGTAAGTGAGAAAAATGCTCATGCTCTTGGTATATCACAGGCACTCCACGACTGCACTCTGGCGAACAATAAATCTCTCCATTCTTAGGCAGAAATGGCTGTCCAAGAAGAGGTTTGCGGCAATTGTAACAACAATAACAACTGTCCGTTGCATGCCAGTGTTGTCCGTTGTGTTCCATTTGACTTGCATCTGGGTCAATTGGTTCACCACAGGTGTCACAGAATTCAGCGTACATTGACTTGAAACAGTGACAACAAAATGGATTTCCTTCCTTCATTATATACCGCATACCTCCAAGGGGACAATCGCATTCAAAACAGCAGAAATGGCTCACGTGCCAGCACCTGTCTTCTGCTTCTGTACACTGCTCAGCAAAAATTATCTGGTAAAATATAATTAGAAACAATACAGTAAAGTTGATTTACACAGCTGAAACTCTAACAATGACAAAAATTTGTGGTTCAAAAAAATTGTCGACAGAGATCAGAAATAGTATGTGAAGTTTCTTTGCTGTTTTTGTTTTTTCGTACTATGAGAACCAATACAGGTCTGAAACCATCTTTCGAAATTTGAATTAAAGGTTAACTTACTTCTTACCAAATTATTATGGCCTTTATTTAGTTGACCATGCAATTGGTAGAGATGAAATTGCAATGCATGTATTTCATGTAGCAGTTGCAGTTATTTCAACATAAAATATCTCCTTTCAAGTCCTCAAATAATGTTTGTCGTGGACATAAGATAAACATGCTGTGCAATTTTCAAACAAGCTAACTAGAAACTGAAAGACATCTTGAAAGGACACAAAGGCGGGTCTTTAATTTTTGACAGGTGCATGTTGAAGAACATTTGTATTGCAAATTCAACCCCATGGATAGCATGCCCAACAGAAATGAAGTTGCCTTCAGTCCAAATTTCATGAGGCCATCTTCCCACTCTTGTGGTTTACAAAGTAATTTTACCACATTCTTCATTTATTCTTCCTCACTTTTTGACATCTACTCTAAAATCAATGCAGATAACAAAATTACAAACACACCTCATCGCATGCAGCACATCTAGGCCTCAAGGTTTCTGCATGGTGCCTTCCACAGAAAATCCTGCCATCCTTGTAACAATAGATTAAATCGACCAAAAGCTCTTTACACACACAGCAGATGAAGCAACCAGCATGCCAACATGTATTCTGGCCAGCTCTTGGTGCAAACACTGCCATGGATGCTGGGCAGACACGGTCACCACACTGCAAGAAAAAGATCCAGATTCCATGTGTTTAATTTGGCTCATACCAGTACTACAGTACTGTTTAGCAGCTGCTAGGTCTGCCAAACCATTTCCTGGTACTAACTATTTGTACAGGGGGGACCAGGGCATCTGAACTTCTGCTTCCCCTAACCTTAATCCCAGTTTTCACTGTTGTGTACTTCTGCAAAAAAATTTTTAAAAAGCAATTTTTCCCATTTCTACCACTTTCCCTTGTCTTGCAAATGCCACTATTCTTTTAGTTTCAACTGACTGACTCCCCCTCCCCAATATACCCTGGGAGGCAAGAGATGATATGCTGAAGTAAAGCTTCTTGTCTAAGGAAATATCAGCAACAAGAGGGTGAATCCCTAACCTTAAGAATCGTTTGTTCAAATTACACTACACAATAAAAAATTGCTCACCTCTCTGCAACTATAGCCCTCAGATACATCTGGAATCTGTTTCACCAACCCTCGGTCTAATGCATCTCTTTTTCTCAGTGCCACAAAGATCCGTAGCTCTCTTTTTTCTTCATCTGTCAGGCCATTACAGAACCTTGCCTCACTGTCATATGGTGGAAGTTGGACAATGATCTGCTTGTTGCGGTATCTTTCTCCATGGCTATCAATGTAGGGAACCTTTTCTTCTGGTAACGAACTCATGTAGGCATGTACCTGAATAGTAGTTGATATAGTTATATCATTAGCTTATCTGCTTCTAGGCTGTACAATATAAGTTGACTAGTAAAGGCCTATATCCACGTAATTAACTCTAGTCTCAAAAACTTGATAAGAATATTAATCCTTCATTGCCCAATCAGGATGTAAACCACAATAGGCTCTTATGTTTTGTATTATTTTGCTACTGTTTCTCAGACCACAAAAATTCAAAGCAGCTATTCAGCACGTCTCAATAAACTTCACAGATACAATGTAATAACAAGACGTCTTCATGTATAAACTACAAACCTGCACTGCATAAGTCAGTCAATAATTTGGAAAGAAAGATAAAGAGAAAAATTCCACGATCTTCCATATGCCTGACTTTTGTAGGTTAAATGTGCTCCCTAAGAAAAATTCTTTGACCCCATAACCGCAAAAGGAGATGTCAAAACTAGTTGGCTCTCCATAGAATACCTAAGCCTTACCAGGTTTGCACACCCTGACAAAAGAAAGGACTTAAAGAAAAATGTGAAACAAAAAGTACTACATGAAAAACTAGTTCTAAAGCTCGCATTTTAAAAATGGTTGCAATTCAGGGTTACATCCAGGGGCTCCAAAAATAAAATCATTCACATTATAAGACTGGAGGTTAAATTTAATAAAAAGAGGACACAGTTTAGTTCTAAAATGACTATTCTTTTGACAAATGCAAAATATAGTAATCATCTTCACTAACCTGCTCAGCATTTAGCCCAGGTGGCACCCATGCATATTCATCTAGAGCACAGCCACTGTCGTCATCACTTGGAAATCCAGAATAGTTTACATCTCCTAAGAACACACTGCGTCCTGCCCTGGCATCATCCACTATGATGTTATGATCTTCTCGAGGACACTTGCAGTGCTGACAAATTTTCCTGCAGTGAAAAAGTTGATTTTATTCAATCAATAATTAAAGACTGGAGCCAAATTACACATAAACAGAAATTACATTTACGGGGGTCAAAATGACAAACACTGATAGAATGTAGCAGTAAAAAACTTATGTAGTTGACCAGTCTTCTTGTTAATGATGCTGGCTACTAGCGAAATGTGACTTCTTTTGTTTCAGAGCTGTCTACACAAAATGTTAATGCAGACAGAAAATATATTACAGCAGTCAATCTACTGCCTACCTCTGACAATTATCCTTGTACTGTTTAAAACTTAATGAGGATCCAAAGTGACTACTGGTAGCTAACACGTAGGAGCAGTGTTTTAAACTCACTCTGAAGTTTTATTCTTGAAGAAATATATATCATAAAATTAAAGAAATGTCTGCATCAAATATCCAGACAAGTCTGCACAGAGCCTGCTAATTGCCTGGCAATATACTATGTCAAAACAAACTCAATCTAAGAAGGATAATTTGTTTTCCTACATAGAATTTTCTTTTCTCATGTATCAAGCAGCTATGTAAATATCAAAGCACAGGCAGTGAATATCAAAGCCTGTATTAGTTCTGGTTCTGTTTTTGCCAAGCTTTATTTTTTTCTGGAATTAACCTAACGCAAAACAAATGTTGATCAACTGATAAGTTCCAAGTAGGAAATGAGCTGAACTGATAAAGTCATCAAGCCAGGGCATGCCCAAGAATATGCAAATTAATTACACTACCACAGAGCACAGAAAGATATGCCACATACTGCCCCATTTACTTAAAAAACCTCTTCACACCTATATCTACCTGGGCAGGTAAATTACCATTTGACACAAAATAAGATTTGTCCTTTTACAAAAATCAATCACACCAATTTAACATGAACAATAAGCCCAACAAGCAAAACAGTAGTGAAAAACTCTTTCTCTTAGTTGTAATGCTAGTTCTATTTTAAGTTAATCTCTTTCTGAAAAGGCCTTGTACCAAAAATAGCCCAGACTTTAAGTTACTATTCTGTCTATACAGCTAAGCAGCAGTGTAACATGAACATGCTTTTCTCTTATACAGTTACCGGAGAAAGGAATTGTTTTTCTCTACCTTAAGGATGGAAGGCTATTGTTATTGCCAATATTTATACGCTGACTATGACATGTCTCATTAACTTTTACTTTTTGAGTCTACTGAAGAAAAGTTTGGTACCAATACTAAAATTTTTAAATTACCTTAAATAAAAAATAATGTCTTTCTAATAAAAATGAGCCAGCCTTTGGAATTTTATTCCAAAACATTAAATTCTATTCAAATCTACAACAGCTTTATCCAATTATGTTGCAAGGGTGTAGAAAAATGATCAATACTAAAATTGTGTCCATGTTTACATAATTTATTGCATAAAAGATGAGAACAAAGAAAACACTGTATTATTCAAAGAAAAGAGAAGTAGAACTCAAGTATTCATAATATTATTACAAACCAGCCTAGCTGTAAAAAAGTGACTTTATTACAAAATTACAAAGAGAAAAATCATAAATAACTTAACACCCACAGAAGATACAGGGAGACATAAATGATTTAGAAAGAAATATACTTTTTTACTCAAAACAAAAAGGCATGGTAATTGCTTCAAAAAGGTAGCTTTTACTGGTGATAGAAATACCAGTTGCTTCATAAGTTAGACAGAATGTCACTTCCAGCTCGTGACAATTTATTCAGCTTGCAATTTGTATTCCACCTTTTGAAAGCTTGAGGGTTGCAGTGCTTTGCTCATTTAAATAAGCTGTATTAAAAACAAACATTTTAAGAACATTACTAGACTTAAAAGGTTTACACAAAGCCGATTTGAAGAAAAATAACCAGGTCAAAACTTAAAGCAAAACCGATTTGAAGATTTGATATTATAATGCTAAAAGGTTTAACACTTCCTGGGATTATTGTTTCAGCTTTTTTATTTAACACTTTGTAAAACTCAAGACCACACACTTGGAAACGAAAAATACAGAGAAACCTACCCTGTGATTAAATCACTCTCTGACAGTATTTCATTAAAACAGTCATCTGTACCATAATTTTGATGAATATATTGGAAGCCAACTAAAACTTCAAATAAGCTTATCTTTGTCATAACAAAAGTCCTATTGATAATATTTTATCACTTGCAGCCACTTCCACGAAAATGGAATTACTGGATTAGGATTTTCGGTTTTGTCGTCTGTGAAAGAATTTCTTCACTGTTATTATCAATTTTAAACGCACATCGACACCAACTGCCGAAATCAAATAGCTGTTTGATGTGGCAAGCGAGCGACGCAGTAATTTGTAATACAGTACAAATATCAATTTCAAAAACAATTTCAAACAACAGCTCTTATTGTGTTATTGCGAACTGGAAAATTGCCACCTTTTCAAGTTTTGCGTTTTTTAATAAAAAAGAACCAGTGATGTTAAACTAATAATTACATTTTAATGTTCTTCCAAATGAAAATGTTTTCGACTACAATGCGTTATTGACGGCAGTGATTTGTCTGTGACTCTTCAACAGAAGAAACTCTTTGATGGTAAAAACAATAAAAACCGGATTCATGAAACAAATTTTCAGCCCTATAAACAAGAAGAGTTTAGTGGTTCTTCATTCCATAATTTCAACACAAAAATGCGAGGAAAGAAATCTTCAGAATCGCGAGAATTTGCCACTTCATATAAGGCGGGTCAAACATGAAATTCGTGATACGATGCCCGCAGGGAAAACGATATGCATTTATTTTTTGTATCCGACACGTTCTTTCAACTTTCAGATCGGAGAATAAACAGATTTACGTAACCAAATTCGCCAGTCAAAGAATGCGGCTTAGATAAGGGACAGCAAAACGAAACATCAAAACAGCTTCTAGCCATGTGTGTTTGAGAACTCTTTATAGCTTGAAAGAAGCGGTGGATTCTAAGTTTGTTTTTGAAATGAAGACTTTTCCAGACAGTAGATCGTTGACTTCGTTCGATTTCTTGCTCGATTTGTTCCACAATTGTGATACCGCACACGTACTCGCGGGTAATCAAAGAAACAACCGGCGGCAAAGAAGCCGGTGGTGTCCGCCATTTGGTTTCGCCGCGCAAGCGTTCCCTAAGATTAGGATAACAAATGGAATTTCTCAACAGCGCGCGCCAAGCAGCTTCCGGGCGAGGAAATACTAAACGAAACTCAAGACTACTGTTATAAGATTACCCGTTATTAAGAGCATATTCACTCGTGATTACAACCCAACTATTACACAGTCACCGCAGGAAAACACAGATTCGAAAACAGACTCAAATCTCGCTGCATAACGAAATGATATTTTCGGTTTTAATGCTTTTTATGATATCATTGCTTTCAGAATGGGCAGTTCAAAATAGTTCAGGTTCCTACCCATCTTGTTTTAAATTGTCAGCGTGGTTTACCGCGTAACCTCCTTCCTAGTGTATTAGAATTCGGAAAATGGTCAAACCCCTTATTCGTCCGCCTAAAGCTCCAATCTTTGTAGCGTCTGCTAAACACATTCGCCTTAATTAAAAGATCTCTTTATTCCAAACAATTCTTCCGATTCACGTCAGCTTTTAAAACAAGAACTAAATGTACAAGACAGCGGGTTTCAAGTGCGAGGGTACACCACTGTGATGAATCAATGATCAAACGACACTAAACAAACAACCGCGAGTGTCTCAAGCATCGATCCGAGACCACCGTACTAAATCCTCTTGCCCGCTAATAAACATTGAAATCAATCCGCACCTTCGAACGCAGTTCTGGTGAAAGAAACTTTGATAAAGTATGCTCAAGCACCAAAACCTTTTCAACCAATTAAAACAATAAAAAGAATAGGAACCCATAAAATTAGCTTGACTATTGTTTGATGTTGATTTCACCAACATAAAATTCTGTCATCCCTTCCTATCCGCAGAATGAACAAGAAATAAAGAAGAGCGTAGGTTCTTTGCGGAACGCTAGAAGCTATATCTCTTACGTTTGACCCTTGCTACCGTAACGTATCTTAAATACCTATCTAATCTTTTGGACAGGGCTGCAGGCAGAAACCTTCTGCTGGCGTCCTGAGTCTCGACTACACAAAATTCCAAAGCACAATATCAGTAATATCCCAAAAGCGAATGGTTGTTTCACCTCAGCGCAGATTAGTTACTGTTCTCTTTGGAATTCTGTGTTGATTTGCGTGCTACTTGAAAGTAGTAGTAGTATATTCACGCTGCGAACAAAGCAATCCAGCCGATGTTGTGTTGAATTCAAAACCTGTTGCTTACTGCAGTGAAACAATCTATCACTTACCGCCAATAATGGGCAGAAAACCCTGGACACAAATCGGCGCAGTTGTTACAGGTTTTCGCACTCTCCTCCTCGTGGGCTACCATACTCTGTGAAAATCACAAGCAGAACCTGTGGTCAATAATCTGCACTTTATGGCAGCCGAGCCCGCACATGTCAACTCGACAACGACGCTTTGGTTAATACAGTGGCCCATCAAGCATCCCTTGGTCTCAAATCTCCTCTTACCGAACACATGTTTCCCTTTTTCATTTTGCCTATATTCTGTTCCCTTAGGCAACTAGGCAAGGGCTTTGGGCTTTGTCCACCAAGCTTAAAGTAGCCCTCTCTTGTGACATACGGGATCAACGGTATATAAAATTCTCGACGACAACTAAAGCTTTAGGAAACGTGCAACTACGTTGTTGAACTGTAAAATCAATACAACCTTTTGAAGCGGATGATTGACACTTCAGAACGGTAATTAATGCATAATCCAATCAGATGCGCCGGTACGCATTCCACAGTGTCAACACACTTCCCCGTAAAGCGCGCTTTGATTCGTGAGAAAAAGGGAAATGTCGTGGGATGGTAAACTGGTGTCCCCCCGGGGAGGAAATGCCTGTCTACAAGTTGAATCTGCTGAAGCCAGTTACTAGTCTGAGTAGAGAAACAGGACGTGGAACCATCGACGAGAAAAGAACGATAGAGTTTTTATATGCGCAAGAAAAACAATGCTGAGATATGAACCAATCGGAGGCGTGGAGTTCTCTATTATGAGTTAATACTCGAGAAAACAAATAATATAATAACTTTTTGAAAAAGAACGGTAATAAGGTGGGTTTGTATACAGAAACGAAGGTAAACATGGTCAGTAATTTCTGATCGAAGAATGCATGCTTTGAAAGTACGTGCGACGAGTCGGATTCGATAATACACCACCCGCTATTTTGATGATAGTTAAAAGTTCTACAGTTGTAATTATTACAGCCTCGACGGAGCCGACTAATTTTCGGGCGCAAAGCAAAAAACACGTTTTACCTTATCCCCTTTGCAATGTTGGTGCGTTGCGTAACTATAAAATCACATATCAGTATTCTACAGGGAAAAGGGGTGTTTAAAGAATTCACCCAAAACTGTAGATAGATGAAGAAACTAAAGGACGACGATATGAATTCTGTATAAACAGTTCATACATGTATGGACTGACTAGAATGCACCTGAAAATGTTAAAACGAGATAAACACGCAAATACCAAAGAAGTTGAACAAGCTCTTATTCCACTTCGACATTTAGTTTATAATTGCAAAGTTGATAGAAAAAAGTGATCATTAGAGGTGATGGCCTCGTTGGTCATTATCTATACTGTAAGAAAATTTCAACTGAACTGTGACGAAGTTAAGCACTTCAGTGCAATTCCCGGAACAATGACGCAATAAACAATGGGAGGTTTTCAATTCAAGATACCGCACATAAAGCAATTTTCGTATTCGATCACTGAACTTGGGATCAGATATGATCTCACCTTATCACAAACAAAGACTAGAAATGTATCTCGTTGTGACCTTAATTTTATTCGCCTTGTTGCTTGATATTTGAAAACTCTTGGCACACGAATCGGTAGAATATTTTTTGATTCATTTATTAGCGCTACTGGATAAATCCGATCACCTACTGTGCAATATTCCACAAGTAATTACTTGGTCCATTTAGCTGTGAAACACCTTCTTGCCAATAACAATGAAAAACGTTTTGCAAGAAAAATATCATTTGTTACTTACACAAAGCTCCCGTGAAGTCCATTATTGTCTGAAATAATAGAGAAGGTAATCGACCAAGATCGCTGTTTTTATAAGTTCCAAGGTGAGACAACATTCATTGTCTAATTTAGCGAGTTCGTTAGTGGAAAAAAGGCTGAAAAGCTGAAAAGGATTTTTTTTTAATGTTTTAGATATGCACCTCTGGCGAGTGAGAACTGGACCGATTGGAAATTCACTTTTGCAACTGCTATATTGTTCAGTTCGGCAAGTGAAACCACCTGAAGGTCATTAATCATTCCTGGGTCAGGTGGTGCTATAATGATGCAAAATTGTCGAAACTTGTACCACTAGAGCACACTAACAAATCAAAGTCTAACAAAACAACTAACCGCAGAATTGCTATTCCAGTAGAATTACCTCATCCCAGACAGTGAAGGAAAAAGGAAAGTTGTTAAAGATGGTGGGAATTCGCAGGGGATCTCAGCTTCCCGCTTCCCGTACCATTTACTTTCAGTTACCGCCCCTTGCTTGGGGGCTTCTGCCTTTGCGCTTTATACTGATTCAAGTGTTCTGTGAACCTTTCTCTTATCTTCCCCGCTTCCACCTCCTCAAAAATACCGACATATCTCGGTTTACTTCTCCTCTCCCGGTTCCCGCCCCATTTACTCCTGGGATCCCGCCTCCCAGTTCCCTCCACCTCCCAGTCCCCCTCAACGAGATCGAAAGGGAATGGAGATAGCAGAGTTTGACATGGGAACGGAGGTGGACACTTCTGGCGGTGTTCACACCAAAATATATGATTTTTTTGTAGCCAGTTACACATCTTACTGAATAACTTTCCCAGCTCTCATTCAAAACGGTAAAATTTATACCATATTTAATTTTTATACTATTAGGCAAAACATAACCTATTTTAGACCAAATATGGTCAAAGTCTGTATCCGCTATTCGGCTGGACAAAAACGCACATGCCTATATACAGTCAAACCTATTTATAAATGTCCCGAAACCTCTCCTCTTATTTAGTGTAAGACTCTCTTTTAAATGGTGTTAGTTTTCTTTAATGATCTCCCAACGACGTTTTTGTTACTTTCACCTTTATAAATCAAACGGTCGCTTTTTAAAATTGGATAACATGTGAGTGTGGTCATTTTCAGCATATTGGCAATCATATTGTTTTCTTTTCAAATCATGTTTTTTCTTTTCAATCATATTGTTTTCTTTTCAAAAACCACGAATAGAAGTATATAACACTGCGTGGTTAATGCTTGCTGACGGTGACTCTTCCTTAGTGTGAAATTCTCCGGCAATTGATTTCTCTTTTAAACTAGTCGAGCCAGTGTCAAGCGATCAGTTTGGACAGTTAGCCATTCCCCAAGGACTCTGACTTTAGCTTATAAAGTGATTCACCTTCTCCTCCTCGGCCCCGGAGGGGGGGAGGGGGCTGGGACGGATTTTCCGTGGTAGTCCTTCTAATGAGGCCTGAGCATTGGGGGCAAATAGTTTGCCCTCGGATCGCTTCTGTTGAGGCAGCAACTTTGTTTGGTCGCCCTTTCGCTCATTATGGAGCCGACAATGTTCACAGGCTGAGTGCAGATAGTTAATATTGAACAAGAATAAACGAAATGCGAACTGCAATATTCCATTCTCAGTAACTCTCGGGAAACAGAATTCACCTTCAGGTTAAGTTATACGAGAACGTGATCTATTATGTTGTACGTCCATTAATCAATGAATGATGGAGCCGTTAATTAAAACAGATAGGAAAAAATGTACCAAAAATAGTATGACCTAGCCCATTTAATACTGATTTGTTATCAATACTAAGAGTTAATGAGGCCAGCTCACCGACAAGGGAAATGCCGCTTTTTTATACGCCCATTTCAAAGCTTTTTATACCCAAACTGAGAACCAAATCGGCACTCTGAGTGATTTCAGTAACATCTTATAATGCATCAGAAAAAATCTGTAGTTACGTTTAGTTTAAATCTCGTTCGTGACCGGTCGTTATATATCTTTTATGTATAATCTCACTTCTTTATCGATCACAAATTAGTTATCACAGTTGTCTCACCTTTTAACTTATATTTACTTTTAGTCTCCTACTCATTACGTTTCGTTTTAATTTAGTGACTGGTATTGCTTTCTAAAAATAGATGGCAATTCAGAGGTCATCTTTTTCTTACTGTCTTGTATGCCTATATCAAAAGCAATCAACCCGAAAGCTACCGTTAAACACTAGTACACACACGAAGCAAATTCTCTGTTTACGTCGCACAGTCCTTCCTTTCTGTATGAAATGTCGACTGAGAGCTATTCCAACGATATGAGAAGCTAAATCACAAAATGGTAGCGACATTGAACCGAAAGAAGGAAAATAAAACTCATCATCTATTTATCTGTGGGCTTTCTTTTGACCACTTCCAGTAATAATAGGACTGTAATTATATCTTCTAAACTGTTCTTGTTATTTCCACGGGGGACACCGCTCTTTCGTAACACTGGTGATCAATGTCTAATCCTTCTCAGTAATCACTAAACTCAGGTGAAATACAAACTTGCAGGTCGTGAGAATTATAAAAAATGATCACCATGGAAACCAGACTGAAGAAAATGTGTACCTTGACTTTAAGTGAGTAATATACATGAATATAATGAGTAAACGATACAAAACTAAAAGAGACGATCCTCTTTTGTGTAGAGACACCCTGGGAAAGAGGTTGCTAGGAGAACGAGAGTATTTATAGGCAGTGTTATACCTCGTGGGCCGGTTCAAGTGGTGATTTATTCTAGTTATAATGCTGTTTTATCTCCTTAGTTAGTTGTCGCTAATGGGTCGCCTCAAGCAACCAAATAAAACCGAAGTAATCAGGGGTACGTCAGAGAGCATGTGCTCTGATCCCGGCCGTTTATAGACCCCCGCGGCAGTGTGGATTAATTTTTAGTCGAAAAGTAAAAGTGAATTCTATTTGTTAAAAATGAAATTTTAGGATTGAAACCAATCTTGAAGTAGGATCGTTCATCACAAAACAGCTTCCATTTAATAGTTCGTTGAGACTTAATAAGGATATTGCAATCACTATCAAAAGTTAACTTTTCGGTGGACTTTCCCAGTGCTGTCTCCTTGATTCCCTGAGCATACGAAGAGAAATATTCATTACATTCCACTGTTTATAGCTATGTAAATCATAGGTATACCTCATACATCCTTTCAAGTTCAATAACACTTGGTTTGACTGTATTTCTTAATATTTTGCTTCATTTCATTAAAAGTAGAAAATTTTAATGTTTTTATAAATACCCAAAAGCCGCGCCAATCGGCAAGTTTGTTTTAAAAGCAACTGAGCCGGTTGTTTGATGTAAAGAATTAAAGCCTGGTTCGTTGAAAAAGTCCAATATGGACTGAGACGATTTCTTACAGTTACCGATGACGCTTGCTTAGTGACTTGCTTAAAATGTTGAAACTTACTTTTAAAATTCGGCCGGATTCTTTCTTTTCTGTCCTCATCGTTCCAGAAATGATCAAGGTTCTCGTGATTACAGCAACTCTTTTCACGAAAGCTTTGGGCAAATAAATACCTGTCTTGTTAAAATTTAATCATTAAATGAAACTGAAGCGACAGCAAACAAAAGAAGCTGGTCGATACACCTGCGGTAATGGGATACTTAGGAGTCGACAGACAGTCTCTGTTTTGTATGTAATAGATCTCTATTCTCCATTGCTTTCTTCCTGCATTTAAGACATAAAACAAAAACAAGTTGTAGACCATCTTTTCTTTGCCTAATGGAAATCATTCGGGTAGGAAACCCAGTGTCGCTGTCACGTTTCGTGTCCGTGAACTGGTTGCATTTTGGCTTTTAAAATCTTTGAGTACCAGGTGTTTTTTGTCATGTGATTCAACCGTCTGAGTTACAGGCCAGAATGCTGAGCACTGGAAAGAAAGCTGTTGACCCATATTTTAATGTGATTTTATGTTGTGCTGAAAACATTTGAGCCTCTTTTCAATTTTTAACTTATCGGCCATTATTTGTCAGCTGTCTTTACACCCAAAGATAGACTGGCGGTACTTTCAAAAGACTGTGTAGTCTACAAACTTTTAATTTTAGCTGTGTGTGGAGGAAATTGCCTTGTTTTAAATAGCACTTTCAATTCTTTTCTTTGTTGAAAATTAATTTGGCAGGTAATCTTGGTGTCGTGTAGTGTTTAATTGCCTTCCATATTGGCTCCATCGTTACTCTTCCGGTGAGTGTAACATTACCGACCTTTAGCATAGAGAACGAGGACGTGGACGTCAACGACCGGAAGTCAAAAAACCACAGTTCCAGGCTACTGCGCATGTCTAGACGTCCACAACTTGTCGTCCACATGACGTTGT
>Ga0126336_10000402_pt1 | contig 17030 bp, 7 predicted proteins | sample SidCmetagenome_FD_92530 | JGI IMG/M metagenome (GOLD analysis project Ga0126336, IMG submission 92530) | Coral microbial communities from El Islote,Puerto Morelos, Mexico - Siderastrea C C metagenome | ecosystem: Host-associated > Invertebrates > Cnidaria > Coral | place: El Islote,Puerto... | reverse complement strand
CTAGTAACTCTATTAGTTCCTATTGAAAATGCAACCCCATTATAGTCAATCCAGTCGTGAAAATGCGACCCCATCCAGCGGCACATCCCCATTAGCCTATTACTAGGAAGTACACCCCCCGGGACTAAACTATTACGCATTAGTATACGCTAAATCCATGGTTTTCGTTCGTTTACTTTTGACTATTACACAATAACTGTAAGATATTGTTTCACGGGTTAAGTAAAACCACTCTAATAAGGCACTTCTTCTGGGAAATAGGCCATAGTTTTGTATTACAGTAGTACGTATTATAAATTCTTTTCAGTGGACAAAGTAGGCGGAGTTCATCGGTTGACCGAGTCAAATCCGAGTCCCAGTCATGATCAAATGACAGAGTCAATAGAAAATTTCTCCGTACTGGATAAAATCTTCTCACAAGTAGAGGAGACAAATGGTTTTTGTTGACCGTTTAATTTGTCTACAGTTCTCAGCCCAGAGCACTATATTTCCCAAAAGTACTCTTCCGAATGGACCAGAAAATTTTAAATATTGTCAGGAATTTTCGTAGTATTCTTTTAGTTTGCAATGAAATAATCCGCTGAGACTCTAAAAAGGCAAACCTAAATGAGATCTGATTTTGTCATTCCAAGTTAAAGAGGTATACATTCAGGCAAATGCAATTTTCATTCAAGTTTCCATGGTATTGTTTGACGGCACATTTATCAAGATGAAAAGTGTGTTATCAAATGACATTTCACAATCCATTTGCACAGTCGGCTTTGATTTCACAACGAACTTATGTATTAAATCGCTGAGAGTTAAGAAATGACTTGGTACGACTCAGACTTTATGTACTTGCTCAGATTTTAGGTACCAAAAAAACACATTTACCTTTAGCATTTAATTCTAGTCACATTGCTTTTACACAAGCAAAAGCTGGTTTATTTACTAAAAAAATGAACGATATTTCAAGAGCTCCCAGTGATTTATGGAGTCAAACACAAGCAACGCGTAATTGTCTTGTAAGCGGCGCATTCGAAGAAACTAGGCTAGGCTCTTTTAAGGTAGGCCGATAAACTACCACGACCATTTGACTCGGAATCGTTTCTGACTCGGACTCTGTTTTGACTCGGGAAATAGATTTACTCGTCGTTCATTAGTTTAAGCTATGCAGATAAAGATGCTAAATTGTCGAACAAGGGTTGGCAAGTTAACCGAGAACTCAGTTGATAACAGAATGGACAAGGCGGTTAAGTAGAACTGTTGTAATATAGTTTTTGTTATAGAGCTGTTCAGTTCGTTCAAGAGAAAAAAACTTCTATTGCAGCTAATAGTTATCCAACAAACTTTCTCGGTTTCCAAACTGACAATTTCTATGTAATACTGTTGTAAAAGCAATAAACTCGAACTCAAGTGAAATAAACTTGAATATAAAACAGTTTTTGATATGAAGCAGACATTGTAAATATCAGTTTAAGCGGCATCTAATAATTATATCGAAGGAGAACTTGAAGCAGCTGTTAATTTGCATGAAAGCCATATATGATAACCAATAAAATGGCTGTATGATTGTAAAAATATTGAATAAAAGTGTCAAATAAGCTTGGTGGGTCTTTTGAGATGCGAAAAGACAGGAGATAGGAGCTTAGTTTCGGTGGTACAAAGCGAAAGCCTAAAAACACCTCACAAATAAGGAATTAAAAAATGTGATTAAAAACTAGCATCTTCTTTCGTGAAATGTCACCTCAAACTGCCTCAACATCCATAAGTTTTTGGAGGGAAAATATCGTGTTTAGAGTGCGAAATAAGGCGGTCGGTTAGATTTTCAGTGAGCCAACAACAGTACGAAAAATTTTCCGCTACCTTAGGGGGCCGTAAACAGTTCTTGCGTTCCTTATCCCCTTGACGACTGGCTTCTGTAAACATCGAGTGCAACTTGCCAATATACGAATCTACGGTAGAACAAGCCAAATGACGAGGGCACTCGCAAGGAAAAAGCCCTTCCTCACCAATGTGGGGACATCCATTTCGGTGAGGCTGTCTTTCCCTTGGCGTCCTTGTATACCAGAAAACGGCAAACATCTATTGCAAGGTGTTGATCAGGGATTTCTGGCTAAGAAGTGAGTAAAGGAAACTCTCGAATTCATCCTTTACAGAGGCCTTTTGCTTAGAATAAGCAGTGGAACAACAATACTGCCGCTGGAGCTCTCTTGTCAATTGCTTGCAATTCAAACGAAACCGCTTTGGGCTTTGGTGGGATGAGGTATCTCCTAAAGTAGCCACAGCTTTGGTAAAAGCGAAATGGGTGGTCGCTTGGGTAACAACAGGCAGGGCAACTGACAGCTGGGGTGAATAGGCGAGCCACAGGGGGTAGGACCTGAAAGAAAAGAAACAAACAGGGAGCTTGTCGGAGAAGTTTTATTGCGACTTCAGTACTACACACGTAGCCACTTGACACTATCCTACAACAGAATAATAATATATCTCCCTATTCACTCTTACGATAGATGACAAGAAATAAAGGCCACTTTGGAAAATGAAAAAGATTTGTATGTCGTAATTTATAAAACAACAGTACTAATAAGGGGGGAAAATTAACCATAGACGCGGGCCAAGGGGGGGGGGGTGGAATACGGTTAGACTGGAATAATCCTAAATACCCACAATTCCCAAGGCAGAAGCCAGGTTGTGAAAAATCCTGCATGACTCGGGCGCAGGACAACGCCTTTAGCACCTTTGGGTGCTAAAAGATAGCCCCCGTAGGATATGAGAAGAGACCACCAAACCTTGCGGGGCCGATTAGGTCCGGAACAGCAATAGTGCATGAAAAGCCGTGACATGTGATAAAACGCAGGACTTCTGGTATAATAAAATTTGGCGGGAAAACATACAGGTTGCGAAAAAGAAGAAGAGGGGGGCGATGGGGTAGATGCGCAAAGAGGTTAAGTCCCGCGGCGCCAGGTGACGCCGAGAAGAAGGCCGATAGTCATAAATAGAAACAGATTGCGCTTCGGCGCCAAAGACACCGCCCCATGCAAAGGAGGAGGCATCTGCACATAGGATGATCAGTGATGGAACTCTTTGCGCCAAGGTAGGAAGCCGCTCCAGGATTCCAAAAACGTCCACTGCGATCTCCGACTTCAGAGGACTGGAGATGTGGATTGGTCTAGTCCAACGAGCCCCCCTGCTGATAGCAAGGTTAATTTCATTAAGAAACAAACGAGCGTCCGGGACAGCCAAGGAAAACGAAATGCATTTTCCTAAGAGGCGATGCAAGGTGTTAACGTCGGTGACATTAGATGGAAGAAGCGATTGAACTGGGTCGCAAAACTTCTGCCGCTTCTCCTCAAGGAGAACTGGAAAAGCCCACTGACAGGAGACCACCAAAAAACCTAAGTAAGGGACCAACTGACGGGGGACGTGAATAGATTTAGCCAGGTTAACAATATATAATAACCCAAGGAGACAAGAGTATAACAAACAATAAAGCTAGCTGAGGAGGCCTGAGCAAAGGATCGCTTATGGTCCGAGGCAATGCGCGCATAGGTTGGAGCCTGTGCAGGTAGCTTAAGTTTTCCTGTGTGGCGATCGTCTATGTACAGAGAACAGGGAATAGAGAAAGAACGAAAATAATGCGAGGCAAGAAGACCTGTATATAGAATAGTAAATGTAAGCTATGGATTTCCACGCGAATGGGATTGTTTTACTAACAAAGTACCACCCGGCCAATTGAAAGCAAAAAAAGGTGCGACTGGCGGGAGAAACAAAAACATGGTCATAACCTGACTTGTCGTCACAAACTGACAAGTAAGAGCCGTAATAGAATCTAAATTGAAAGGATTGTCCTTAATCCAGATATTAAGGAGGGGGTAGTCGTTACATAAGCGCGGCTTAGTAGGCTCAACTGTCAGCGGAATGACTAGGTGGGGCCTCTCAACTTCATTGACCTTTCCCCAAACAGAAATGGCCCAGTACTAACCTATCGATTATAGTATTCGATATAAATTTAACAAAAGGTTTACAAGAAATTGAATAATGGAAAACCCGATGACGTGGAAGGTCAGTTTGGTAAGACTGTCCCTTGTAATCACCCTTAAAGGGTGCAAAAAAGTCGTGTACGTCAACTTTATGTTCAATACACTTGAGGACTTCCTGCACACGGTCGTAAGGGGCGACGGCAGCAATACATTGCCACGATGGAAGGTAACTGTGAATATTTCCGGCCATAAACGCGTCTGGGTCTCTAAAAGAAAGCATCAAGACATCTGCAGTTTTGGAGCCTTTAAGGACATCTCTAATAAATGTTGGGCACCGAGTTGTCGGGCACTGCCATGCCCTGAGTCGCGTTTTAAGGCATACCCTTATAATCAACCCATCACTGGCGGGGAGCAGAGGCGCACAAGGGGTCGAAATCTTCTTATAACTCCAGTCCGGAAAGGAATAATCACTGACTCGAAGGCGCTTAAAGGGAAAAGGAGAAAAATAAGAAGGGGATATGAGAACCCTTAACCCGTTGTTCCGAGGGGAATTAGACTACCATTCGAAAACTGCCATTCCTAGAGTGGGGGATAACAAAAACCTAAATTTTACAATAACTGAGCGAATTCTCTCGTGCTGATTGGCTAATTTTCATTGTCAATAAGAGTACAGACGGCTGAAACACGTAAAGCTGATGCAATCAGCAAAAGTTTTGTCAAACTTTTCAGCGCTTCACTTGGTGAGGCGAGAATTACCTGGACACCACAAACTAGAAGTCGTCAATGAGGAAATCATCTAAAATTTATGGGTTAAAACTGGAGAAACCATTGCAGCCTTAGAGCGAAAGGATGAGGATGTTTGTTGAGGATTCAGAACTGAAAATCGGCGGTGAGGGGGAGTTTGCGCTGTCGATGAAATTAAGCTGAACCATGTTTTGGCGAGTTATTTTGCGAACAGTATCCACTGGAATAAAGGTTAGTTGAGCAATTCGAATTTTTCCTTGTATTTCTGGCCTATTCTTACTTAAGTTTTAATTTACGAGCCTGTGATTCTCGGAATTACAGCGATGAAATTCAGATTCTGCGGCAATCGCATCTTCCATTGACTCTTGCATTTCTTTTCTCATTTAAAAATCAGTTTTGGCTTTTTGTTGTTGTAAAAAACAAATTGACGTCAGTGTTTTATGCGTCTGTCCTCTTATTGATGATAAATTTCGTCATAACATTATCAAAGGTTTGTTGTAGATCCACGAGCCGCAGGCAATTTGTTAACTAAAAGACTGTAAAAATGTGATATACATGAATCTTTTATTATTCAAAACGCATCAGTTATTCTGTTATTTTGACCACGACCAAAAGGCTTGGTATAAGAGGTATAGCATCCTTGCTGCGGTCTTCTGAAGCAATTAGCGGCCGTGTGCCCAGGGATGCCACAATAATAACATCTGATCCGGTTAGGACGGGTAGGAGGGCGCGTGGGCTAGGTAGAAGCTTAGAAAGTCGCAGGCGCGGTCTTCTTGTGGGCCTTGCCGTCCTTGGCCAGGCTGTCCAAAACCTTTGCGTAGTCTTTGTCCGAGAAAAGAGCTAGAAAATAGGCTTTAAATTTATCAGTTGATACTTGAAGACGTGAGCGCAGGCCTTCAATCGCAGCGTCTAGGAATGAAGCCTTGTCATGCGGTAGACGGAGGGCCTCTCGGGCAAAACTTTCAGCCATTGACAGGGCCGTGTACTTATCAAAATCTGCTCTGCTGCGCAAACCATAAGTCCCCTTTCGACTAGCCCTCCAGAGATTCAATTCACCTTAGGAGTTGATCCATCGTCTAACAGACAAAAGAAAGAAATCTTATATCGGAAATGTATATACATACATAAATAAATTTCATCAGCAGTATACAAGTAATCAACATACTAACAAGAAAGCCTGTCATAAGTGGCAACAAAGCTTGGAGCTCATACGGTCATACCCTCCTTTTCCTAAACGAGGACAAGCATTGAGATAAGAAAGGCAAGCAAAAGACAACTTGAATAAAAGAACTAAAACGGTCGAAAAACAGACTCGTACCCAGTCGCTTCTCTTGTCCGAGCTGTGGCTTATGGGTAGTATTTGATGAGTCCGCAGTGCATCAAGGGAAGGACGGAAGAACATTGCGAAGCATTGTCTCTTTTTCTCCCTCCTTCCCAAAAGGATTTGCGTGCATTGATCGCCTTTCCATATTCCAATGCGAAAAGGAATGGATAAGTGGCGACTGGGTACGAGTCTGGTCGAAATATTTATTATGTGCGGGAGCTAGAGCGGAAAATAAGACAATACTGAATAGAAGCGAGGCGAAGAATTTTGCTTCTGTTGAAAGGAGTAGCAAGGCGATAAAAAGGGCGCGGAATTTGAAAAGTTCTTATAATGCCAGAAACAACGAACTAGATACAAATTACACTGTGAACGGAAACAATCTAAAATATATACGAATAGACAAAATGAAAGTACTAAGGCGAATGGTAGCAAAGTATATGCAACAAATTTAAAAGATGACAGTAAGTCGTTAAAACAACAGAGTAGTGGGAAAACACTGTTATAAATTGGAGAAAATTAGTTATTTTCAAGCTGACACAACGAATGAATACAGTGCTGCAAAACTTAATAAAAGAAGCCAAGAATAGGGCGTAAGATGTATAGCATAAAAGTGTCCCTACAAAATGCTAGAAAGAATCGAACGCTCTGGAGCCAGAACGTACAATTGATAAACCGCTCGACAGAGCCAGAAAACAAAGTGGCCGTGAAACAATCTAAGCTCTAGAGCCACAGAATGACACAAAAAGTAAAAGCTAGGGAGCAGTGAATTTAGCAAAATTGAACCCCTGCTAGTAGTACACGTTCGACAGAGTCAGGAAACAAACATGTTTCACGAAACAACTTCTGCTCTGGACCTGGAGCCACACAATACACTGACAAGGCCAGGGAGCAATGAATTTAGCGAAATCGAGTCCCTGTTATCACAGGTAACCAAAGTGTAATATGAGAGTTTGTATGGAGCTGAAATTCGATCGAAAATAATCGGTGGTTTTCCGCCGAAAATACATTAAAATCGAAATGAAGTTTAAAAAACCTTACCTGTTGTGTGTTTGCTGTGTTTTTATCGCTTTTCCGAGGTTCCGGAGGCCGTTTTGGGCGATTTTCTGCTTAAACGGTCGATGCGATTAGCACGTGACATGCCGTCGCATCGACCGTTTAAGCAGAAAATCGCCCAAAACGGCCTCCGAAACCTCGGAAAAGCGATAAAAATGCAGCAAACACACAACAGGTAAGGTTTTTAAAACTTTATTTCGATTTTAATGTATTTTCGGCGGAAAACCGCCGATTATTTTCGATCGAATTTCAGCTCCATACAAACTCTCATATCGTACGCTTTGGTTACCTGTGCTGCTATTAGTACACGCTCGACAGAGTCAGGAAACAAAAATTTTCGTGAAACAACTTCTGCTCTGGAGCCACAGAACTATAACAAGACAGCATAACGAACGAACTTGTTATTCAAGGCTTCTTTTCTTTTTTTGTTTTTCACTGTACATTTATTTGCTTAAGGGAAGGATTCACGGTTTAGGGCAAGCTTATGAATCTAAATGCTGTTTTTCGCCTGTGCACGCTGTAGCGAGTATGCAAGCAATATTATTTCATAACATTGTTAAAGAATCAATCAGAAGCGAGTAGATTGATCGGGTATGAAATTTTCTTGTCAAAGTTTCGCGTTTAATGATTTCTTAGCTATTTGCACACGTCCCTGGCAGCCATTTGACCAAAGCACTCGCAAATAGCGGCAAATTCATCAACCATGGAATAAAACCTTCGGGTCAACAATAAATTCAACGTTGGCAGGGTTGGTGCAATCCACTAATATTTCCTGCGAATTTAGTCCTCCGGGGAGTAAAAATAACACATATCACTACTCAAGCTCAATATATAAGATTTACCACATCCGCCAAAGTTGGTGGATTACTAACTTAAAATACTTAACAAAATTGATTCATTCAAAAGAATTAAAGAATTATGCCAGACAAGCGAGTCGCTTATATGCACGTAGTCAAGGATTCGCGCTAGACCTTCATTAACTGCCAGCTCAGCTGGGTGGAAAAAATCATCAATTGCTCGTGTCCGCGCTGAAGATGATCTTCTCGCGCGCTCGGGAATATTTGGCCTCTTACTCAAACAGGAACTGCCCCTGGTCCAAATGATTTTTCCTTAATATAGAATATTGCGTAAATATCCTCTCCTCGGCTTAATTTCTACTGAGCCGGTTTGATTATCAATTCCTTATAAACTAAGATTTATTATCCGTCACATTTCGCCAAATACTTCCTTCAAATCGTCAAGATAACCTTTCAAAGTCTTAATAATATATCCATTCTTGTTTTCCTCTAGAAATCTTCTAATGAACGGCACTTCATTTTCCTGGCCCCTCACAAGCTTTTCAAAGTACAGTTTATTGATCTCTTGCATCTTCTTTCGTTTTAGGATGAGGTTTGGTTCCGAGACCCAATTAAGCTCCTGCTGGGCACCGAATACCTTCTCATAGCTCAGCACCGCGTCTTTTTCCATCCGCAGTAGCTCGATGATTCGCCCAATGATCACTCCGGTAGGAAGGAGATCTAACGCAGGATCAGTCGACATCGACTGTCCGTTTGAATCTCGCACCAGCCTCCGCGCGATTTCAAACAGTAACATAAAGTGAAGTTCATTGATGGGGCTTATAGCGTTGAAAAGCGCCGACTTCATGCCTTTGGTGTTCAACTTGTAACACATATCACCAAGGCCTTTGCTCGTGACTCCACTTTTAGACAACAAAGCGCACATTTCGGGATAATCATAATAATTCAATCGCCCAACGACTTTTATCAATCCGTGTCCCGGACAAAGCGCAGTCGGCATAAGCTCCACCTTAAACTTCTTGTCAGCAGCAAACTTCAGAAAGAAAGGGCCACTGTCCTTTTCTCGGTTTTCCATAATAATGCAGCGTAGAAGATTAACCAGAGTTGCACCACTCATTCCCATGATAGAAAAGGTGTGACTGTTTACCTCCTGAAAATCGGCCAAGTTCATCGCCTTTGCATTTTTGACGAAGAACAACTCATTGGCTTCACTTTGTCTCTTTAGCTCTTCCTTCATGGCCTTTGTTTTATCTTTCCAGCCTTCAAAGCTCCAGTCCAACTTCTCGACGTCTTTGCTGTCACCCATTGTTCTTTCGTTTTCTTTCAGCGAGCTGAAGGAAATAACAAAACCGTTAACAAATAAGGAAAAGATAATGTAAAGAGAATTTTGATTGACTGTCGAAGGAGGTAATTTTACTGAGCCTCCTACGGTAACAGACATTCTTTTGGGTACACGTGTTAGGACTTCTTTCCTGGGTAGCATTGAGTGGCGAACGCAGGAAAACACTTTTGTGAAAGCTTTTTCGTGCGCTTGGCACCGGTTCGCAGGAACCTGGTAACTATCGCTGTAGCTCTCAAATGGTACAACTGTACCCCATTTTTATCGCATGTGCGCAATGCAATGACACAAAACCGCAAAAAAGAAAAAAACGTGTTTCAGGGAAGCCGCGATACTTCTGGTCAGCAGCAAACTGACTTGGTATTACAAGGGCGTGTTATCTCCAATATCCTGGATGAACTTTCAACCAAGGAACTAGTTTTTCGGTCAGTTTCTTTGTTCAGCATATTATGACTTTTGATGAAACTTTTACCTGGAAGTAGCAATCGAAAAAACAAAAACAAAAAACCTCCAACCGGGTCCTGATCCCGAGATTGTACACTGGGAACTACTACGCGCAGAATGGGCATTCAGGGGACTTCTTGAGCTTCTAAAGTCACCAAAAATAGACATTCCCAGCAGCCCATTACAAATACGCGAATCTCATTGGCTTAAGCATCGGTGTCTATTCGCCTATAGCCAACCGCTGCGCACGCTATGTCCATGTCGTCTGACTTTCATGACAAAACTCTACCCAACTGCCAACTATTTAATAACTAGGCGAATTATAAAAACTACGTTTTATGGACATCGTCATCGTTGAAAGCAATTAGAGCAGTTTGATCCAAAACAGAAGAGAAAGCCCTGACATTTTCGCCTTCTAAAGGTTGGCATTGATGCGTATGAATAAATTAACAAACACCTGTTGTCCACTGTTTCGATTCTTGAAAATCAAAACTTTGGCCATTTTTTTCCTCGATTAGTCGTTTAAAGATTATAGCTATCCCTTCCATTCTAGGGTCAAATCTTGAGACATTTCATTCACTTCTAACTTTTGCATCAGTGAACAACTGAAAATCCTTTAATTGTTACCACTGAAAATAAAGTTGTTGACCAGTTGGTTCATGTGGCTGTTTGTTTTTCGATTTTTTTCCAAGTAGATTTTCAGCAAAATTTGCAAAAATATATCCTTGCCAGAATTAGGAGGTGTGAGGTAAACAACTATTACGGCAGAATTTGCCGAAGCTGACCTTTATGTTTACTTGCCGATAAACAAAGATTCCTCAGTCATGTGTTATCTTAAGCGCATAAAGCATGTCAAGTATTATTATAGGTTTCTGTGTTTCCTCTTATATGTTTAGTCTTGTTGGTTCCGGATAAAACATAACAACCTCTTTCTCGTTTCCTCGGTTTTAAACTGAATCTCGCGAAAAACTGGGATATTTTCAACGAGTCAAAGCGTTTTGTGGAGGGAGCTTTGCAAAACAGTACTTATCATATTGTTCTATACTATGACTCAAAAAAACAGCATGGTCACAAAAACACAAAGAAGAGTCAAAATAGATATCCTATTTAAAATCGTAGTTCTCTTTTAAAATCGCCGTTTTCACGGTTAAGCTTTATGAAGCGACTAGGTGTAGAAAGTTCATCCTTTCAATTGTAAGTATGAGAAGCTATATCCGAGAATGATATTAACAGAAGTTAAACGTTACGGGACGCACAATGGCGTGTCCGTCTTTAGATTGCGGCCACAACTGTCAGTTCAACAGCAATGGGTCACGCGAAAAACTCACTCCCATGCGTTACGCTTTTGGTGGCTAGAACTCCAAAAGAAGTACCCTTCACAACAATGCCCACATTTTAAAAAAAAAATCGAAATTGATTGTGTAAAATCATTTTTGACTATTTAACCTCAAGTTCCATTTGAATGGCCACTCTAAAGACTTTGATCGGATCTACGTATATAAAAGCATTGATGGTTTGTGGTTTCGCTAAAAGATATATACATTGTACAAATATTGCCTCTGTGGACGATTTATCCATCCTGATTTCTATTCAGTCTTTCAGATTAAAGTTTCCACCTTTTGTCGTAAACATTACGTTCGAATTCATCCCCGCGACATGAACATTGTTTTGATCGTTCTTCTCACTATTCACAAAAACATCCCATTCCCTTTAAAAATCCATCACGAACTGTTGTCTACCTTAAAAGAAAATCTATCCTTACCTTGAATGTTCCAAGAACAAGTGAAATTGCCCAAGCTTTATGTGGCAGATTCAGCGGGCAGCTTATTGCCAAACCTTATTGAACAATAACGCAGATGTTACCACGAGGTCGTGAGCAAAACAAAAGCATCAATTTTAAGTTTTCAGTTTTGTTATGATTATCAAATGATGCGAGGTGGGCTGTCGGATTCTGGGATAATCAAATCATCAAGTCGCAGTTAGAGACCGCTACATTTTCTCAGCACGCCCAAATAAAGTCAAGAGTGCCTCGTTGACAAGTGCATTGGGAATCGCGTTTCCTGTAGCCCTCTTTTCAAAACGAAACAGCAGTAGATGAAAGATTTGCACTTTTGAGAAGAACAAATATCGGAAGCAGTGACCCTTGAGTCATTGGCGGGTCGAGTTAAAGTAGCGTTACAAACAAAATTAAATACTTTGGAAACACTGTTCTTTTTCTAGAGTGTTTTCAATTTCGTTTGTTCGGAAATCTTAATCTGACGTGAATTTTCTCGTGCAATTAAGGTCAACAGAAATACAACTGTGCCTTTTGTAAGGCAGGTTTAAGAAGAAACCAAAATCAGTCGGTGTTGTGTGAAGTAAGGGCACTTCAACACAGCTAAAGATCACAAACAAAGAACTCGTAATGAGGAATGATTCATCTTCTGTTCTCAATCTCGCTCTTGTTGTAGCACCCACTCTTTTCATACCGCATTCTTGTTTTCTAAGATTTTTGAAGGAAGCAAGTTCAGAGGTTACAATTTCTTTCAATTTCCTTTTTGTAATTTGTACAGAAAGCAGATGAAGAGGAAGCTAGGAGACCGGATGTTTTGAATTGTAAATCTTGACAGCGATACGCCTCACTGCAATTGCAGCGGCATGAGTGCACTGCTCACCTACCGAGTCCTCGTTTCTTTTTGTTAGCGGTGTACTTCATTAAATAAAACGCGTAGAGCTGGGAATGTAGAAATGGAACAGAATTGCTGTGAGGGGAGGGAAGGATCTAAGGGCAGATTTGGGCCCTCATTATAAGGTCACTTCTACTTTGCCTTTAAGGAAACAAGCTTCAGTTACACTTGATCTGGTAGAGTACCAAGCCCAAGCTTAAAGCTCCAGCAAGTGAGGGAGGGATCCTTTGAATAGGATATTTGTTGTCTTGATAAAAGTTACTGTGTGACACACCCACACCTGCATCTACCAGTGGGGAGTGATGCCTTGACACTCTCTAAGTGCACAGAGATCCCAGGCTAAATTTTGTGGATCTTCTCAAGACAGATACTGGCCATGCAAGTGTACAAGTGTGCAAGGCCACGAACCTGGAGTTGCAGCTTCAAGTACCATAAAGACGACAACGATGATAATGATAACGATGATGATGACGACAACAACAACGACAACATGTTATACAGCCCCAGATCATGTGATCTAATTTGGTCCAAGGTTGTCCGACTTTTTACTGCATGTTCACCAAGTTCATTATTACTGAATTAGTTGAGCCACCATCTTGAGTAAAACAGGAAACATACTCAAGATGGCAGCTACAAACCTTACTTTTCAAATCTTAATGTGCCCCTCTAAATAATCTTGATGTGAACCCATGTAAGCAGGAAAACAAGGGACTGTCAACAGTCTAAAAGGGAGAGTTTTACATCAACCTCAACCAGACCATCTGACAAACCAGTCTACCTCAACCCATTCATTTATTTTGCAAAAACCCTCATTCATTTTCACCTACAAAAATGTCCAATAATAAGGTTGGTGACTAATCTCATCCCAGATTCCTTTTTCGTGATCTGATTGCATCTTAGGCCGCCCGAGAGAAATCTGAGGACAAGATTAGTTGGTGACAGTGCTCAAACTCACTAAAAATAATGCTTTTGTTGACACACTGCAGAAATTGAAAAATTTAACATTGTGTAAGTGTTAAAACATTTAGGCTCACTTAAGTCATTTCTCTTTATATGGTATATTAGCTACATAGGTATGGGTACTAAATCAAGAAACCACCCAAATGACCTGTAACAACCCATAACCACTCACATCCACCAACAAATTGACCCAAAACAATCCACAGCTACCCACAATTACCAATAACGGTCAAGATGGGCTTCCAACTAATAAACTATTATAGGTAGTGTTGGGTCATCCTGGGTCATTTTGTTGGTAGGTGTGGGTAGTTTTGAGTGGCTCATTGATTTACCGGTAGAAGGGTTCAAATGTACGGTTCTAGAAGATATCTATAACAACCCCATGGAAGGCCATTGGAAATTATGAGGGGATGGGGGTCTCAAAGGTGCATTTCTAGGGGAGTGGGGGGTTCAAACTAATTCACCTTCCACAGGGCCTAAGAGTATAGTCTGGACAAGACAATCTAATTAAATGGCTAAATGGCAGAATACCCCATCGTTTTTGCCCTGTTTTACAATGTTACCTGACAGGCATTGCAGGGCAATCTGCAATCACTCTTGAAGTGGCATCATTATGTTAAGAAAGTACAGTCGACTCTCTTCATAACAGACACCATCGGTACCAAAACTTGGTGTCCGTAATAGGGAGAGTCCGTAATGGTGGGAGTTGTTTTCATTAATTTTTATTTCCCAGGCCCCAGTTGTTCAAAAGTTGGATAGTGCTATCCACCGGATAAATCTCTATCCAGGGGATAACGCAATATTATTGGTTTCCCTAACACTTATCCACTGGAGAGTGATTTATCCGGTGGATAGCGCTATCCAATTTTTGAACAACTGGGGCCAGGACTTTAGTTCCTGTCCGTAACAACAAGGTGTCTGTAATAACAAGGTGTCACCAAGAGAAGAATTGACTGAACCACGTCAGGACTAGAAGTGGTGTTGTAACTGTCAATTTTACGAATAAATGAATTACTTTGTCTAATTTACCTAAATTTAGAGTCACAAGACAGACTTAACAGTGACATGTCATTTTAAAATAATATTAAAAAGTCTGTAATCATCCTAGAAATTGTTATCAATTTAAATTCCAATTTTGCCAAATCAGACAAAACAGGGAGGTGGTTTTTCTTCACGGGGTACAAACACTTCTCCTTCTTCCAGTATTCCTTTTTCGTTTGCTCCACTATTCCCTAAATCAACGGATGAATAGCTTGTTCCAATTCCACTGTCGGCTCTTCTCACCGGCAAACTTGAATTGCCATTAATATCCTCGTCCTCCTCGTAACTATCCAACAACTCAGTCTCTCTGGGGACGCCATTCTCTGAAAACTTCCCACCTTCAGGCATTGAACTATATTCAGAATCCTCAATAATACTCAAACAAGTTAAAATGCTCTCAAACGCATCGCGGTGTTTGGAAATTTCGTCTAGAACCCTGGACCGATTTTTCAGGTGTTGAAGAAGAGGTTCTCTTTCGCTCGCTTCTCGAACAAGCTTCTCTACCATAGCTTCAGAAGCTCGGAGTTTCTGCTTCAGTTCTGCTATTTCTTCATCCTTTTGTCTAATTGACTGATTCATTCGAAGAGGAAGAACCTTTAAGTTTTCGGCGTGCGCTTCGTTCTGTTTCTTCAACGCCCCAGACAATTCTTTGACTTGTTCTTCAAGCTCGTAAACCCGTCTCATCAATCTTTGAATGTGTTCATTTGCTTCTTTTATGGCAACTGGCGATAAATTCATTTTGATGCGAGAAATAAACTAACACAAGTAAAAAAAACATAAACAAGGAAAACAACTGTAGCTAACTGTTGTCGCTTTACCACAGAAGCGCCATACTACTGATGAATAAACTCTTAGGGAGGGGAGGGTACATGATAAGTATATTTTTCTGAAAGTACCCGAAAAATCTACTCATCGAAAATTAAACTAAAACACATAATTTTGCATTATAAATTTAACTTTACTGAACGATTTCAAAAATTGATATCAAAACTGACTTTTCACGCAAAAGTGGGGATTTTTAATAATTCTTATTTGCTAAATTCCACTCGCCTCCCCTCACTCAACAGTTTTAGTTCATTTACTCCGTTTCTTTTGAACAGCGGTTTCCCCATCAAGTATGGTCCAACATGGCGGGTGGAAACCCTACTTTCAATGTGAACGATTTTGACTCAGTTTTGAACCTTGTGCACCAACAGGCTAGTAAATTTTTTACGGGGATGTAAGTATTTGAGTTATTCTTATCAAATCATAATTTGTTATTGGTGAAAATTACATTCTTGAACAAATGTGTGCAAGAAAATATAGCAACTTGTTTTAGCTGTATTTAAAGTAAGAGCTTAAGCTTATTATTAATAAGTAAAAAAAAAAGTAGTTAAGATTTTGAAAACATTGACCAACAGACCTTTTACCTGCAAATGTGAGTAACTGAAATACAGTTGCTAAAAAAAAAAAGGTGGGCAGTACAACGCTTTTTTTAACCTTAATTTACGACTGGCCCAATAGCATCCTTCATCAACGTATATCATCATCATCATCATCATCATCATCATCATCCCATCCGGGCCTAGGTGGCACACATGGCTTCAACGAGTCTTTTCCATATAATATCTGATGTAAACTGAGCTCAATCTTATTTATAAATGGATACCTGTTTTAAACAGAGACATGGCTTGAATGTATAAGGTGGTGACTTGGCCTAAACTGCAGAATAGAGAGCCACTTATTTGCATACCACTGATAACATGCAGTGCCTATTGTGATGTGCCTCATTCTATATTTCTGTCACATGTAAATGAGGTGGACAAAAGTGGCCTTGAATTCTATAATTGCTCCCATATTGGTATTAAAGATGTAGGTTAAAAAGAAATGAAATTATGTGATAAGAGAAAATTAAAAAGTGTGTGGTACTCAAGTAAAAATAGAATAATAATAATTATTAAAAACTGGACTAGGTATATTGGATTTCTAGCATTTTGATTGGCTGAATGGAGCTAGGCTATCAGCTCATGTACCTGCTGCGACCAAATATGGTCAATGAACACTCAACAACAAAGTGAGCTGAAAGTTTTTTCCTCGCAACAACCCGGCAAGAAAAATGGACGAGAAAAATCACTTGGGGAGCGAATTTAAATTAAGCAGAAATTCCAACAGCAAAATTGACAGTGGTTTACTTGCACTCATTGTAGCTCTGTGTTCCAACAGGTCCAAATGCTCAGATAGAAATCGGATGCCATGTAAATGGAGTTGAATCGCTTTTCCAGTTGTTTGAATGTTGTTTTTACCATTGCGTCCGCAACCTCAAAACCGAGAACAACTGCATTTTGCCCTTTGCGTTTAACAAACTATGATGGTGAATTCTTATGTTCCTCGATACAGTAATCTTGCTTCTGAGCTGCATAGAAATTACCTCTTCAAGTTCAAATTTGTTCGATCAAACACGCACATGGTGGCTCCATTGTGCGAACAGATTACAAACTTGTTCAGTTTCAACTCCAGCAGCTAATATGGTGAAATTGTTCAGCTTCAATCCGCTTTGAACGATGATTACAACAGTGTTTCAGGAAAAATCAAACGTACCATATTTCAGAGCCAATAATTAGAAGATTTTTTCCAAAACTTGTGCTACTTTGTTCACTTTCGAACAGTTTTCATTGATTCATTCAGCTTTGCAATGAAACGCTGCAACACTTCGCAAGGTTTTGG
>Ga0126336_10000401_pt1 | contig 17031 bp, 18 predicted proteins | sample SidCmetagenome_FD_92530 | JGI IMG/M metagenome (GOLD analysis project Ga0126336, IMG submission 92530) | Coral microbial communities from El Islote,Puerto Morelos, Mexico - Siderastrea C C metagenome | ecosystem: Host-associated > Invertebrates > Cnidaria > Coral | place: El Islote,Puerto... | reverse complement strand
TGGCCACCCATCCACACCTCCAGTTAAACCGAAATTCTATCCTCTCCCGACCCCCATCAATCAGTTTTGTGGTGCACCCGTGCCCGAGCTTCGCGAGGTTCTGCGAGTCACGTATTTCTAGTTGAAATAAACTTGAGAAATACCTTTGTTCAGTTTAGGGTGCCTTGGGACCAAGTGTTTCAGTAATATTTTCAGTTGGAAAACTTGACATGATCGAATTACCCCGAGACAATTGCACTTGGTCGGCAGTGGCAACCCACCTGAGCAGGTGCTCTGTAGGGGAGGCCTGTCACAGCTAGAATGCCAGCTTATGTTTGCACATGTTTTGCTCAGCCTGCTGATCTTTACGGATCATTTCTAAGGCAAGCTATAGCAATTTTTGCGGATCATTGCACCCTCTATGCCTTGCCATTTGGTAAGTGTAGGCATACAGTTGTATATGCCAACTCTTTCAGATTATCTGGGAGTCTTCCGGATATGTGGTGAATCTCCCGGTCTCGCACATGAGTCACCTAATCTCCCAGATAAAAACCTCTTTTGAGCTTTTCTGTACTACAGTCTAGAGTTTGGGGAAGGGGTAGAGTTGTGTTTTTATTGGGGGTGGGGTGGGTTGGGGTGGGTTGGGAGGGGGGGTCTCCAAAAGAGAAAATCTCCAGATTTCAGATCTCCAGAAGTTGACATCTCTGCATAGGTGTGGTACAGACGTATTCCACTGAGTTCATCAGAGTGATGGTGCTTGGTGGTTGTCACTCACAGGGTTGCCATGGTTGCTCCATGGCTGTGCTGCCTTTTGAGCTCTGCAACCATCCTCGAAGGCACCTGCTCCCAAGCTCATCATTTGCTGATCACGATACAAAACAACGCCACAAGGGTGCAACCAACATATTTTTAAAATTTGTTGCTGGTATCCACATTGTGTTGCTTTGTGCAACACCACAACTACAAGATCTCTGTATGCAGAAAATAAACCATGCAGACACATGCAAACTATGACAAAGATATAAAATGGAATGGATATACCTGTAAAGCAACATTTCTGGCAAGTTCAGGAACCTGGAAACCAAGCTGCTCAAGGTATTTTGTCTCAGTGATGATCATTCCTAACTCTGGTGCAAAATCGGCTACATACTGTAAGTTAGGGTGAGACGCTGAAACAAAAAACAACCACATCAATATATCAAATAAAATGACAACTTAACCCTTTCACTCCAAGGTGGAGGGGGACAGGGTCCGGGTGGATTACTGGGAGAAAAGGGGGCCAGAGCTGTACAGGAGATGGGAGAAGAAGGGGTGGGAGGCGGGATTCCCAAGGTGGCAGGAAGTGGGAGAAAAGGGGGGATAATGCAATATTGTGCAATATTTTGCGCTCGAAAAAATGCAAAGAGGCAGAAGCCAACAAATACAGGGTGGGAACCAGGATTATACATCATTATAGGGTACCGAAAGTTTTAAACCCCTCTGTCTTCCCTCCCTCCAAGATTGCCAAAAATCATTGAAGACAGAGAATAAGTTTCATTTTGCAAATAACTGAAAAACAAATAGAATCATGCAACACTACTGCCGAGGAGATTTCACTTGAATATTATTGTCACACCAGATTTCATCCACAAACTCAAAAGTTTGTACTACATTTTGTACAGTACACATATCCATTAACTGACTCTGGAAGTGAAAAGGTTAATCCAGAATCACTTCACAGCATTCCCAATAATTAATAATTATACAATCTGCAAGATTGCAGACTGCAGTATAAGTGGTAAATCTTTGCAGAACATCTGAAATGCATAGAGAGTACATGTAACTCAATCACACCCATGGTGAGCTTCACTCCAAACTTGGCAAAGGTGGAAAAACCCCTTAACTTGACCCATGCATTAATTTAAGTTTCAGTTCTTGTCAAATGTAGAGTTATGTCATGTAATGTTATCTCAATGAACATCTGAATCTTTGGATGAAATTTTAACTGAGACCATTCAACCTTGGAGACCATTCATGACACCTTTCACTCCCAGAGTCAGTTACGGAGACATTTAAGATGGTTCTATCTTTTGAGTCTGTGGATGAAATCCTGTGGTGTGACCATTCAAATGGATCCTCTCCAGCAGTACTTTCACGTGGTACTAAAGTGGAACCCCGGTAACTCGAACTCTGAAGGGAAACGAAAAAAAAAGTTCGAGTTAGCGGGGATTCGAGTTATCGGGGTCAATTGAATATTCAATTTGCTACGTTAATAATTGATAGTCTTCTGATTTTTTAGCACTTCAGTATACAGTACAGTGCAAATTAAACTTATCTCGTCAGAAACTGTAACACAATTATGCATTCTTATGATAAATTGTACAGTACATGTGACGTGATCTGTTCGTTGCACTAATTAAAATCAAATTGCTGTGGTGTTCGTTTTCGTGTTTTTACCGATTACATGACAAGAAGAGCTAATGGGATATTTCAATGAGCATCCGTAGTGAGTTGCAAGAACTAGAATTTGAGTTGTTGGGGTAAATTTTGATCAAGGGAAACGAAATTTTGTTCGAGTTAGCGGGGAATTCAAGTTATGCGAGTTCGAGTTAACCGAGTAAAAATGACTGAAAAGTGGGGTCAAATCCAAGGGAAATGGGACTTAGTTCGAGTTAGCGGGGGAGTTCGAGTTATCCGAGTTCGAGTTTAACCGGGGTTCTACTGTATTTATATTTTAGTATTTTACAAAATGAAATTTGGGATTTGTCTTCAATTTCGATTTTAGGAACTCTTGGGAGTAAAAGGGTTAACGTACAATTAACCAAGAAAGCCCAACAGGCATTTTAACCAGCCGTTCTGACCCTCCCCACCCCTAGGTTTCACAAATGTTAGCGCGATCCTGTATTTATACGAACCGGCGTGACAGAAAAGTGTGATTGTGTGACACAATATTTTGACTATAGCATTACTGGATGACATAATGTTTAAACTCTGATGACTCAGCTTATCTTTCTTATCGCTTTTATTTCTGCTGAAAAATGCAAATTCACTCAAATGTTGAATGTTATAAATTTGCCCACAACTGAGGATGCTTACAAAGGGATGACAAAATATTTACTGTTGTGCCTAGACCATGAATACAAACAGTGAACATAGCAGTAGAATCAAAATATAACGCTTGATAAACACGAGCTTGACCAGATCGTCAGAGTCTGGGGCACGTCAAGGCATATCTCATGACGTGATGTTTAAATCCGGTTTGCTAACCTTGGAATCCCCATGCAAAGTAAACAAGTTGACTTACCAGACTATGCACTTACAAAATTACCTCAGACCCAACCAATACCACACACAAATCACACACATCGATCGCTTGATAATATTCAGTTATTTTCTAACTTAAAGACTCGCCGGAACAGCTACATGTACCTTATTTATTGATCTCCTTATTAAAGACCATTCCTTCATACCTTGAGACTGAGAGAAAGCTGCAGCCAGGCTACCTGACACATCCTCAGAACTAGTGCCTTCATCAGCGGCACTCCTGTGAGTAGTAGCAGAACTGGTTGAGGGTTTAGTAAGAAGATTCTTTTTAAGGTAGATCAGCAGATTGGCTTCAACCTGTTCCCTCCAAGCTTCGTATTTCTTGTCTTCATAATCCTTCATTTGTCGTGCCACACTAAGATACTTTTTGCTTGCCTGTTAACAAATATGTAATTATGGTAATAAGTAAGAGAGTAGCACTGTATACTTTAGTCGTTAAGACTTAGTTATCTCAATGTCGCTAATTTTTGTGAAACTTAATTTTTCATAAGGTGGATAGGTAAATTTTTTTTAAGACTTAAATTTTGAGATTTGAAAGAAAAGTCATGTTACAAAAACTAAATTTCAGTGCTAGTCCGCACTGAAAATTGGTAGTCTTGAATTGGCACTACAGATTACTTTTAGAATTAAGCCATACATAATGTACTGTATTTTACAATACAGTACTGTGCACTTCTCTTGCGTTCTTAATTGGCCAGAAATTTAGTGTGTACAGTTACATGTCTGTGTTCACAGGGCTCTTTTGACTGCCCAACAAGGAAGGGGAAATTTTATATAAATTATGCAGAGCAGAGAATCCATACAAGACTGTCACAATGAATCAATGCTTGCAACCATGAATTCTGTAAATGAGAGTCTGACTCATAAAACCTGTACTATATTCAGCATTCTCTGCTTTGCATTGCAGAATACTGTTGCCGTGTTCACAAGACATTTCACAGTCTAGAATCATGTCATACCAGTTTTCCTTGCTCTGAATTGAGCATGTCGTCCATCTCTTGAAATCTCAGAATGGTGTGCTTAATGCGCAGGAAAAGAGAACGTTCCCAGCTAATGGCTCCAGCCACTGGGGGCTGATTCTTGAAGATTGGAGGTTTGTCAGCATTGGCTTTGAACAGTGTATACATGGCATCCACCTGATGAATGGTAAAATCAAATTAGGATTAATGTTTCTCTTAACAATACTTTTAAAAATTAAGCCCAGGCTAAACACTGAAAGTTGGCAAGAGTTCAAAAGGTCTTGGTCTCATTAATTTTGGCTTCAGTTCTTGACCGACATGTGGTTTGAATTGCTCAAGAATCTAATATGTGATTTCAAACTTGTGCTCTCATTTGGCCTCTTTTACTCTCAGCATGCAATCTCATGGACTCTCGTGTGCTGTCAGCACAGCACATGAATGTGCCACCCTGCCTAATTAAAACTACTATAATTATTTTTCTATTTACTCTTGTGTGCTCTCAGTAGGTCTAAGTTCTCGTCACTTTAGCTGCCATTTCACCATAGCCTACGCATAGCCGTACCCTCCCACCTGCCGCGGAGAAAATGGGGAGGAGGGAGGGTATGGCTACGCGTAGGCTAATCTCACCACTAACTCTCATACACTCCTACTGACCCTCACACACACTCAGTGAGACTTACATGTAACTCTCTCATCTCTTGAAGTTGTTTTTGATAGCCCGAGCAGAAATCAACACCACAGTCAAGTGACTCTGATAAATTAATGACTCTTGACAAGGTGGAAGCTCCTTTTAAATAGCATGCAAATACAGCCACCTCTCATCAAAGTGATGAGAGACAGCTGTATTCACAAGACAACTTGTAAACCCCTGTTGATGTTGTTTTAAGGGAGGGGAAAGGAGGGTGTACTAAAACTGTTCAACCCTTTACATGGCTAGGGATTTTGACGACACTAATGAGATTAATGGTCTTATTGGCACCCCCCTCTTTTGACAACAGCAGAGTTCACCCGGAATTTGCCACAGGTTTCAAACTGTACCTCCAACATTTCCAAGAAAGGCAACTGAAAACATAACTCTCACCTCTTTTCCAAACTGTACCAAGATGTCATTAAACTTCTTCATCATCTGTGAATTGATAGCTTCACGAGACCTAATGTGTCTGAAGTTCAACAGCATGTCAAAGGCACCCTCGGCTGATCGCAGTGTCTTGAATGAGTCGTCAATGAAGTGTCGGGCTTCATTTTCAATGGCTGTCACCTCTCTGTGAAACCAGTCCATTACATTGCGCCAACTAGCAGCATGCCTAAGACTGAAGGCATCAAATCCAACCTGAAAAAAGACAACAAATATGAGATAAAAAATTGAATGTGTTGTTCCAGAAAATATCCATACTCATCCTCACCTCCCTGGAAATTCCAGTTTAGGCTCACCTGCTACAGGTGTACATGTACTTTCCCTTAAAAATTTTGGTTGAGACCCCCCCCCCCACCCTGTGCCCTTGGAATTTCCAATGACCCTCTGTGGTGGGGGTATGATTATTTTCTGGAACCACACAATGTGTGAGGGTCCTATCATCACAATAATGTCACAGTAAAAGACTTGATAACCTGAAAACTTCAGGACACTACTCTATCCACTGATTTAAAAGGATACTCCTAGCCCTTTAAGCCCCAACAGTGATCATCATCAAATTTCTCCTCATCATATCAGTGCATTATAACACATAAAGGTCATGAGAATTGGGGAAATGACCACTTAAGATGAATTGTCTTGATATTTTAACAAGTTCTCCCAATTTGTACTCAATGAAATGTATGGAGACCAGTAAGGAGAATTTGAATAATGAATGATACCAGGGTGTAAAGGGCTAGAGAGCTGCACATAAATGTAGGTAACAAAGCAGCTAGATTGAAACTGAACACCTACATTTTCAATGGGTTTCACAAGCCCATCCACTCTCTTCAGCACATCCTCTATGCGCTTAGGATCCCCAGTCACAGCTTTCAGTTCAGGTCCAAAGATGTTATAGAACTCTTCCATGACTGTCGCAACCTCCTTCAAATCTTCACAGATGGAGGCCATGTGATCTGTCCTCTCAAACAAGCGCTTTCTGTCAAACTCCCATCTGGCATCTCGGCCTGAAGCCTCTATCTTGGCTCTAACATCAAAGTATGACTCCTTCCATGTTTCAAGTGTCTTCTTGGCTTCAGTGGTTTTTTGTTTCATCAGGTAAGGTGGCTCCCTAGAAAAATAATCATTGATAGTAACCATAAGAACAAAGAGCAACAAGCAACAGCATTGAACTAAAAGTAGAAGGTAAAATTTGTGTCCAGCTAAATTGACCTGAAGAGCCAGGTGGCCCTTTCATGCTGATACTTCATTTTAGTTTTTGTAATAATCATATGGTTTGAACAAGACAAGTATTTCATTTCTGTACCATGAAGGAGCCCCCTCCCCCACCCTGGATGGGAAGCTAGTACATCACAGGTCACCTGACTGGCAGTTTGTTAGATTTTTGTATCAATTCACTGTTACTGATGGGCCTATTCCCCAAGGTCCAGTTTTCAAAAGCTGATTATTGCTAATGCTGGTTTAAAAGTTTATCAAGGCTTCTATTTCTCATTAGAAAGTATAAATCTTGGTGCCCACTAGTGACATTATGATCATAATCATAATCAAAATCAAGTTAATCATACAAATGTAAATAATTGTCAGAAAATTTACAAAATTACATGTATCATTTAGGATCCTGCATGATCCTAAATAGGATATTTTAGGATCCACAATGATTTTGCAGAGTTTTGTAGGACATTCTTGCAGAGGATCTAGCTCAAACTTCCCGTGCAAAGTCCTTGAGCATCCTTAAGAGAACTTGCAAGATCCTTTGAGGATTATTAATGAGGATCCCGTACAAGATCCACAACAGGATCTTCAAAGACCCTTAAGGATCTTGCAAAGATTTTCACCAAGGTGATGTACTCACTTAAAGATAGTGCGGACATTGACAATCTTTGACACACGTTCACTGAGCTCCCAGGCAATCCTTTCCATCAATGGTACCATCCTCTCATCTCTGTTATAATGACGTGATATAATCCACACCATTCTCAAGGCATTCATCATTGAAGGTATTGTCTCCAGGACAATATTAAAGCTAGCGCCATGTGCCAAATTCTTAAAATGCCTTTCAAGAGTTGAAAGAAATCTCACGTTGTCCTTGGCTTCGGTGTAGTACTTTGTAAGTTCTGCTCTGTGATATTCAAAGCTTGCAAGGCTATCTGAATGGACATTAGTCAAGATAGCGACCACTTTGTTTACAGTTGGTAGTTTTAATTGTTCAGTGATTGCACTCAGTGTTGCATTTCTTTCTCTCCAGAAATCAATCTCGGCCAAAGGTCCATTCCCTTGCGGTGTCTTCTTCAACTGTACCTCCAGCGCAGACGATATTGTCACTTCCCAGTTGTGCAAAGTTTCCTCCAGCATAGACACCAGTTCAGAATCCTTCGTCATTTCTGCAATGTCATCACCCAGAATGACTTCTGGCATTTCAAGACGAATGTCACCCTCCAACTGGTGAATTGTTCGGCTGATGTGCGATGAAAATTTCTGCATGTTCATTAAAAACTCGTCACGTAAGATGACCCTTGAGTGGCTTTCCTCAGAGCCATGGTTCTGCCCAGAGTCACCTGTCTGAACACTGCCATGTCCATGACTTCCGCTATCAGAAGAACTCTCATTTCTTTGGCCATTGTGCGACAGAAGTGGCATATAAACCAACATCAACAGGTGCTCTAGCATTTGTAACGAGGGTCCATTGTGTGAGCCAAACTCAAACAGAGGGGGCAATATTTCCTCTGCTTCTTCAAGAGTTGATGGTAGTGGGATGGGACCAGTGGTATTCCGTAGAAAGTAAAAGGCATTCTCATCAGCAAAGTCATCAGGAAGGTGCTCGTAACAAACGTACATTACTGTCCTTATAACCTTCTGAATGATGATTTTCTGCGATTGGAAAACAAGAAACATAATTAAGTTGAAATGTACCTTGCCATCATTACTATTGAGGCAAAATGCTTTACTCTCCACCCCAGCTGATCAACTCATTCAAGGAATTTTCTATAAAGCAAGATACTTTCAAATAAAAGTCAGTGACCATAACAATTTCCCACTTCCATCAAGTAATCTGAGTTTCCCCAGCCTACTAAAGTGATAATACAAAAGTACCATCTTACTACTTCCTAATAAGGTATAGGTTTTCCACACATAATTTCCAATAATTTAGGTGAAACACAGTCACATTGAGCATACACAAGTTAACACTTGGCACAAAGATTAAGTTATTCTTAGAAATACATTTAAACACGTTGACAAAAAGGAATGGCTAAAAAGAGTATTAATAGAGCGCAGTTCTGACACTACCATATTGGATGATATATAATTTGAGGGAAAAACAGCGTATACATAAATTATATATTGTTTAGAATAAAGTGCACAGGGTAGTCCACTATCTACTGGATGACCTGACAGACCATTTCAACCACTCATAGAAAAATGGGTGTACAGTGTACATGTATATTAAAGTGTTGATTTTGCCTTAAAATCCATCCAATTTACAATTTGCTCCATAATTTGTTTGAGAAGAAGGCTAAGGGTAGTACATGTAATTATTAATGAAAAGACTTACTGTTCTGGGAAGGGGAGGAGTGGATTGATGTTCCTCTCCTTCTTCTGCCATTGCACCTTCTGTGCCCTCAGCTGGGGCTGCCACAGTCTCCTCACCAGTCTCAGGATTAGTCTGTGGTACTTCTGCAGCCTGAGAACCTTCTCTAATGGATGCTGTTTCCTCTGCTGCCTTGGAATGAGCAGAAGGAACTCTCTCCATTACCAAATCATCTCCTGCAGGAACTGCCTCAGCACTGTTTGTTGAGGTCTTTTCACCTTCTTCATCGCCATTAGCTGTCAGTTCTGGTAACTCTGGTTCTAAAAGCATAGAAAAACACTGTAAACTGGATACCTACAACTTGGACAAAACTCTTGAGACAGATCCACCTGTTTTCCAATATTCCAATATCGACACCTTCATTGGACACTGCAAGACCTGTACAAATTGCTCCCCTCCCCACCCCCGTAAAATGTTGTTTTAGCCACAATGCTTACCCATACAAATCCTGTGGTCTTCAAAACAACATTGAAAGAGGGGAGGGGGGAGGACAGATACTTATGCAGTAGTGTGAGAGGTTTAATTAAAAACAATGGGAAAATACGGGTGTGTTTTCAATTTGTCTCAAGTAGTTTTGTCCGAGGTTGTAGTATGCAATATCATTATGATTCAAATTGGTACTGGTACCCTCCTTTCAATTAGAGGCTATGCTTTTTAAGTGGCCCTGTTAGTGCTACATTGTATTTTTGCTTTGCTTAGTACACCATTCCAGACATGCCAAAATGCAAAACAAAAAAAGCACCTAATACAAGCCTTTGATGCATTGCATACTGCCCAGATTTTTTTGATAGATATTTGACAGTTTTTGAAACAGCCAGTCAAAACTACTTCACATTAATTATTATAATTGAATCCGAGCAAAACAATCGAAGAAAAGCCTACGATCGCTTTTGTGACCGATCTACTGGCAAGTGAACAGCTTTCAGCCGTCATGTTAGCATAAACATTTTATTGACCAGGACCATTGAAATGTGTCTCCGGCGTGTTGATTGAGTTGAACGTGTCTCGTGTTTACGAGTGAATCATCGTCCTTAGATAAGTCATTTTTGACGAGTTTTTCTTGAAGAGACTTAACTACAACAAACTGGAAGTTACTCTTCTGAAAACCCCTGTATGCCTTCGGAATTCCAGTCCAATGAACCCCCCCACGTTCTCGGAATTCCAGTTGACGTAACCTCCCCTCCCCTTCGGAATTCCAGTCGACGTAACCCCCTCCCCTTCGGAATTCCGAGATGCCGCCCGTGGTATGGGTATGGATATTTTCTGGAACCACCCAATTTGATTGATTCAAGATTTATTTCAATCATTGCAATCAAATTTGCGACTAGCTCTCATAAGTGACCAGTTTTCCAAAATACCAAAAAGTTTTTCCTTCAAAATTATGGTAAGGAATTGGCAAATAAATCCCTTCTGGTGGCTGGTATATACATTGGAGGATAATGCCCAAGGCTGAAAAGCTGTCAAAAAATTAACAGCCCACCAACAAGTGAAACTTCAAGGGTAACTGTGAAATTCTGAGGGCAGTCTTTCAGCCAAGGCCATTATCCTCCAATAAGCCAGCAAGCCAGGAAGGGATATATTTAATTATAACCCTCCTGAATAATTTTTTACAACGTTCCCTGACTTCATTGGGGTGAAATGAATTTCAGCGACGGTCACAGCACACTTGCAGCTAAACAAATCCGAGTTGGTTTTAAGTTTACTCAATTTAAATTTCATTACACTTTGATTAGATCTGAAAAGCTAAAACCTCAAAAAGTGACTTCCTTTCTTGTTTTTCTCTCATCAATAAAATTGGATGACTGATATCAAATTGGACACCAGGTACCGCCTGATACAGTCTGTACCCGCCAATCAATTTTCTACCATGTGATGGCCGGGTTTCAGCCGATGAGCAGTCACACACACAAGAATTAATTGGTGGGTTATAATCTACCATAAGTGAACACCACCACTTTTTGGGCTGAGGATTTGAAATTTTCTACATTAATTGTTTCTTTCTGTGACTTTCTGTGACTTCAAAATTCACAGGAATGTTAATTTTGCAACATTGCACTGCAACTTGCAATCCAACATTTCTTGCTGATATAAAGTTACAGGAAAATGAAATGCAGTTGTTATTATAATGTTCCGGTTTAATACCCAGTCACTTGGCTGCAATATGTCACTGAAATTGTCCTAACAGTCGTTCACACATAATTTATAGTAAAAGTAAGTGGCCGGTTTATAGTCTAAACTCTCTTCTATGAATTATCTGATATCGGAGTTGCCTTTAAAAAAGAAAGCCTTGTGTTTCCATTAGAAGAGATAAAAGGCCATTAACGTATTAAGCTTACATGCAGGAGAGAGGCTCGCTTGATCGTATTCTTCTCAATTAATGGCTAACAAAAGGCGGGAATACTCAGATTACACGTACGTTACATTTTACAGCAGAATACTGCATACAGTAGCTATAGGCTCTTAATTTTGATAATTGCATTTCGATGCAGTTCCACAATTCATAATAACATTTAACCTTACAAACATTTAAGTCAAATGCAACCACACAAACCGTTCTGTCTAGACGGTAATCCCTCATATAATAGAGTTTCTACATTGTTTTCGTCCAAACAGAAAATGGCGCCCAAAGGAAACCTTACTTTCCAGCTCGTAAACATACCTGCTTCGACTTCAATTTCCTCCTCTTCTTCCTTTAGCAAGGAGTAAAATATCATGGTGCAGCCCTCCTTTGGATTTTCGTTGAGGAATTTAAGTATTTCGTTCTCATATCGTCCGTCTTCTCGGGTGAGCAAATCGTCAAACACTTCTGGGTCTGTGATCCCGAGACCAAGATACACTTTGTTTCTCATCCATTCTATGCGAGTATCATCCATGCTGGCGAGATAAAGTTATGTTCCGATATATGCAATGGTGTTTATGCTTCAGACTGTGCCAGTTATTTCACTCATTCGGCTCAACTTCTCTTGCAAACGATAAATAATTTTCGGCGTTTCATTTCATGATCGCCGCCATCTTTGTCTTTGAGTTGTTGCTATGGCAACGTGGTTCCACTTGACAGGATCGATCACACACAAAAACCACGGATTGCGTGACCAGCACTAAGCTATAAGGACGGACCTCTGCGTTGGAGGCTAACAAAACAATTTCTTTACTCTATTTTGGTTTTATAGATCCTACACAAATTCTCCACCTAAGCCTCATTCTTAGACCTTCTGAAAATCAGGCTATTTACTCTCAGGCAAACAAAAGTTTGGTCTTAAGGGACCCTTTCTGTAGCAAATGTGTGTCTGGAACAAAACTGAATGCAAGGCTGGCACTACGGCAAAGGGCTGATATATTTAACGGCCTTGTATTCAGTTTTGTTCTGTTACACTTCGAGTGACGTCTGGCTGCAGCATCTCTACGCTTCTGCCTTTTCTTTGTCAATGTTTCTTCTGCTCTTTTACAGCCCCTGGGTTGTGGGAGGGGGGTGGGGTGGGGAAACGAGGGACGGGCACTTGACCCATGTTTGTGGGTATAGGGGTGCCACCCCGACCCTATATAGGACAAATAAATGCCTAAAATGACCGACCTTGTGTTGGACAACACCCTCCATTTGTAGGGCATTCCGTGAAAATTGCAGCATTTCCAGACGTTTGTATGGTTGGGTGGCAACTCTTAGGCCATGCCAGCACCGTACCGAATACAAAGTAGGAAATGACATTTCAAGTATTTCGCTGATAGTTTCTCGTTGGGTGCCCCTGATACACTCATGGTTATGGGCTAATGCAGGTTGATCTGTTCGGAGTTTTTAGCTGAAAATTTAGGCTGCAGAAAATTTTAGGAAACAGAATCCTATCCGCCAAATTTCCGAGCTACTGATAGCTCTCCAAAAATGCTAGCTGGCCTTATTTTACACTCTAAACGACGTATTTGTCCTCCGAAAACGATAACAATTAATCAGTCCCCTTGTTACTAAAGTCTGAAGTAATGTTTCGCCAAAGAATTTTCTAGTTTTTACTGCAATAAAATCCGAATGTATGAGGCGATTTAGACCTTGCCGAACAGATATTCCCCGAAACGAACCGTTGGGTGCCCCTGACCTATATTCGTGTCAAGGTGTTTTCAGAGTCCAATTTATTCTTAGCCGGAATTTCCCGTGAGCCTTGCTAACCAATCACGAGGTTTTATAAAATTGTCAGCCTTCCGTTAAGTTTTGCTTTGTAAATCGGGCATTTTAGAAGGAGAAAAAACGATGAAAAGCCGCCATTTTTTTGGCGAATGCATACCGAACCTTCAATTTTCTCGGGGAAATTTGTCTAAAAATAACCTGGTCTGTGAAAACGCCGTGAAGTTGGCTGAATATGGGAGTTCCTCGCTCCGGGTTATGGGCTCCTGCTCGGCTCCATTCCCTAACCCGATAATCTATATGCGACACAGGACAAGTCACTTTCAGGATGGGAGCAGTGCACTGATGGCTCCCGCACTAAAATCGTGCCGAAATCAGCGTTTTGTATGGTGTGGTTATGTCTTGTTTTCGTGTCAGTACAAGAGCTATCCTCCATTTAACCGTCACGCAGCCACAAGACACTTTCTTGAATCTGATTGGCTCAATCCTCGATTTCTATTCGCAGAAGCGTATCACCCGTGATATGCTCCTGCTATTCGCTGTTAGTAAAAATTCGGAGGGGTCTATTACAAATACACGAATCTGATTGGCCCAATCCTCGTTGTTTGTTTGTTGTTAGAAGAAATTCTGCGTGGTCTATAGAAGACCAAGAAGACAAAGCGGTAAGTGGTCAAAATTGTCCAGAAGAGCCGGGAACCACTGGGATAAAGAGTACAAAGGGAAGTGGAAAGTTCCCCAAAGTTCAATCCCCTCTTTCCCTATTACAATAAACGCCCCCCCCCCGGAAAATTTCTCACTTCAGCCCTTGATTCTTTTGAGTCTATGGATAAGATGCTTAATTATCAACCACGAAACGAAAGCTGTTGAGCAGCATGTTTTCAGTTCTAAATCTGTGAATGAAAATAATGCTATTGAGCAGTACTTTCCTGAGGTGCTGCTCACTGTGCTCTTCAACTCCAAGGTTATTCTAACTCAGTTTGAATCTGTGGATCAAGCCATGAAAACCAAAGCTACTTACAATATTTTCCTGCGATTCTGTTTCTGGCTGAGTGCACTATATCGGTGTAGTGCATTCCATCTGACCAATCACAGCCCGCGCATTTCTTCGAACACCTGTTTACACGGATTTATTCACTGAGTAATACCCCACAACGTTCACTTAGAGATGGCCAAACAGAACGATACAGTCACTCAACGTTCTATGTTATATTCAAGCAGTCACCCAATGTTTTATTATATTAATGAAATTTAATGTTAAATACAAGCCGGAGCCAACTCCTAACTATAAACCTATGTTAGCTAATTTTTGCAGTAACGGCGCGCACTCTTGAAGATATCGTAGAATTCCCATAATAAGCCCTGGGCTTATATTTTTTCGAAAGGCCTTTTTACGTGTGCTTATTTTCGGAGGGGCTAGTTACTGGAGGGAGTTTTACGTTTCAAAAATGGTTCGGCTTAAATTTGGAGGGAAATTTGCGTCTGAAACTGCAGCGACAGAAGGAATGTGAGTACAAGGGGGAGGAAATAAACTTCCTCGCAAAATACCATCTGCATCCTCCCAAGAAATACCAGCACAGTATAATGAATGCAAGAGACAAAGCAATGACCGTACGGCTGGACTTATAGTTCATCCTGTCGTGGCAAATACGGGAAGCCCGTTGTTGTTGTGCGCACAGTGTTCAGATTGATATTTACTTGGGTAGAATAATACGGTAGTTTGTATGGGGACTTAAAATCGGATGACATTATACCATAATCGTTCTTGGAATGTAAACTTAATACAAGCCTATGTGCTTATATTCGGAGCTTATTAGGATTGGAATTTTACGGTACCTCTAATGAATGGAATAGGATTATAAAAATAGTAACCTCAGCAATAAATAATATAAGTTACGCTTAATAGCGGCTGAAAAAAAAACATAGAGAAGGCGAAATCTTACCGGTTAAATTCAAAGTTTTCGAGAGAACCGTAAAGTTCCGAAAGTAACGAGGCTCGTTACTTTCGGATTTAGCAGTATTTTCCTATCGCTTCTTTCGGAGGGTCGCTTCTTTCGGGTAGCTAAAACGTGTACCGTACATGGGCCGTTCGAAGTTAATAAAATCGCGACAAATGTGAAAACATACACACTTTTTGTTTGGGGAAACTTATTACAGGTTATTGTTTTGAACAACAATTCGAAAGAATCAGTCTGAATAATCTACATTAGCAGCAGTCAGTTGCCATTAATACCGGTAACATTAAATCGTATTGTGAGCTGTTGGAGTTAGTCGTTGCAGGCTTTCCCTCAAATCTTTCCTCAGCTGTCGTAATCCTGTTTTGACTTTCACTTCATATGCACATGGAATTTCTATTCCACCGCCTTGCACCCAAACACCTTCCGGGGCACTCCTACGCTGTCCTTTGAATAGGAATGTCAAAGATCATTATAATCATAAAAAATAAACCTCGGATCAGTTTGGTATAGCTTGTCTATCATTTCCGTTATTTCTTGCTAAAAAGGCAAATTACTTTTGTGGTCGCTACTTTCGGAGGGTCGTTAAATTCGGGCGGTCGCTACTTTCGGAATTTGCTAACACCTGTGAAATTTTATCGCTACTTTCGGAACTTTACGAACTAGACATCATATTTTATCGAATGATAAGAGAATCTTCTGATCATCGTCGATATTGAATTCATTTCGGTTTAGTTAGCCCCTTAACACCGGAATTTTTACCTAAGGTACCGCACGTCTAAGCCATAAAACCTTTCTTGTTTTGCTTGTCTTTTGTTTGTTTGTTTGTTTGTTTGTTTGTTTTTTGCCGTTATGCTGTAAAATCAAAACCAAATTGCCAAACATTCCAGTAGCTATAAAAACTACGCATTTTCATGTAATTTGAGGTAATTTGGGTTGAATTTTACTTTTCACGCTGCCACGGGGAAATGTTTCCATTGAAGAAAACGTTTCTTTATCCTACCAAGCTCCGCCTTCATCCTTGATCCCTCTAAAACTGGTATCGCCAGCCACAACGGATTATCACAGTAACTATCAAGCCTCCATATAAATAACATTATGTCCGGCCATGATGTTTGCTTACACGTTAACTGTTCTTCTATAGTCAGTGCATCTAAAGTTGCCATCTTTTAGGAACACGATCCACCATTGCACTGGCTTCAATAGCACAGCCCCAAAAGAAAGTCACGCCTGAGCCCCCGTGTCGATAGCTGTGCAGAATAGATGGACACACAGGATCCCACTCCAGACGAACGTTGCCTTTACGAGCGGGCCGCAGTCCCACCAACACCTCTTCCACGTCCTCGTCTCCATAGTTACGGAGGGGAGGGTAGAACTCCTTGACTTTCTCAAACATCCTTCAGATTGGTGGATAATCTACCGTGAGATTTCTGTCCCATGGTTACGGTTGTACCATGCTGCCCAGACATAGTTCGTCTTCACCTCTCGGTAGGATGAACACAAAGCTTTGTCCTTCTTTTTTGCACTCATCAATATCCTCGATCAGAGAGAGAGATAGGCATGGAATGGTTGAGTTCAGGCATGAAGCTTTAATCATTCCTTACTTTAACAATCACGCCCGAAATATTGAGGAAGAAAAGTCACGGTCAGGGCATAAGACACCTGGAACGATAGAAGTATGGGAGCGTTCCGATTGGCTCCCGACCAACAGACTATTTAACAATTATTCGCCGAAGGCGAAGTAAATATTTACTGAGCCTGAGGCGAATAATTGTTTTAGTATAATTTTAAGATGTGGACATCAAAAAGTAATTTAAAAATGAGCTAAAACTTGACAAACAACACACGAAAAAAGTTACTTAGCTTAGCAGCCGCGCCTCGAAATTGTTTTATAACATAGCTCGCGCGCTGGTCCTACCGAATTCCTATTGAACCATCATGGTGTATTTAACAATTATCCTGCGAAATCGCGCGGAATATCACCTGATACTTAGCCGACGAGGCCGTAGGCC
>Ga0126336_10000400_pt1 | contig 17033 bp, 10 predicted proteins | sample SidCmetagenome_FD_92530 | JGI IMG/M metagenome (GOLD analysis project Ga0126336, IMG submission 92530) | Coral microbial communities from El Islote,Puerto Morelos, Mexico - Siderastrea C C metagenome | ecosystem: Host-associated > Invertebrates > Cnidaria > Coral | place: El Islote,Puerto... | reverse complement strand
TTATTTATTTATTTATTTATTTATTTATTTATTATTTTACAATAATCTAGCACTTTTCTGACCACGTTTGTCATTCTTATTTTGCTTTCGAAACGGATGAAGAACCGTTCAGTACTATGGGCAGGTGATGTTTCGCAACTCAAAATATACGCCAACCTTAACAGACAAGTTAAGGAATTATTTTATTTCTAGCAAAATTTTTCTTAGCCAACAAAGAATAAAGCATCTCTGCACGATTTCAACTTTCTTTCAGCATGGTCTTTCTTGTAGGAATGAATAAAATGCGTCCGAATTGATGAGGGAAATGAAGGAAAATAGAAAGAAAAAAAGCTGCACCATAAATTTCGTTGCCTTACCGAATACAAAACCTCTCCTGAGGTTAACCCTAAAACTACCAATACAATTTTCGGAGTTTCACAGTTAAATTTCCAAAAATAAAAAATTCTAAGAAATCGCAATTCAATTCAATATTTTTCACTGGATTTTTTTTAGAAAATGCTCCTAATTAATCAATCTCTCAACTATAGCGAAATTTGAGTTATTTTACCAAGTTTTTACTTCACCTTGAAAAAATGTGTCTAATTTTGTACAATCTTTTGAAGATACTGTAATAGGCAAAAAATGTTTTACATTACTGTTATTGGCACTTTTCATGAAGTACGTGACATTAAAAAAAATATTTTTTCTGACGCCGAAGGATTATAAAATTTCCATGTTCCATTCCATTGTGTTGACAAAAGGAACATGAAAATTTCCATGTTCCTTTTCACTCGGTTGTCCAAAGGAAAATGTTAAATATTGACAATCTAGGCAGTTTGTTTTCAACTTAGCAAACATTTACCCTTTAATGGCTTTTTCTGCCGACAGAAAAAGTACATCTTAACGTGTTTCTTTTTTTTTTTTGCACAATATTCGGGGTTGCTTGTGATCTTATGTAGCTTGCCACGTTTTCGTTATCTATGGCAAAAAGTATCAATATATTCTAATTTTTGCCACCACTTGTCGAATAATATTTTTGCGTTTTTTCAGTCAAAATTTACCACAAGAGCAGCCGGGTGTCCTTTTCTGATAAAAATGCTAAAATTTCACCTATTTGTGACAAACTGAAAATGTGTCATGTTTGCCAATAATAAACGTAAAATGGTACTTATACGCGATGGTTTTAGAACGCTTTTTACCTTACGAACCACTAAAATTTCTACTTTCTGTAATTTGAAAGTGATCTCTTTTCTTTTTTCTACATCATGCCTTTCATACGATTAACGCAACCATATTTATGTCGACTTCAGTTTTATAAAATACTCTATAAACATCCGAAGAGGTTAACCTTTCATTGGCGATGCTCTACGCCTACACATCTTTCAGGCTCCAAAGTTCAGGGTGCCCAACCGGGTTCATCTTCGTGGGACATCTGAGTGGAAGACAATAACCGCCTCAGAAATTGAAGAATAATTGGGATGAAATACTAGACTTTTCTATGGCGAAGTCTCTAACGTTTGTAACATTTAATCCTTTTCTATTCGGATAGACAAACATATCGTTTAGAATTTTCGGAAAGCCAACAGCAGCTTGGAAATTCGGGGAATAATATTCTTTTCCCTAAACTTTTCTACGACATAAATTTTCAGCTGAGAAATCCCAAGTGGTCAAATTTCGCTAGGCTGAGAAGATAGAGCCAATAAAAGTTCGAAAACGTCGTCCATAACAATTAATTCATCAATAATTGATCACCGATCGACATGTTTAGCTAAGGTGTGCCCTTAAACCGTCGAAATACACCTCTGTTGTGTTAAAAGTGTTAGAAAACAACAAAATCACACTGTTAGAAATCGAAGAGTTACAAGGATAAGAACTGTTTTGAGGAGCAAACGGGTTAGGTTAGGTTTATAAATGCTTATAAGAGCTATTGTATTATCTTATTTTGAGAGCAAACAATTTGCTCGGTAAGTCTGTTCATCGTGGTTTTCTAACTTATTGGCGAGTTTGTTTGATACAATTTTAATAATTTTGGCCTTCATTTATGTTCGCGTTTGGCTAATCAGGCGAACATCAATATTCAAACCAACATCAAAATTATTGTTAATTTAACGGAGAAACAGTCGTAGAACCTTAGACTTTTGGCCCTCTAAATTTGTTCGGACTAACCGTTACTTAAACGAAGTGTTTAGTTAACAAAAATGAATCCTTTTTCTCCGTATACCATTTCAAGTTTTCGGAGCTTTTAAATGGCAAGTTATCTTTTAAAAAGAGCAAACAGGGACTGTTTTTCGGGAGTCATAACATTTGCATAATTATTAACAAACATCCCCAAGCTGTAAGCAGCCATGTCTCACAGCTCAAATACCAGCCAATAAATATCATTCAGGAAACCGCATAGTTATCTGATGCCAAAATCTTATTATATCAAGGTTGTTCTATCATTCTCATGTGAAACGCCAGCAAAATGTCAAGTTTTTACTATCGCAGGTTTCTAAATGATTGAAATTCAATATTTCCCTGTTTCAATCAAGTGACCTCTGTTTTGAAGCTTTGAAAACTACGCGTCTGTTTGAATGAAGAATATTCTGACCCCGCTACATAACAAGAAATCGTTCAATCCCATTCAATGTTCGATTTGAACTCAAGAAATTTCCACGGAAATTCGGAATCTGACAGCGAATTCTTACTTTTTCTTTTGGACACGTGATGAAAGAGTTATCCCCGAAGCGTCTGTTTTTAATATGCAGTTCTCAGCACTCAAGAGACACAAGTTTTCTCAATTATGAGTCATTCCTTTTGAGAGCTAAAATAGCCTGCGTAGCTGGGGGGATTGTTTGCACGAAGTTAGAGCGGGGAGAAGCAGTTTTAAATCCCGCCTGCAGGAAAACTAGGGTTTTTTTGTATATTCCCGTCCACCAGTGGATGGGAAATCCGGATTGGTTGAGAGCTGTGAACACGTCAATCAAATGTTAGACGATCTCTCGCATTTTTCCCAAGGGAAACCTTCGCTCAATAATTTGGAAGAGACTGAAAGGCACTTATACAGGTTTCGGAAAAGTTTAATGTTTACAAACCCGGGTTACAGATCATTTACAGTTTCGTGACTGGAAAGGAACAAACGCGATCTGAAAACACTGGTGTGCGTGTTATTTCGCCACTGACGTTTATCCCTTTCTTGTGGATCCTCACTGACCAAGACTCCTGTGTTTCTTTCCAGACCAGAGAAAATGAAATTGAAAGGTTCGAAAGCGTTCCTAGACTGCGAGCAGTCGTATTATTTTGCTCAGATTCTACGTGCGAGCGGAACTTTGTAAGCTAAGTCGCTCGCTGGTTGAGCTTCGAGAGACTGTTCGCAATCTACAGCGTTCCCTATTTTACAAAATTACAGTTTTCTCTCGGTGATAAAAGTGGGTGACATTCCAAAAACCCTAATTCTCTGGCAGGCGGTATTTTTTCGTGGCTTACGCCGCTCATGGCGGCACCGCCGCCAAAACTTTACCTTCGCTTATAATACCGTCGACTACGCAGGCTATAGCCTGTTCCGGGCGTTCAGATAGTGGAGCGCGAGCGGAAGAATGGGGAAGAAAATGGGGAGTTTGGCTCGCGCTCCACCATCTGAACGCCTGGGAGAGGCTACGCAGGCTAGAGCTAAAACTGTTATTGTGCTACGTAAATTCGGAGACTCGATTCCAGTCTTTGAAACACTGGTCATTGATGATGTAGATTAACTGCAACGGTGTAAGGTAACGTAAAAGCTCTCACCAGATACTTTGTATATGTAATAGGACTACATGCTGTCCAATTTGGAAATAATTGGATGAAAAAAATTCCGTAGACAGCCAAAATTGGACGAGGCCGTAGGACGAGGCCGTAGGCCAATTTGGCTGTCATAGGAATTTTTTGAGCTGACCTGACTGCCAGAGGAATTCTTCGTCTGCTTCACTTAAAGCATGAGAGGCATTTTTTCACTTTCTGTAACCCTTCACTCTTAATTTTCTTGCTTTCGCCTCAAGTTGTTGCCTCGAATTTGCACATTTGTAATCGCTCAAAATATTGTTGTTTCTGTCACAATTTTTCAAATGGTGGTCCAAAGAGCTCTGCGTGACAGCCAGACTTTTTGGTTCGTATTCGACGTTATTCGTCACTGTCTGTTTTTTTTTTTTTTAATTTCAGCAAATTAAACGGCAAAGAATTGCATCTAGCTCATGGCGAGGGATATCTTCCAACTTTCTCGCTTCGTTACGCTGTACTTTCCACTCGTTGAAAACCTTCAGTCAAGTTTCTGTACTCTTGGAGGTGTTCTTGTTTTGCTTTTGCTTCTTGGATAAGCAAGCTCCTCCTCTGCAGCATAAGAAATCTCTCATTTGCATTACTATTGCTGAAAAGATTATGAGAAATGGAAAATTTGGCAAATCTTGACTAAATTCCGCCATTGTCAACTGACAACGCGACAAGACGTCCTGTTTAGAGTGCTGTGAACAGGACATGCTTTGTGTTGATTGGCTGGTTTCTCTCATCTATTGTTTTTTCTTGGATTTTATTGGCTCAGACAAACTGTCCTATTTTTTCTTAAATTAGACAGCTTGTGTATTTTTTAAATTAAAAGTCCTAATTGAAACTATCCAAAATTAATCCTTAATTGGACAGTTCTCAGACATTAAATGATAATAGTTGGGCTGACAATATGGGATTAACTGACCAGCTTATAATTAGATACACTAATAACACTGTTACTACAGAGAAACTAGTATCTGTTCTTCCATATAAAATCGAGGTAGTTTTGGTGTCGTTATACTTTCGGACTAACCTTTTCAGGGGGATAGGGTGCTTAACTTGCCAGATTTACTAATTCAGTATCAAAAGTCAAATGCTATCCCTTCCTTCGGGAGGGGCGCAGGGGCGGGCTTTGTTTTCAGAACCTTACGTCGGTATTATTAGTGTGACATCAACATCTGCGATTAAGAATTTTTTTATTTTTTTTTTATTTCCCTTAGGTGGCTGTCGACACGTCAAGTTTCTCCCTCCAGAGTCTAGCCAGTACCTGGAGGGACACGTGTTTTTGAATCTGACCATCCCAATAAAAATCCCATGTGAACATCGATGCGTTATGGAAAGCGAATGTGTTTCGGTCAACATTGGTCCACCGCTTAATGGCAGAGTTGTCTGTGAACTGAGTAATTCGGATCACTTTAAGCATCCGGAAGATATAAAAGAAAGACCCGGCTGGATATATAGAGGCACAGAGGTACAAACTGTAGGCAAAAATTGATGATGACTATGAAAATGACGACGACGACAACAATGATGATGATGATGATGATGATGATGATGATGCTGATCATGATGACGACGAGGACCATCATCATCATCATCATCATCATCATCATCATCATCATCATGTTCCCTTGCACAAATGTGGTCAGCCATTGAAGTTGATTTTGCTACAATTTTTTTTTACTTTTTTTCTCATCAGAATCTTTGCTCGATGTTAAATCCTTGCCCTAACAACGCCCACTGCCTCATGGGGTATACTGACAAGAAATACCTTTGTGAGTGCGTACCCGGATTTGAAGGAGAAAACTGCGAGAAAGGTACCCGTGAGAAAACTTTAACAAACACACCCTAGTTATTCTTCCCTGTAGGGTTTTAGCGGACTCCAGCGAACATGAAAAACGTGTTCAGGTATAATTTATGTTGTGCTCTATAACCAGGTTCAACTTGTTTACAGTCTGATTTTATTTCTTTCTGTATTTTTCTTCTAGATATCGATGAATGCCAAAATAGCAGCCATGACTGCAATGAAGTTGCAACATGTGTAAACACCGCTGGACACTTTAATTGCTCCTGCAACAAGGGTTTCAGCGGAGATGGAAAAACGTGTTCAGGTATAATTTATGTTCTACTATACTGATAACCTAGTTCTCTTTGATTACTCTCTGATTTTATTTCTTTCTGTATTGTTCTTCTAGATATCGATGAATGCCAAAATAGCAGCCACGGTTGCAATGAAAATGCAACATGTGTAAACACCGCTGGACACTTTAATTGCACGTGTAACCCTGGCTACACCGGAGACGGGAAAACGTGTTCAGGTAAAATTTTTCTTCCTTTCATAACGCAAGTTCACCTTGTTCCTTTTTTGTGAAGATAGATTAGATTATTATCGCGTTAAATGCAGGTTTTAATGCCAGATAAAACTTGTTTTGATTGCAAACTACAGCTTACCGCTGAACCGAGATGTTTTCGCTCTTTTTCGCAAACACAACAACTTTTAAATCTCAAACCCTTAGACATATTTTGGTCTCCTAAATGACTTGGAAGAACTCTTTGCCATAAAACAGGGCTAAAATGTACCAATAAGAAATGCGTCAACAATCGTTCTTTGTGAGAAACTAATGGTATATTTACAGGGTGTCCTGAAAATTCGTACCCCATCTTCAGATGGAAACATAACTTTAATCTTACTAAAATTTCATAAACAAAAGACAGAGAAGTGTTTTTAGTAGCCTTTAGTAGCCTTCATGTCCGAGTACCATCCTTCTAAAAATGACACTATTTAAAAGGTATGAGGTATGATTTATTTATTTATTTGTTTGTTTGTTTGTTTATTTATTTATTTATTTATTTAAAGGACAAAACGTAATTGAAACCAACGAAATACAGTGTCGCTATAAGATGGTTATCAGTGTACCACTTGTAAAAGATCATTTGACTTCTACGCTCTTCAAAATATTGTGAATACACGCACACCCCCCAAGGGAGAGTCGGAATCGAGCTTACAGCGGTTTTCTCTAACACGCGCCTTTCAAGGATTTTTTCCCAACGGCCGATTGTGTTCTTCGTGGATGTCAATCATCTGTTTCTATGACAATTCAAGAACGCGCGCTGAATGAAAAACAATTTGGCAGTAAATTAAGCGGTGAGTGAAACAATGAAAAAATCTTGCGGGAAGTATTAACCACGCTTTGACGATTTTGTGTATCTCTAGCGACAGCACAATATCGCAGACTTTAAATTATTACTTGAAAAGTACCAAAACAAATCGCTGAGGCAAAGGTTTTATTCATTGAATCAATAATGACTTCACAAATGCATTCAAAACACCTGAAAATACGCAATGCAAACTTGTTTTAACTAAACTTAGGAGGCAAAAATGTAAAAAAACTGACCTTTATTCTATTCGAAGAAGTGCTTAAATCCACTGAATTACTTCTCTGAGTTCGCGGTCGATCAGCAAACGCCTGATTCTCGCCGTTCAAGCATTTTCGATGTCACACCACCACAAATAATCTCCTCTTTTTGCTTCGCAGTTGGTTTCTGAGAAGTTCAGTCAATTAAAAGTCAAAATTTACAGAATAGTGATTGTGTTCTTCATGAATATTTCCAGAATTGCTTTCTGTCACAAAAATTTTAAGAACCGGAGGCCACAACAGGTTAGCAAAATCAGTTTATCCACGGCCCCAGACATGCAGGATTGCGTTACATGTGACAATCAGTAAGAGCCAATCAGCGCGCGAGAATTCGAAAAAATGTCATAGAAACAGATGATTGACCTCCACTAAAAACACATTTCGTCGTTGGGGAAAATCCCTTGAAGGGCGCGTGTTAGAGAAAACCACTGTAAATGTTTCATCGAGGTTGTATTTTTGGGGTAAGTTCAGTTCATGAAAAACAGTTTGAGAGTCCAAAACGCGATCGTTGGTCGCTTTGTTGTGAGACTTGCAAAAGTTCACGTCTTTGCTGAATCGTGAAACATGAGCGATGAAACGGGCGATGTAGTCGGCTGACTGGACCACGCGAAAAACAGACTTTGAGAAAATCTAGTGGTTAATCATGAACTGGGTCTTAAGATAGGGAAATGGTTTCAAAAACTCGTCCTGACGGTGTTATCCTTGTGGGCCCGGTGGGGGGGGGGAAAGCTGGGGGCTCCCAGATAACGGTGATGGGGATATTTTCCTGGAAAAGCTTTCTGACACCTAATTACGGTGTTTGAAGATTCGAATCCGATTTACAACAACTAAAATCGTAAAGAGGTACTGAGTTAAAAAGGTCAATGAAGAAAAAAAAACGAAAATTAACGACAGGAAAAGGCATGGTTTCTAAAGAGTGCTAGAAAATCTAATAAGAAATCCGGCGGAGTGAAAAAGAAATCGTTTAAGTTTTGATTTAAAGCAACTAACGTTCTTTGCAAACCTTACACGACGAAATCTAACGGTTACCTTGTCGTGTTAAGTCCGTTCTTGCGACACATAGATCGATTGTGAACGTCAGAACGTTTGCTAAACGTCTTGACTAGTTGAACTTTCTTTATGTATGTTCACGATTCCTCCAAACAATAAGGCAACAACAATAAAAGAAACCCTAAAGGTATCATAATCTAGTTTGTGGGCGTGGCTTGAATTTATTTTTATCCCCTTCCAGTTGAATCCCATTATGGTTAACTTCGCTTTTATAAACACCCTGTACGGTACTAAACCAAAAGCTATCATCCCAAAAAGGTCACTTTTATTTCACTTTTATGTGAGAGCCCCTCTCGGATGTTGTGAGGGGTGGGGTGGGGGGGGCTGGGGGGGGGTTAATTTTAAAAGCGTTATCCAGACAACCGCTGGCGCTTATGGGCCTAAACCTGACAGACCATCAAAAAAACACTAGATAATAACAGTATAGTTGCCAGCTCATACTGTAATCCAGACAAATAGGATAAACTGAGCACAAGTACCGTATAGTTCTTGTACTAAGCATATGAGGAATACGCAAGGACATCTTCCACAGTTTAATAGCAGAAAATTTCTTCGACGCACCATTTATATTTTTAAAATGATTAACAAAACAAAGCAAAACTTCTGTTAGCATTTAAGAGGCAATGTCCACTAAGACCGAGCGAAATCGAAAATACGTGGCACAGGATGAAAAATCAAAAATCTCCGTTTTTCGCCCAGAGATACCGTATGGTAGCTCTAGAAACGTGGTGGCATTTTATGTTGAGAAATTATTTTTAAACCTCCAAAGAGTTAAAAAACCGTTACCGCACTACGTGTCTCTACAAACACCCCGAAAAAACGCAAATCATACCTTCTCGTAAACTTCGCTTCGTTTAATTCACGTCATGAAAAAATCCTGTTTTGAGCTTAGAAATTTGCTGTTGAAGAGTTTGCGAGTAATTTGACTCAAATTATACTTTTGTGGATTAATTTTCAAGGTCATGGCAAGCTGCTGAAAACCACTAAAATTCGCTTGCTCAAAATTCTCAATTTGGCGCATTTTTTCAAGAGAAAGTTTCCCTCCCCGGTAAACACCGAATCATTTGAAATTCAGATTTCTTGAAAGAGGAAGTGCCGTTCTTAAACCAGGTTTAAAAATTAGTTTCGGGCTTTTTATCAGAGCCGAGTACAAACGCTCTCAAAATCCCGATAATTACAACAAGTGGCACATACCTCCGACCAAACAACCGAAAATGTGGACATTTCTTCTCTTTTGGTTGGTATCCGGTTGTAATCCACAGTGGAAAGGTAATGTTTAGCTCACCTGAATATGGTATTGTCTACATATCAGGTTCTGTGCGTACTCTTTCATAATAACCATCTTGACGTCCGGGGTCAACAACAACACTGATCTGAAGCATCGCATATTGCCAATCAACCCAAATGACTTATTTCCATCACGCCTCCTTTTGGTAAAATCAAGAACCTTCAAAAATAAAGTAATTTTGCCTTATTCGAACTTCAAAACACTTACACTTACACTTCAGCGAAGATATCAGTCTTATATAGGTCCCACGCCATATGCTCTTCATACACGGACGGATTCCTTCTTTGGAAAACTGTATATTCGAGAGTGTACTCAAACCACTAAATGGTTTGTAATGGACGTGCGCAGGGTGACACTTAAGGATGGTTCTCCACCAGGATCTTGATATCATGTCCGGAGTTTAGAAGAATAAATCTATCCAACTTAGTCGCCGCCGGCCTTGCGGTCGCAGGCTCCGTTCCCTCCATTGGGAAGGAAGGGAGCCAGGAGTTTGAACACCACGCCGAGCTCTGCTCCTAGTACTCCTGCGCAAACTATGGTGGCCCTGCAGGCCCTGCAGTGATAGTAGCTAGCGTTGTCTTGCCGGAAGCTGACTGTCTTCAGGGCTGGTATGGTGGTGTTAATCTGCTCAATGACGTCTGCCATCACGGCGAGGAATGCACGAAAGTGCCGGTATGAGAAAAAAGTGTACTTATCAAGCCCACTGGAACGAAGACGCCGATGTGTTGCAAAATAGCTTTGGACTCCGACTTGCCAATTCCACGGTCTGCTTTTCCCACTTTCCCGTTCTAGTCATACTTAGACAGCCCTGGTAGAACTCAACATGAGCAACGTCGGTCAGTCCCTCTGCGCTAGCCAATTCCCACAAAAGAGCGATGGGCTGGGTAAATGGTCCATGTTTAGAATAGTGGGGCGGGGGGGGGGGGGGGGGCTGGGAGGGGGGAGAAAGGGGGGGGGAAGGCATAGGGGAGGCGGGAGAAGAGGGGGCGAGGAGCGGGATTCCCAAGATGGCGGGAAGCAGGAGAAAAAGGGAAAAAATACGCAACATTGTGCGATATTTCGCAATCGAAAAAATGCAAAGAGGAGGGAGCCAACAAATACAGGGCGCGAACCGGGATTATAGGGAACGGGAAGCGGGAGGTTTAAACCCCCCTGTCCTTCCCCATAGAATACTAATTAGGATACTATTGGGCGTGCTAAAAGAAAATCAACGAAGCTCAACTTCTGAGTGGATATCGCTGATTCCAGTACTTCAAGTGTGACCCGAAAAGTCTTTTTTGGCGACTGGAACAGCAACTGCTCGTTTATATCGCTTGTAAGAGGCGCAAACGCCTGCAGCTAGTTTCTGAAAAGAATAAGTGACCTCCTCTGTTCGCAGCCAAGGGAGATTATGGTTTGATTGGCTATTGTACTCGGTGACGGGGCTCCTGACTGCAAGAACTCCAAAGAACACTATCGTTTTACAATGGCGAAATATAGAGTAAGCGCTGTACAACTACTGTGTGTTAAAGCTGGCGTTTTCCTTTTTTTTTTTTCGGTTTTTTTTTTTACGAAAATTATCGGTTTTTGAACAGTACATTTACTCAAAGCTGATCCGCACTTGAAGGGGCATAGTCACGCTATTTTGGTTCACTTTAAAAATCAAAAATATGTCTTCACATCAATGAACGCCCACAAATAATGGTCTAGTTTTGTTACCAAAGACTATATTACTTCACTGAAACTATTTTCTGTCGTCTGTTCCTTCGGATGGCACGGATGGAAATGGATTGCAATTTGAAAAAAATTAGGCTAAACGTTCAAATTCTTTCAGCGTGTTGACATTAAATCGATATTAAATGGTCATGGTTTGTTTTCTCTTAATGAAATTAAGTTAGTATGTTCCTTTAAATGTTCAAACACAATGTTGGGCATGGATAAAGTTAACTACCGATAATTTTAGCACAGTTTTGACCAGAAATCTGCGAAATCCTCGTGTCCGTGCCCCTTTAAGATATTTTGTATAGTTTCCAATAATGTCTCACCTGAAATTCTCCCACGCCTAGTTTCCAACAAGTGTTTTATTTTGCGCAAATGGCAGGTTCTCCAGGCGCCTTCTTCGACGCGACACTGGTGGCTTGCAAATAATATTGAAATCCTTCACCGTGAAATTAATTAGGCTGTGGGTAAAATATCCTAAAATGCACTCACGCTAGGGAATATTCGCGTCTTGCAAAAGTCGAACTCTGCTGTAAGATATAAAAAATATATCAATGTTTGCTATTTTAGACTATTGGAAGCTAATACTTTCTGCTTCTAGTGAACACGTGACAATTTTTTTTCTCTCGCCAGAGCGTCACAAAATGTACATCTACGTAGTCTGTAACTTGTTTTGCACAGGTCGGAATTGTGTGGTGAATAGTCTCATCATATGTAGTATCATTCTATTTTACTAGTCGAAAGATATTTCAGGCATAACTTCGGCGGTGTAACATGACACCAAACAGAAGGACGGACCGTGAGTAAACAAACACAGTTGTAACCAAGTGCTACGTATTGAAAAAGCACGGGGGCGGGGTCCTCACGACTATAACTTCGGCGGTGTAACATGACACCAAACAGAAGGACGGACCGTGAGTAAACAAACACAGTTGTAACCAAGTGCTACGTATTGAAAAAGCACGGGGGCGGGGTCCTCACGACTATAGGGAAAAGTGAACTTAAAAATTTCAGGGATCTTGTAAAAAAACAAATGGATGCCTTCTTTGTTAACCTTCGATATTCTTTAGTTTAATTCATGGAAAAAAATTCAGCTATCTCTGCGATTTGTTTTACGTTGAGGTAGTCCGGCATCTGGGATGAAAACGGTCATTCCGGTCGAGTTGCTGAAACAAATGCCATTACCATTTATTTCACCTTCTATCTTGTACAATTTCTTTCATAGGTTAAGTTATTTAAGTTATTTAATCTTTCGAGTTTTGTTCCATTTTCGCAATCCCTGTGACTTGACCAGAACCCGTTGCGTGGCAGACAAATTTAGTTAAATCAGACCATAATAAAAAAGATAACAGTGCGGTTTCTGAGATAAATGTGGAGATCACTGCAAAGTTATTTAGTTTCTTCAGGGAATTAACACTGAGAGATCATTTGCCATTCATTAAGTGCCACCACTCGCTCGATGCTAGTGGACATTCCCTCTTAAAAATTATTTTTTGAGTAGACGCGAGCTTAAAATTCATGGCAGGAATTTCAATTAAAAAACAACTGTACGTACCTTAGACTATGTACATATAGTTGTGAAAAGAAAGCCGTCGAAAGTGCTGGACTTAAAAGATATGTTGCATGTTGAGATGTCACTATTATGCTTTTCTATGTCATAATCATATGCTTATCTGTTCAGTTGCAGTGATATGGGTTTCTTTCAGCGAGGCATTGATATGTTTTAGTGTTAAATGTTACATGCTTGTTTTTCTTTCAAAGATTGTTCCAGTAGTTTGCGCCGCTTCCAAAAGTATCAAGATTTACCAACCACAGGAGCTCGCGCTGTTGAACATTTCAGCATCAATGAAAGTCTGTTTCTCGCCTTTGCCAACAATGAAGGTGATATTGAGGGCCACAACACAGACTCCTTCATCTACAAACTGAACACTTCAACTGGACAGTTCTCCCTCTACCAGACCATAGACACTACCGGAGCATGGGACATCGAATATTTTACGATCGCTGATAAACATTTCCTCGCTGTTGCTAATCGTTTTAACGAAACTTCAAACCAACTGAACTCTGTTATTTACCGGTGGAATGGACACGAGTTTGTCACTTTACAAAACATTCCAACAAATTCAGCAACAAGCTTCAATTTTTTTGAAATACTACAGGAATCGTTTCTCGCCGTTACTAACTCGATAAAAAACTCAAACTCAGTCATCTACAAATGGAAGGACAACTATTTTGAATTCTTTCAGGAGATAGGAACTGAAGAAGAGCATGCAAGCACGACCTTTGTAATAAAAAATGAAACTTTCATTGTTTTTGCCAACCTTTTTAATCCCCAGCAAGGGTTTGCTGCCCACTCCAATGTCTTCAAGTGGTCAGGATCCAGTTTTGTCAAACTGCAGTCTCTTCAGACGTATGCAGCAGTAGATGTGAAGTCCTTCAACATCAACGGTGACTCATTCCTCGCCTTTGCCAACGAGCATGATAGTGTTACATACAGCATCGACTCGTTCATTTACAAGTGGAATGGCGGCAAGTTTGTTCACTTTCAGTCCATTCCTACTCGTGGAGCTTTCAAATGGCATCCATTTGTGATGTGCGGTCAAACGTTTCTGGGTGTGGCCAACTGGTGGGAGAACAACACAAAGTCTGTTATTTACCGGTACTCTGGAGAGCAGTTTATTCAGTACCAAGAGATATCAACTCAGAGGGGGGATGATCTGACATCATTTGAATACAATGGTAACACTTACCTGGTAATTGCCAATTACCGGAACATTGATGATTTGAAATTCAACATCAACAGCGCACTGTATAAGTGGATCAAAAATTGACTTGTAAAAAAACAAGCTAGCAAATGAACTTTGCCAACGTAATTACAAGGAACTCATTGACAAAGCTAAAAGCTCGAATGTATCATTTACTGGATGTGGAAATAGAACTGACGACAACGAATATTTTTTGAGGACTGATTACTTAGAATGCGCAACAAACGTTTTTTAAAACAATAAGAAGCTCACATTATGACTGACAGTGAAACACTTTCTCTTTGAACAGTGTACATGTGGTATGACCAGTGTCTTTTATTATATCGTAAACTGCATGAGAAAGTAAAGGTAATTATGTAACACTGTCTTAGGCGATTCTGTCATGCCAAGACACGCTGTTGTAGATCATTCTGCAATCAATACTTTTAAGTTTTTAGAACGTCCTTCCACAAAATATTTGTGATAAACGCAGCTGAATTATGCAAAAGTAAAATGCTAATAGTATAGTATTGTCCTACTTATAGTGACACATTAATGTTGAGACCAGGGTATATTTTTTGTAGCTTTATATAAGGGTCGTAATAAGGTACATGACATCGGTCATCAAATCGGTGGGAGATGATCAGAGGTGTTGGAATAGGGACCAGAGGGATGAGATCAGGGAACAGAGGGGCGAGATCAGGGATCGGAGTGGTAGGATTAGGGGCCAGAGGGGTATGATTAGGGATTAGAGGGGTGGGACCTTGAAGCTCTCTGGGGAATTGTCAAGGGGGGAACAGGGTCATTGATATATACACTCGGTCAAAAATATTGCGATCAGTGTACATCATAAAGACAGGTTTTGCGAGAACCGCAAAATTTTTGTCGGTCGGTATCAAAGAGGTTAGTGGAGAGGGACAGGGGAGAGGGAGTGTCAGGGATAAAAGGGGGCGAAAATCGGAATGTATGGGAGTGGAGACGGTGTGAGATTGCATTTGTGAGAGGGCGAGAAGCGTTAAAATCATCGCAATATCGCATAGTATTTTGCAGTAGCAAAAGAACAAACAGGCGTAAGCCGCCCTGCCGGAAGAATAGGAACTGGACTGAAAGATACCAGGGGTGGGAAGCTTATGCCCCTTCCTCCCCCAAGTTCAGATTTTTCATTGCTACAATTTGATTGAAATTGATTCTTTACTTGCAGTAATCACAGATTAGGCTCAGAAAAAGTCACAGATATGGGTTGTTTGAAAACCCTCAAAAGGTTATTCACGGTAGTTAAATTTTTTCGTAGCTACATATAAAATTGTAGTCAACAATAATTATCATAGATCAAGGTTCAGACATAGGGAACCCACACGCATATTTGTAATCTGTATGCGTTAATATTTGGTCATATTTGTAAAAGTGCAACGGAATGAAAATAATAGAAATTAACCTGCCTGATGTCTTCTTGACTGCAGCAGGCCCATTTGGGGTGTATTTTGTTTTGAGATGCAGTTTGCGCTGCGATGCGATTTGTTTTTCTTCTAGTTCGTCACTTTTTGCTCGAACGACCGTTACAGAACTTGATTTCGTTCGAACGAAAGGCGACGAAAATTACATCCCACATCATATCACAATTTACTCGCATGGATATATATATTCTAATTTTTATGAGTATGGTGCTTTCCCTTGCAACCTTCGGCTGCAAATGAGCTCCGCTTAAATAAAAGAATAAACTCTTAGGCAACAAAATGAAGTGATTAGGCAAAGCCCTATTTCTTACATTAAGGTAAAGATGCAGTTTGCGCTGCGCTACGATTTGTTTTTCTTATAGTTCGTCACTTTTCGCTCGAACGACCGTTACAGAACTTGATTTGCATGGCTATATATATTCTAATTTTTATGAGTATGGTGCTTTGCCTTGCAGCCTTCGGCTGCAAATGAGCTCCGCTATAAATTAAAGAATAACAAACTGAATGAAGTGATTAAGGTAAAGATAAGTCAATTGATTAGCTCGCAAAAATAATATAATTAAGTTTAATAAGATGGCCAAACGCGTTACAGGACGGAAATGTTAGAAAACTGGACTTGGAGATATGCAGCGACAGTAAAAGGTTTTCGACACGTTGTGTTTTAAAAAGTTTTCTCGTTCATGTTTATCCTCAACTGTAATAGTTTTTCTTACGTCTAAAGTTAGGGACTTGCAGTCCACAATGGTGTGGTAACATTAAATTAACAGCGCTAAGGTGATGATATGGCGGGTGCAAAAAGGAATATCAAAGCAGCCCACCCCATCCGCCAAGTGCTGCACCAGGAGCATTAACGTCGCGTAGAATCCGCAGTACAGTGCGGTCAACAAAAATTACCCCGTCCGGGAGGGGGTTAGTGTTATGTCGCTCTTTTTCTGTGGCGTTACTATATAAAGAATACATGAAGTAAACACTACGAAATAGCCGTGCAGTACTGAAAACTAGTTTTGAAAAACAAAAGATGGCGGCTCCGATTCGTGAAAAATTTTTCACGACTTTGAAAGAAGAAGAAGTTTTCTGAATTTTTCCTTCGCGCGGACCTCCCCTCACGGGCTCAGGCTAAATTCAGAGTCTTCAAAGGAAAGCAAAAACCCAGTTTTTTTAACACTCCTTGGTTTGAAAGACTATTATGGTTTTGAAGGCGTAAGAAAGATGTCAACATTTCCACTGGTACCATAGGAAGCCCAAGCGTAATATTTGAATATCATTAAAAATGGCGTTTTAAAATATATGACTTTGTATGGGATTTCGAAGCGAACATTTTGAGCAATACATAACAACGAACTAACTGAATAAAGTTCATGAAATATTAAATGGTGTTGTTTGCTATCCTTACAAAGCATTTTGAACAATTTTAGGTCCATTTACTTAACTGTGATAATACGTGTATAATACATTGACAAGGAAAGAGTCATTTGGCCTGATTTAGCCACTATCACCGCTCGACACATTTCGGAATTCGCTCGAATTTACCCACAAATATAGTTCAGGCTCCCATTCTGACTTAGCGACTTGACAAAAGGAAGACATACAAGTGATTTTCTCAAAACCAATTGCACATACCTCGTGTCCC
>Ga0126336_10000399_pt1 | contig 17039 bp, 7 predicted proteins | sample SidCmetagenome_FD_92530 | JGI IMG/M metagenome (GOLD analysis project Ga0126336, IMG submission 92530) | Coral microbial communities from El Islote,Puerto Morelos, Mexico - Siderastrea C C metagenome | ecosystem: Host-associated > Invertebrates > Cnidaria > Coral | place: El Islote,Puerto... | reverse complement strand
TTACGCATAGGTTTCAAATTACTTTTGACGTATGCAAATTGCGTCTGCAACAGAAGCAGCATGAAATAAATTTCAACGGGCTAAATTTATCATTCTCCTGTTAAATTACCGCTGCTGTCGTTAACTTTAATTCTGACTTTAAGTTTTATTTAACATTTATTTCAATTATGGCAAGAATACGTCCGGGAAAAGTTTCGATTTGAAAGGTTGTTGACCTCGGGTACACGTAATTCAATGCTCCGTTCTCGAGTTTTACATGGACGATTTATATAATTTTATTTATTTATTTTATTTGCTACTATCAGCTTCATTGAGCATTACCACAGGAATGGGCCACAGTTGTAGTTCAGTGCTATAAAAAGGGAAGAAAATAACTTTTAATCATGTTGTTACCAGTACAAAACCTGGGTGGGAGGGGGGTCTCTGGCCTTGGAAATCTGGTTGGGGGAAGGGGGGGGGGTCAAAAACTCTTGCCATCCGTCGGGGGGGTGGATTTTTCTGGAATAACCCATTACTGCAGTTTACCTAGCTAGTATTTGACAATTCCACGTCTGTACTTTTGTAAGATCCAGGAGATACAAAAATTAGCATGCTTAGTACCAATATTACTGGAGTTGCAGATTAAGCTAATCGAAACCTTTACAGTCAGTTACAAATATTGGAATCATCCCTAAGAACATTAAGGGACTACAACTGTGAATGTGGTACATGTAACTATTACAGCGCAACTTGGAAAACCACAACACTAGAATTACTTCTAAAATGTTTATTGTGTTGGGAAGGGAAACCAATCAGATATGAGATGAATAAACTGCAAGCCTTAACGGTGATTATTTACCGGTATTTTGTGGTTTTTGTTTTTTTCTTATTGTTTGATCTCACATTTGATAGGTCTTGGCACAATAAACATTTCATAATAATTCTCAGTTTTCATGGCTTTCTTAGATTAGTCACACTGTAATTCTCATTTTTTTAAATAAGTCTACTGCAAAACTACATGCCTACTGCAAAACATACACAACATGCAGTTACCAAGAGTCAGTACAATTTTCAGGAACTTTTCCTAAAGGCTAGTAGAGTATTTACAGCACTCAAACACTCAACACAAAATTAAGAACTGCCTAAATCACATGCACAAGTTTCGTCACTTTTACCAGGGCATTTGAGGCCCTGGAAAAGTCACACATTTTTGAGTCCTTGAAATGCCAGGACACAATACAGGAACTGCACGAACTCTGATTTGTAAATAATAAATTTAATGTAATAAACAATACACATATGCCTATGCAGTATCCGATTTCCAAGCTTGAGACTTAAAGTTTGTAAATCGAAGGAAAAGTTTTGTTGTATATCGAGGATTTACAGATATTCACAGGCCATCTGATAGGGTGCAGAAAAAAATAAAAAAATATGTGGGAATTTTCAGGCATATTATGCAGAAAAATATGTTGATTATGCGAAAACACGCTGGATTACGCGAAATTTAAACAATTTGTAACACTGATAATTGTTTTTCCGCTGTTTTTTCTGTTATCTAAACTGCTAGTGAGGTTCCTTCTTCTTCTTCGTCTCTTTAAATTTATCCTTACTATAAGCTTAAACCGCAAGATGATTCTTTGAGACGACAAACGAGCAAAAGAAGACTACGTGTTCAAGTTTCCTCGTGCAAGCAGTAGTCAAACGCAGTTTCTTATCAATTACTCTTAGAGTATTTGCTGAAATGTCAATGCTTTTAGTCCAATAGAAATCAGTGTAAGAACAAAACTAGTACCCAGGCTCATAGCCAAAAGATGCATGGAATGCCTCGAGGTTAAAAATTGCTTGTGAATGCACAGGTAGCCCAAGCTCACTATGAGAGGAGCGCATATATAAACCTGTTCCATTTTGCATATATCGGCAAAATATAAGTCGAGTTTGTATGAGAAATGCAGCAAATACCCTTTAGTGGCCATAAATGCGAAATAATTGACAATAATAAATGGTTCACCTTGTTTTTCTGTTATATTACTTGCTATTTAATGGCCTTTTGGGGTGATTTGAAGCGTTTTGAATGAGAATAAGAGTCCTTGATTATTTGTCCCTAACACTTAGCAAGCAAAGCGAAAGGTGTCACACTGTTGGCTGTCACATGACCGATTCAAAGATATTTATTTGCTGTAAATCTCGAATTATGGCACCTCTCTCCAAAATTCTTTAAGAGACCGATGGCTTTACATCGTAACAACAAATACATGCCAAAAAAGTCCAACAATCGAGTTCTTTACCTTATCAAAATCGCCATTTTCAATCTCCCCACCACATCGAACCATTCGTGTGATGAACTGTTCGCGAATGCAAATTTCTGATCTCTTTTCATTGGAAGACTTGCACAATAGGCGCTCAGGACAGCAATATCCCATGTATGGGAGGTGTAGTTGACAAATTACATGCAAAATTTAAAAATCGCACGTGAAGCGTGCAAAATGCAGAACTTGTGATTTACAGCGCAGTTTTAGCACCAAAACCTTACCGGGAAAAACGACGTGTGGTTAAATAAATTCAACAACAAAAAGCACATATACTGTTGTAATTTTATCTTGAACACTAAAAAGCTAAACAGAGGTCTCTTTCGACACCCTCTGATAGTAATGAAGGTTGATATTCGAATGTCACTGTGTGTAGCACATAAGTAATTTCGATTTTTTTTCAGTATTATCGGCAAGGGTTTTTTAAAACTTTTAAGAGTAAAAAGTAATCGGCCATTTCAACCACGCTTCACGTGCGACTTTCAAATTTCGCATGTATTTCGTCAAATACACCTCCCATACATGGGATATTGCTGTCCTGAGCGCCTGTTGTACAAGTCTTCCAATGAAAAGAGATCTGAAATTTGCATTCACGAACAGTTCGTCACACAGATGGTTCGATGTGGTGGGGAGATTGAAAATGGCAATTTTGATAAGGTAAAGAACACAAATGTTGGACTTTTTTGGTATGTATTTGTTGTTACGATATAAAGACATTGGTCTCTTAAAGAATTTTGGAGAGAGGTGCCAAAATTCAAGATTTACAGCAAATGAATAACTCGGTCACGTGACAGCCAACAGTGTGTTACCTTTCGCTTCGCTTATTAAGTGTTAGGGACAAATAATCAAGGACACTTATTCTCATTCAAAACGCTTCAAATCACCCCAAAAGGCCATTAAATAGCAAGTAATATAACACAAAAAACAAGGTGAACCATTTATTGTGAATTATTTCGCATTTATGGCAATTAAAACGTATTTGCTGCATTTTTCATACAAACATTACTCTTATATTTTATTTTATGTAAAATGGAACAGGATAATATATGCGCTCCTCTCATAGTGAACTTGGGCTATCTGTGGTGAACAAAGTGGCGTGTTTTCGTCGATGTTTACGAGGAAAACTGCTTCAAAATAATCAATCTCTTCAGTTTTCATGTTTGTGAGGATGAAAAGCAGTGCTTTATCACCAATATTAGGCAAATTTTTCTGTTTTATGCGGAAAATACTCTGAAAATGCGGAAGATGTGGACGTTAAAGAACAAGAGGCTATTTGTAGCCTTCACTCGGGCCGTAAACAGCTTGAAAGCACGAGAAACCCCGAAGCAAGAGCAAATTTGCATCAAAAAGCACAAAAACGCTAAACTCCAAGACACTCACAACCTCGCAAAAGGTTAACAAAAGCGTGTTCAGATGATGATGCAATCGCCAAAGGATTACATGTTCTTGTTCCCAGATCCCGCGCGGCCTTACAATCGCGACACGAACAAAAAGAACCGCTCGGCAGACCATGACTCGTGGCCTCCGGCCTGAGTAATTATGCGGATCGGCACCACCGCCGTATTCAGAACATTCATTTCTCTTGTTTTCATTCTCATATGATAAATGAATAATTATTATAATAACAGATATAAATTTAAAGTGATGTACACACTTCATAAAAGTACTATTAACTTACCTTGAAGTAAATCCTATCTCCTGCCACTACAGTTGCAAACCCTTCTGGCGACTTGTAAGGCTAATAGAGAAACAAAGCCTAAGTCAATCTACAACAAATCCATCAAACATTTTATTACATGAAATAAGAAGGCTAGTTGTAAACAACTGTACACTTTTCCAGAAAGTTAAGGGCCTTCAGGGCCTACTTAAGGAATTTGATGATGAGACATTTCTGAGAAGCAGGGAATTTGAAACAGAAGGACTTCAAAGGGATGGGGAGTTGACTTTTTCCTTGGTGGGTGGTTTAAGAAGTGTATGTCCCATCTCTAAAAATTTCAGAAAGCCAGCAAGACTAGAAAAAAGAGAAAACAACACACCACAACAAAACGATAGGAGTATACTTTCTAATAAGAGACTACTGACATGTTTCATAAAAGTACTCAAGGTACAAAAATAAAATGAGAGAGAGGCATAACGATGAAAACTTTCACCACCGCCCTACCGTGACATACTCTCCTGTGGTGAAAGACAGCTAACTGCTAAATGTTTCTTTCACCACTTTTGGATTTCAAATAGGTGTACTGAATGTATATATACACAAATTTATCAGAGAAAAGTTGAGACAAATATGAAATGAAAACATACATAGATTTTTGTTAAAAAACAACGACATTTCAAACAACTCTGTGTCCCAAAGAATTCTGTGTTTGTCCTTTACAGATGTACTGTCTAATGGTAGAACAGGTGGTTGTTCAGGATTTATGTACTCCCTTCTGCACTCTCATCATGTCTTGTCAAGTACTTTCAAAAAGCTTCTCTTAACGTTTGTACAAAAAGTACTGTTTCTTGTGAGGTCATTATTTTTGGAGGGTTGTTGAACAGTTGATCCTCCCTGTGCAACCACTTCTTGTATAAGTGACCACCTCCCGTCAGTGACCACTTTTCCAAATACCAAAATGTTCTCTCACTATAGTTGGAACCTCTTGTAGGCAACCACCTCCCATCAGCGACCACTTTTTCAAAATATCAAAATTATCTCAGTGAAATTGCTACAGTTGCAACCTCTCATAGGCGACCACCTCTCATAAGAGGCCACTTTTTGGGCTGACATTTTGAATTTTTCTTTTATTTTTAACCTATGGTAAGTGACTACTTGACAAATGATCCCATCTCGCCAGGTTCAAACTGCAATAGCAATAAGGCATATAACTTTTATCAATTTCATTGGCTGAGACTGAAGTAGCCATGACAGCCGTGATATCTTCACAAGTGAAAGATAAAAATCGTATCTTCACTGGATACTAGATTTTCGTCACCAGAAAAATCCTGGCATTTTATCGGTGTCTATATAATAATCAGGATTGTTTTCATTTCTAAGAAGATTTGGAGTAGATTGAAGTATCCCGTGTTAATATAATCTCTAAGGTGTCTGAGAGTAGAAGCAAGTTTTTCCGCTTCCCAGACAACCATTGGGTCGTATCGTTCATAGTATAATTATGCTTTTTACATGACAACATTTTTCCAATAAGGTGTATGTATATCAATCTATTCTGATCTACACGCATGTATCTATAACTAGAAATCTTTATCAATCTTTCCGTCTGATAGTTGGCTGGATTGGAAAATGGAGAATGTTCCACTGTAAGCTTTCAATCCTCTGCACATGAGAAAAAAGAAACAAACTCGGGCAAAACCACCACTCGCCAGCTTACCTTTCTCTTAATCTTTTGCAGTGTTCGACGACCCCTGGATCTTTCACCTGACTTTCCATTATAACCTTTCCTTGTTCCTGCCTTGATTCTTGCAATAAGCTTCTTACTTTCCTTGGAACTTTGTCTTTGAGTCCGAATACTGGAATTAACTCGCTTCAAATGGCAGCTGTTACAAAGAACTTCGCCACTGGATCCTTTTCTCCACATCAAAGAATTTGCTATTTTGCAGGCTGAGCACTGCGGATTGTGATCCAGTGACATTTTTAAAAGACGTGTCGGTCTTTTTATAAACTATTTCACGTGAAAAGCCAGTGCAAGCTAATACTGCTCAATTTGCTACGAAGTAAACAAGAAATTCAGGGAAGAGCTCCTGTAATGATTAACGTCCGCCATTTTGAGGTTATTTACACATGCGCAACCTCGTCCCCAGGGTCCGACTGCCATTTTGAACGAGGAGAAGGCCCTGGGGAGGGCCCTGGGGGGCACCCTGGGGGGTTCACATGCGTTAACCACACTTCTCTCCAGTCCACACACGGTTTGCTTCGCTCCGCTCGCCTTTGTAAGAGCAATTGTAATAGTCTGGAGACTAATTGTAAGAGTGCACCGAGTTAAGCACCGAGGGCACCCATCAACGGCCTGACACTTGACTGTAAGAGCTAGACAGAGCTTGGTAGAAATCGAAACTTCAAACACTGAACATTCTTTCCAATGGCGTCTTGTATTTTACATATCTCCAATTTCCTCGGCGTCTAGATCTAAACTTTTGAAACGACCTTATGTTACTGGTCATTCCGGTCTTCCCGACTGGAAAGTTTTATATAAGATTCTACATGATGACACCTGTGATGAAGCGTTTTCGGAAAAAATTAGGTTGAATATTTTCCTTGAAAAATATAAAATTCTTCTCTCCTTTTGCTAATTCGTCAAGACCAATGTTTTTCGTTATTATAACAATAAATAATAATAATAATAATCATAATAATAATAATCATAATCATAATAATAATTTAGCAGGGAGCCCACTTCACCAATAGGTGCTCTTCATTGGGGGCCTGCACATACTTAGAGAAATTAATTAAAAAACTAACTACAAAAGATTAAAAACTAACTACAATTGACTAAAAGGCGAAAGCTAGTCGAACAAAGGAAGTAGTGTGAAACTTTCCTGGAAAGTAGACTTATGCTACAGGCGGGAAAACGTCGTTTCAATTCGTCTTGAAAACACCGGTCTTGACGAATGATGTGATCTAGCTCTTGCGCTCGCAGATTCGACCCTATTCCTTCTATCTTGCACGTGCCAGTAGTTTTAACATGGACCTTGGTGGGTTTCCTTTCAAAACAATATTTCCGGCTAATGAATGATGAAATTATTGACAGCGAAGGGCATTTGATACTTCAGTGCGAGCCGGCCGAGTTTCGCTAGAAGGAAAAGGAATTTCAGGTATTTCCTATAAACGGAAAAATAAGCGGATAGCTTATAACTACCATGAGGAAAGCTGGGATAACAATAGATGTAAAGGTGGCTAAGTGACCTTTAGGGTGGAAAAACAGTGAAAGTTGTTTGTTACTTCTCAGAAGCCAACGTTACACTGTAAAAGGGTGCAAAATACGCTGACTAGATGTTATATTATTCCTTTGCTTTCCAAGTTTTGTCTTTGTCTCGGTTCAGTTTTATCAGATATCTGTGGTGGCGCCGTATAATGATGTCTTGTGGTGACTCTATCTTACATCCTGTGATTAACATTTTTGTGTTTCCTATTATTCCCTTTTTGCACGAGTGTTGGCTATGTGCCCCAGAGAACAAACATCTAATTGATCGGCTTTTGATTGATTTTCTCTTTAAACGAATGCATTTTTACCAGGAAGTGCTTTGTGATATCAAAGATCGTAAATCGAGAAGAAACCCGGAAACTATTATTTAGACTGCTGAATATAGCTAGGAAGCTGCAGCTTGAGACAAGAATTGCTGATCTGATCCTGGTCGATAATATGTACTTTATTTGTAAAAAGCTTCTTTTCAAGGGTCTCTTTCCCTGGTCCTTTTCCCTGAGCTGAAGGGACTTTGAGTAAAAAAGAGAGCCGGTGAATTTGCGCATCCGGACAGTCAAACATTTTGTAACGACCTAGCCGGATACGACACGACAACTGCATTTTAACTTAAAGACAAACACTGAAAATGTACTTCCGAAAGAAAGAACTCGCGAATAAATTGATGCATTGTCGAGCAGTAGTGAAAATGACTTCATTATAATAGCCCGAAGCCAGGATCAGTGGTTCTCGATAGTGTTGTGTTTGTAGGTAATTAAGTCTTCAGTCCAGTCTAACCTTGCTGTAGGGGAAAGCAAAATTCGGGCAATTCTTCCTCTGTATCCGGCCTCCCCGTTCTGCCACGCAAGCTCTGGTATACAGAAGAAATAAAAGAAGAACAGAAGAAATGTCTGGTGTACAGAAGAAATAAAGAACTGTTTGTTATGTCCCCAAGACGTACTGGTTGCTGATCATACACAACCGGGTGAACCTCAGCGGCTCACCTATACCCAAATATGGGTCGAGTACCTCCCCCCCCCCCAGGGGGGTGAACAAGCATGACTCCGGCATGACGCTGACGCTAGCAATACTACAGCGTACAGTTCTGATGAGCTGTTAGATGCTCTTTTGTGAATCGCGGCCAAGAATCTATTACTTTTCGTAAATTCAACCAGTCTTTATCATTTTTCAGAATTCAAGAACAATGTGATCGAGTTACGCAACCTCTCAGTACTAAAGAAACTTTTTCAGTGGAGATTTCCGTTTTTTAACTGACACCGGATTTGAGGGTTGAATATTTCAAACGAGACTAAATCCGGCCAAACATTGATTGTGAAGGGTATTTTTGTATCTTCACACGCTTACCATCCTAGCCGATGAAATGTCTCAACTCAGCCACCACGCAATGAACTGAATACATAGAGACAAAGATTTTTCCCGTGTGATCTTCTGAAATGAGCGTCAGAAAACTGATTCCATGAAGAGTCCTGTGCTGACTGATTTAAATGTAGGATGATTCAGTCAAACAAACAATCAAGACAAAGAAACAAACAAATAATTAAGAAAAATAAAAAATTCCATTTAGTTCAATTTATTCAGGTGCTTATCTTTTATGACAATAAATAACAATTACAAAGATTGAAACTGATGCAACGCTTTACCTGGAACTTGAGCATGTAACCAGTTCCCAGAGTAAAGTTATAATAACTGCCTGAGACCTTACGCAATTCTTATCACGCGTAACACATCGGACTAATATACATCGCCTTCCTAACTATACGTTTTAAAGCTAATTTGCTTTTTCCATGGCTTTTGTAGATGATTAAAAAGTTATTATTACTCCTATGTGTTTGCACCTAAGGCAAATTTATCCATTTTTCCGAGAAAAGCCTGAATCTTGATGCCTTTTTTTAGTTATTCCGGCACCTATAGCTTGACAATCATTTTTTCTTATATTGTGTTTTGAAACACGTTTCTTTGTTTAAGTAATCTTTTGTTTTTATATATATATACAACACGCGCGTTTGGTGATCGCAACACCAAAAACAGCTACATCAAGGTAATGAACCATTTTACCCTTTTTGAATTTTTTAACCCCTAAATTAATCCAAATTCAAGAATAATCTGAAATTTCATTCAGAGTAAGATGGTGACAAGCCGCTTGTCATCATTTTTAGCTCTGAATGAAATTTTGGCAAAATAGCACAATAGATAGATACTGAGTCACTAGCTTTCTCAAAAGTTAACAGCAGTTACAGGACTCTAGATTGTTTGTAGGAGTGAAAAAGTTAATAATTATTTTCTGTACTGATTTTTTCCCTTGTGAATAACCTTTAATGATACGTATGAACGAGGATGATTAGGCAAGCGCTCGCCGGATCGCAAATGATCGTATACTAAGAACCACATTCAGCCAGTACACACGTATAACGAATTATTTAACACTGCAAATTTATCCGAAAGTATATCTACAGTTTATTTGTCTGCACTTCATTTGTACATTGAATTGATTGTAACTATGATAACGTGGAGCAAAGGCGGAGTACAGACGCACTTCCGAGACAAGAAAGAACTTCTGGTTTTACCAGTTGAGGTAACGACTTGAAATGTGTAAACGACTGCACAATTATTTGCCCACTTTTATGATTTATATTACGTTCTAAACAGTGGTGAAGAAAGAACGTTTTTTTTTTATTATTTCACACGTCTAGTGATTTTGTACTTAAAGTTCCTGAAAATCTATCAATGGCGAGTTAAATCAAAGCATGAGTCATGTTAAAGTCACGATTCAAGCTCGAGTCAAGCTCAAATCAGATGTAAACCATGATGAATAGTCAACAGTCGCATGTGAGATTCAAGATCATTGCTGTTCCTGTTACAGTTACAATATCAGTAATGTTGAGAGAATTTGAGCTGTTTTGCCTCCGAGTCGCGTGCAAGCAATCGTAGAATCTTAGCAACAACTGATATATGTGAGAAGTTGCATGTCTTCATTTATTTCCCTGATGGTCGTCAGTTGTTAAGCAGTATAAACGTTAGTACTGTATCACAGTACACAAGGGAATGCAGTAAACTGGTGAGAATTAACAAATGAGAGTTAGTCAAAAAAGAATTATTTGAGCTAACGCTCAAACCTGAATAGTACTGATCAAAGTAAACTTACTGATGTTTTCGCAGGTAGTAATGAGTCAGTAATGGGTCAACGAGTGGTCGTAGACCAGGTACGCATGTTATCACAATGCCAGAATATATTGATCTAATCTTTATACATGCACCAATTACTAAGGCTTTTTTAAATAATCACAACAGATGCCTTGAAAAGGAACCATGGATTAAAATCAACTGCGAACGAATACTCTGGACATGAACACCCAGCCGTCACTGATGAATAGTCTGGTGTATATAAAGAAATGATTTCAGGAAACGCATGCATTGACTCTGCATGGAATAATCACTAGCGTGAAATAATCCTTTATTCCTGACGTTTGCCTGACTTTTTCTGCCTCGGACTGATCCTAAGTTAAGCGGCATGAGTTGTCACTCCATTCGTCTTTTTCATCGGCTTTGACGTCGTATCAGAGGAAGCATTGGGTAAAATGCCCCCGCTATTAAGCTCGTTACCTTACGTTTCAGTAGATGTTTTATGCTGAGCAATAGCCTCGCACAATCATGCAGTTGGTGTTTATAACCCCGGTGTGCGTGGTCCAGTTGGGGTCGTCGTCTTCCTCGTGTACCTCTTTCCGCCATCTTGTGCGTCTGTTTTGAAACCATGTGCGCACTTGAGCTTCAGTCAGGCTTATTTCGGAAGCTAACTTGCACCGTCGTGACTTGGAGATGTATTTCTCATTGATGAACTCTTCTTCGAGTTTTTGGAGTTGTTCTGGTGAGAACAGTGGCCGTTGTTTTTGTCTCTTTATAGGCTTCCGTGGTCTTCTAGGGTTTGTGTAGTTAGCTAGAAAAGTAACAATTAACTCATTAAAACTGAGCGAAACATTTGCGGCTCATAACAGTTCTACTCAGCTCAGAATTAGAAAGAATCCACCCGATTAACCTCCAAGTCTTAGTTAACTTTTAGTAACATCATCAATAGCTTATAGTAATCAAACGAGCTTTTGCCGTGTAGTTTCCTTTGGGCGAGTAAATCAACATATCGATTGGTTTCAGCAAAACGAAACTGTATTTCAACCGGAAATAAAGTTATGAAGGCCTACCATTTGCCTCTACACGAGTCTCCCTCGTGGTGTCACGCGAGTACCTGTCTACCGAATTTTTGTGCAATGAAACTATAAAGACTTACTGGCGTCTGTGCATCTCCCATTCACTTGATATTTTTGACGTCACGGAAGTCAGTTTCAACTTTTCAAAACATTTCCGGGTATAATTTATAATTTATGCCGTTGATAATCATGTTTGTGGTAGATGCTAATTGTGTTAGCACCTTTGCGGTCGCTTGTCGCGATCAGTTCTGTAATGGTCCTCAACATTTGTGGCATTTTATCAGGTCAAGTGACAGAGTTGACACTTAACAACTATATTTTGAGTATATCCAACCATTGCTGAGATCCGTTCAGCATAAACTACGATTATACGTAGTCAAGTTTAGCAGGACAACAGAATATTAATAAAGTACAATCGCGATGAGGTACAACAGGAGCCCATGGGCTCCTGGGTACAACACTAGCTCAAGGTTGTAACCATGTGTGTCACGTTTGTTAGAGACTTTATATGAAATACATGTGGTTTCAATGATTTTTTTCCTCAAAGGTACTAGTTAAGATTTGGTGACGAGAACTTAGCTGTACTGTCCGTGGGTATTTCCCGAAATTACACCTAAATCAACAAACATAGCCGCACCCTATAAGTTTTGCCAAGTGTTATATTTGAAGACGTCAACTACACGACAGGTGATCAGTGTCTCGCTTCTTGTTACGGTTGTCTATTTAGGGGGCTACTGACATAATTTAAATTGCATCGTATAAATTTTAACGCATCAGAAAATATAAATCAGTTATTGATACTGTAGAGAATATACTTCACATGCAACTGTACCAAATCCAATTCACCTGCAACTTAATTAATTCTTAGGCTCTTCAATAAATGAACTGCCGATCGTATGCTATTTTATGTTGCCCTATTTTACACCTAAGGATCGATTTGATTTATAATATCTATAGAGTGAAAGCACCGATAACTTTCAAGTAGGAACTAGCACTATTACATCTTACTGGATGGCTGTGTTTTATGCCTCTTCATATGGAATAATAGATTTGACAACAACTGAACTAAAAGATTTATTTAGTGCGACGATGGTGTCATATCTTAACAAGTTGTAGTGTCATTAGACTGTGCTGCAAAACTATAAAATCTGACAATGGAAAAATACCTACAGCATATGTACTTGTTATTTTCAAACGTACCTGGTGGAATTCCATGTCTCGAATACCTCGTAGCGTAAACCCATGCTGGCCATCTACAATCACTTAGATTCAAGTTTGTCGGTACAGCTAAACCGTTCTCTTTAGCAAGGCGCGCTATTGGCAAGTTTTCACGTGCAATAGAACTGGCGGGATTGGGAAGGCCGGTGATTGTTTTGTTTTCTTCCCTGTCTTCACCACTTTGGTCGTCGAGATTTAGCAGGTTTTTAATAGAAAAAGGATGATTTAATACCGGGGTGGATTTGGAAGGTATGACAGGCGAGAACGCTGAACCATATTTCACTCTAGCAGACATATTGCTTAAACTGAATAACTCTGCAGCAAACTCACCCCGTTACAAACAGTCAACTTCTCGGCTACTTGGCACCAATATAAGTAACTTTGGAGACTACAGTCTCGCACCCTGATAACTCAGCTAATTATACGTGAGGCGTACTGTAACTTAATTGGCTCGTTAGTGTTCTGTAAATAGTTGCGGTCAGGAAGCAGACAGGTTCCCTCCCTTTGTACTCTTTTTCTTTCGCCAGAAAATCTGTCAAAGCTCGTCGTTGCAAGCTTGACGCACAATGCAATGAATCCCTATTAGCTTTATCGCCCACATACAGCGGCAAAACTATTGTTCAATGTTAACTGTAGATTCGTTGCATTAGCTGTCCTGATTCACTCTGATTTCACAACAACAGATTCGTGCTTAAGCGTACGCCGCAAATTTCCGGTTCCCTTTGAATGTTTAGTCAGAGGAGGAAACAAACGCTTGCAAGGTTATAAACTGTTTTGGCCACTTTCCGGACGGGAAGTTATAATTCGCAAAGTATTTGAAACGATATCAATACAGAGGCAAATTAATTTGTCGTTTGTTTGCTGAGTGCGCGCATTGCATCTGGGTGATCCAATTCGGAAATGTGTACAAGCCATTTGCTGTATGCTACATTTCAGTAAAAGGGCAGCTCGACAACACATAGAACGTTGATGGGCTTTTTATTCAATGCTCTAACAAGACACATTCGGCAGTAACTCAAGCTGAGCGCCATGGGGCTCTTGACTGATATGGAGAACATCGCCGCGCCCTCAGAGGAAAATCCCGCATGTTTTAAACCAAACATCCGTGCGCGATCGGATTCCCAGGGAAAAGCGCTTTTCTGGTGCAACTCTTAATTCCCATACACACGAAATTGCTCCTATCTGTGCCGATTGGTTGCTCAATAAAAGAATGCCTTGTATTACAAAATTGACAGTCAAATTTTCTCGTTGGGCCTGTTTGGGGTGAGCTTCAATTTATGCAAGACTCTGTATTAAACTTGCTTATTGGTCTTGTACTGACTGAAAACAGAAGCGGGTGAGCTCAAAACACATCCAAACAGATAACAACACCATGCCTCTTTAATGTAAAACATTGCTTACAAGTTTGAATCGAACTCGCGTGCAGCTTAGCTTACATTGTGGAGGTGCTACAACTGAGAGCCAGTCGCTTTTGAACATGACTTGTCTGCACTACTTGGGTGAGAATGTAACACGTGCTGATGAAATTTTGAGGGTACGTGCTGCATGGTGATTTTCATAGAGACACCAACAAGACTGAGCCACGACAGAAGTTGATAAATTTGTCTCAGCCGGCATGCCACACGCGAGCGGTACGACGCTTTGCCGAAAAATTCTCACATGAGCCTTTCTGTAAGCCTCATGATCCTCTGGGACCACCAAACTGAAAGGAAACTCAGGTTGGATCACGAAACTTAAAAGAAATTCAGTGTGCATAAAAATAGACACGTTTGCCTCCTATAATGGATCACTAGAAGAAATTCAGGCTTGCATAAAAGAATGCAATTATTAGATGAAAGATGTGGGTAGAGAGAGAGTCCCTTATGAATGAAGTGGTGATCATGTTCCCTCAATTCCGTATAGAACTGAAATGAAGGAATTTGTGAGGTTACTCTTGGAGACATTTCTCAATCGAGTTTCCATACACCTATCCAACTTACTCCAGTATTACATGGAATAGTACATTATAGTACTTGAGCAATGAAACCTTTCGTCTCGTCGGTTCTGATCACAACACGAGACTTTCCCATGTGTATGAGCTAAATAACTTAAATAAAGATAGTTCATTTAAACTGGTTTTTCTAAATCTACCCACATTATTTCATAAGTAAACATGCCACACATAAATAGTAAGACACACCTTGTACGATTCGTTTCGTACTGGCTGGGGATTGTTTTCAGTTGATAGATTGGAATTTAAAATCTTTTTTGCAGAGTAAAAGACATTCCGTCACGAGTTTAGGTCAAAAAGAATCCTTCAAAAGTTTAAAGCCGGAAGGAAGAACGAAAGAGATTGTAGGTCTTATGATATGCAACAAAACCTACCGAAACTTGTGTACAGGAAAGAGAGTACTGTTAAGCTTTAAGTGAAACAATGAGATGATGGCAAAGTTGGAAGCAAACCTTATTTTGTCAAATTTGTCATTATACCAAATGTAATACCTTCTTTGAGTATAGTTACAAATAACAATTGATTTGTAATAAAGGCCACTGTGGTTTGAGCAGTGTCAATAGCGAACAACTGTCGATCAGCTGAGATCGCCTCTTGATAGTACTGACCTGACAATAAAATACTTTAGCCCCCCCCCCCCAACCCCCCCCCCCATTTTACTGCGGCTTCATTTTACTTTGGTGCTCAACGCTGATAATAACGTGCAAAAGCAGGGACGAATTAATGGTGCTTAATGCAATCTCTTCGAGTGACTTACAGGTGTGTTCAATTGAAAACTATCGACATTGACAAGGACGCTAAAATAAGCTGTACATGTAACTGCTAGTTTTGTATGAAGGCAAGGGGCTGACACTGGGTCTTGATAGATACCTTATCCTTCTCTGTTTCTTGTACGAGGGTGGTTCAATTTATCCAGCATGGTTTAAATTGGAAGGACACATTAGAATGATCGGCTACAACACTTGTTTCGGCTTCACAATACTTTTGAAAACACTTACTAAAGTCCCTCACAAAATGCAACATGGAGTAGGATAATCGGAAACAACAACTTCTCTCGGCTTTGTAAGGACCGAAGAGCCATGGGTAAAGTCGAGCCCAGCAGCAAGCAGCAGCAATTAAATCTTACTTTGTATCCACTATGACGACAGGACCTACTTTTCCCCGATACGTCTCCTCGTCAGTCACCAGCGTGCACCGTGTCTGCAGCGTGCAGGTAGCGTGCCTACAATAAGCGTGGACACGTTTAACTCGAAGTCTTCCGGCGCGAAGCCAAGCTGCATGTGAAAACACTAATTTATCGAGTGATATTGCTTTTATTTTTGCCACAAACTTTCTTTGCCATTAGATTGATTGGATTTGAATACTGAGTTCGATTTACATACACTGCAATAGAAAAATGTAAAATTTAAAACTGCACCAAATTCCACTATGCAATTGAGATCTCAGACCAGGTCCAGACCACCATGCTTTATAAACCATGCTTTTTATAGCATGGTCAGTGTGTTACTCCGGCTCTTGTTATAGAATCCAAAAACGAAACCATGGCTTGGAACCTGCGATGTAAATGTAGGACTGCGTACAAGCTAGTATCTTACAGGAGGTCATAAACACGGTCTTGCTAGTTTCAGCGGTTTCGGCGAGCCGGGAGTGTTCCTAAAGAATTATCGTTCCGGTTTATATTAGATATACCAAGATGCTGAGAGCTCTAAGCTTTCCAGTTGCATTTCTACGTAAAGATTAACTGAACAAAAGTAAGTTCGGGTGTAATTAAAATGAAAGACGTAGACATTTTAATGTATTTAACAATACTCGCTCTGAAAACTTGCAATTAAACGTGTATGTGCATGTTTCAGTAATTCTCTCGTTCAACTGCAATTGGCTCCGGCAAGGAAAGAAAGATAGTTTGTCTAGAAGCCTGAGAGCGATAATTGCAGGTATTTGCCTTCAAAGAAGGCGAAAATTCAGCTAAACAATTCTACCCAGCGCCTCGCAACCAGAGTACATTGGCTTCATCAACTTGGCAGCCATGTGTTTCTTTGTGCTTTGTTTTTTTTTTTGGTTATTTGTGCGATCTATCTTTTGAGCCGTGGCAACCGTTAAACAACGAATTCATGTTTATTAAAAAATGAAACATTGTTACACTGTTTTTTAATTCAGTTATTCAATTCTTTGTTACCCATTCTCACTGTATCTACCAACATGAATGACACCTACATTTTTTCCCTGAAAGCCCTTCGTGCTAGCTGCGAGAAGAAAATGGCTGTAAAAGTCGGTAGGTTATATTTGTTTATACCAAAGACGAAAAATTATGCGCCGATCAATTCGAAAGTTCAACATCCCCCCCCGGGCAACCCCCCGGGCATTTGAACTTTTGAAGATTGGCTTGTTCAAATTCCCTCCCCTAGGGCAAAAAAGCAGTTCAAATGCCCCA
>Ga0126336_10000398_pt1 | contig 17042 bp, 14 predicted proteins | sample SidCmetagenome_FD_92530 | JGI IMG/M metagenome (GOLD analysis project Ga0126336, IMG submission 92530) | Coral microbial communities from El Islote,Puerto Morelos, Mexico - Siderastrea C C metagenome | ecosystem: Host-associated > Invertebrates > Cnidaria > Coral | place: El Islote,Puerto... | reverse complement strand
TCGATTTAGTTTATGCCTCGATTGGCTTGTTTACATTCTGCGAGTAAAATTTCGAGCAGTATAGGGTCTTATAAGGTTTCAGCAGAAGAATAGGTCTTTTGTAAATAGGGCATTTTTCGGACCTCTGTTTCAATTTTTGATCTAAAAAAAAAAAAAACCAGACAAATTAAAAATTGTACTCATGGCGGCTACTACACCGCTGGATTGAGCAATCGAAATCCTGCAAGCAGCTAGCCTTTTTTGACAAAGTGAAGTTCTTTTTTCTTGAGCAGAATTACGCAAAATAGTTTTTTATTTCAGCAACCTTTCGAGCAGGATAGGACACTTAGTGGAACGAATCGTCGGGTAAAATAGCCACCTTTCCACTTGGGCTGTGTTTAGACGGGACCGGACCAGATCGGCTTCTGCTTACATGGACTCTTTTGGAACCGGTCCCGTGTAAACATAGCCTCGGTTACATTTTTCGCAGCACACTCGTGTTCCATGAAAGGTGCGCGCACCCCACTCCTTTTTTAGCCAATCACAACAGAACCTAGTAACCTTGTACGTGCCAGGCAGGAAACCAACAGCGCGCGCGAGCCGCGCGCGCGTGGTTCCAAGAAAATTGACGTCAACAAACAGATGTCATGCTTTACAAACAACACAGAACGGCTTGACTGAATACACTCGTTGAAGTCAACAGACCATTCACAGAATGGCGGCAAAAAAGAAACATGCACCGTCTGTTTTAATAACAGACGAGGAAAACAGCTTGGTTCGGGAAATATTAGGACAGCAGAGATACGTGAGTATAATAGTTAAAAGCAAAAATGTAAATCTTGTTTTAGGAGCAAGATTTCATGAAAAAACTAGTGCGACATGTGGACAAAACTGCAGTTCTAAATACAGTTGCACGGTCAGTAAGTTTGCCCTGTCTTCAGTTTGTCTCGCGACAAAAACAACTGTGACACAAATGAAAGTGAGTTTTCCTCGTAGCTACCGCTCTGCATACAATGTTGCCTACAGCGTCAAGCATCTATCACTTATCTCTAGTCGCTAAATCAAGCTGCAGAGGGAAATTTTGGTCTTTTTTCGCGATTTTCTGACCCTGAGTTTCAACATTTGTAATGCATGTGCACGTACGTGTTTTTACTTGAATTGCTATGAGTGGAACTTGTTTACATTTAGTAACAATCTTTATAGAAAAAACCTGTTCCACGCTCATGTAGAACTATGGGGAGAGTCCAACAGTACGTGGTTCACCTATCATTCACCTTTTTTTCTATTTTTTTAGTCTCTAGCAACAGGTGTTGTTCAGTTGTTCCTTGCTTTACCTAAAGACCGCACCCGATGGACAAATATTTATACAGGAGTGGTTTGCTTAGTGAAAGACGGCATTTCCAAATCCTATTACATTAGAGTTCTGGACCTCAAGGTAAGTAACATTAACACAGACTTTTACTTCAGAAATTTTTCGGCACATCCTTTACAAAAATGAACAAATCATTAAACCGTCTATCTCCGCTCCAGTCCACCCCTCCCCGTCTTGAACTGTAAAAAGACCTATGGAAACTTGATTAGACATGGGTTTTGCCAGCTCCATTCTTTCTTAGTTAATTTTGCAGATCAATTTTGCTATCATTATTACTTTAACTATTTACTCTTTGTCATGCACCAGGGCCGTAGCCAGAAAAAAAAATTATGACTGAGGCAATGTCCATGGTTAAATTCTCTTCCCAGGTATTTAGGGTGTTAAACGCAAAAAATGACTGAGAAAACGAAGAAATGACCGAGGCAAGCACCTCGGTTTGCCTCATACTGGCTACGGCCCTGTGCACGAAATGCTCCTAAAACATCAAGACAAGGTGAATTCTTGAAGAGCAAACTACTGGCTTCAAGTGTCTTTGCAAAACACATCGACCGAACTTGATAAGTTAGCACATTTTTCTTCAAGTTGCATTCACCTATCACAGATTAGTGAATTTTACAGGGGCACCCAACGCTTCGTTTCGGGGGATATCTGTTCGTAAGGCCTAAACCACGTGAGATATTCGGATTTGATATACAGTGAAATTGGATGTGCACATGTCTGCCGGAAATAACCACGGATCAAGTTTGACGATTTTGTGGCAAAAACACATGTCCTCGGGAGTAATGGTAGCATTGCATATCTGGGTGTAATTTAATCCCTTACTACAAAAAGCTTAAATTCAAAAGTTCTCAATGATTTGAGCTCATGGTACGACATGTATTTATCGCCAAACGATGGTCATCAATGTTTTTTCTTTACAATAACAACGTAAATGGCCTTTTACTGATGGAGAAAAAACAGCCAATGAACGCTCGAGAAATTTCATTGTTGTTTTTAAATGTCTCTTTGGTCACAGAAAAATGAAATCAGTTGGGAGCAAGAGCTGTATAAACAGTTTAAGTACAGAGCTGCTACTCCGACATTCCACACATTCAACGCCCATGTGAGTAGAAATTGTAAAATTACAGTTAACACAGATTAATACATACAACTAATGAGATACCATCAAGGTGAAGTTTGGTTCTTTTGCATGATTCACTTTTGATGTAACACTGCTCATGGTTTAGAATCTTTTCCTTGCCATGGTCAAACCTTTCAAGGATAAAACACTAATGTGACTGTGTAGCCAGTGATTACCACTTAACGATGGCGCTGACTATTTTACAACATTTTACGAACCAATTTAATGACCAGCTCCCAGTTGGCTTGATAGCTCAATTGGTTAGAGCGCTGCACCGGTATCGCAGAGGTCAGGGTTTGAATCCCGGCAAGCCTGATTTTTTCAGGCGTTCTTTTCGCAACTGCATAAGTTGCGTTAATAACTGCGAGGATCTTCTTTACTTATTTCTTCATTCCGCAGTTCAAATATATGAATTTCATATATTCATAATTTCATTTTACAAACATGTTGCTTTTTGTTCAAGTTTGGCTGAGCAAAAAAAGTTAACTCCGGCGCTCCAGCTCTTTTGGCAAAAAAATTCTAAGTGTTTGAAAACGGGAAACGGACTTGTCGGCGCCATTTCTAGTTTAGAGTAATTTTGTTCAGGTGCGGAACATTTAAACAGCAAAGAAACTCGGTTATTTGAGAGAAATAAAAATGTATTTACAATCACCCACTAATTTATATATCCCCGCTCACGTTTCGACTACACCGTGAATAAATCTTACGAATTAAAACGAAAAACCTGCCTCTGGCGTTTGACCACGGTGATTAGTGTTGCATTGTGTGGCCAAATTGCTTACATCAATCGTGATCCAATGTTGTACAATGTAGTTCAGGCCAAACGTATGCACATGTAAATGAGATTCGCTATCCTATTCTATTACAAGACATTGAAAAGACCCGACTACTTGCTTTATGGTAACACATAGATATATGGAAAATGGGAATCGTTCTGGTAAAACTATGTTACCTTTGAGTGGTCACGTTTATTGAGACCAGTGGCGCCAAGGATAAAGTACTTTAAAAAGATATCTTTGAACAGAATCATGGGACAATGCTTTGGGTGGTTCTCTACATTTACATACACGTTTCTCGATTCATCTGAAATATGTATTTTTAATTCTCATTTCTTGCCAGGACTGCCGTGCAGGACTAAACTTCTGTGACGAAATTGAAGCATTCGCTTTTCGCTCCGCCATAAAGGAAAGAATTAAGGAATTTAAGCGAAAACGTCGAGGTTGGTGAAATAATTCAGACTTTTTCACTTCTCGACATATAACGAATTTGAATATGATTCAGAAATAGAACTTGAAACAACCTCACGAAACTCTGGTGGTAGCTGCGATATTACTACAGCCAATCAGAGAAGAGATACTGCATTTCAGAAGCATTAATCGCGCCTCTGTGCCTCTGCAATCACGCTTGAATTAGCTTCCAACCTCTTTAGCTGCCTTTTAATCTACATTTCTGACATTCTGTCAGTGTGTTTATATTGTTACCTTTTCGGCCTTCCATTAGTGATTGGTAAACTATTATTAATTTTCTTTGCGCTTCCTTTTGCTATGTTGCCACTAAAAATTTCTTTTGTCACTGGAAGCTCTCGTTATGCAGTGGACGTGGTTGATTTCTAAACTGGACAATGAATTTTATTGTTATCGTCCTTTTTGATGTCATTCTTCTATTTAATTAGTGTCAGAGTTTTAAATCAATTTACTGTCACATTCTTACAGAGGCTCGTGAACGCAAACTGTTGACTCAACAACAGATGCAAATGCAACAGATGCAGCAGATGCAACAAATGAAACAAATGCAACAAATGCAGCAGATGCAACAGTGGCAGAAAATGCAGCAATTGCAGCAACTTCAGAAAATGCAATCACTAGTAGGAGGTCCTATTGGACGAGCGGGGATGCAAATGGTCCGTTACCAGGGCGTTCCCAGTCGCGGCCCGATGATGATGATGAGACCACAGGGATCCCAGATGATGCAGGGTAAGAAAGGAAGGGGTGCTTTCGCACAGAATGGATCTGGATGAAATAACATCTGAAAAACCTTGATCTTTGTACGAGTGTAACGATATCCAACTGTACACACAAAAATTATTCAACCAAAAAAAAAACAATCAGCCAGTCAATCAATTAATCCATCAAGCATCAATCAATTAGTCAACTAATCAATCAATCAATCATCAATCAATCGATTAACCAATATTTTCATTCATCCACAAAATCAATTAGACAGTCATGATTTCAAATGGTAAGTACATCAGATGGTTGACTGTTCAAGCGGTCGTTATGTTTAATTCTTAGACAAAACGCTCTCCTCATTACATTATTTCAGCCTGGTTTATAAGTGTTTACCAGCAAACTGTTTGAAGAACCCATTGACACAGTGTTATCAGCACATCCGTGGGGAGTGGTGAAAGTAAGGATACGCTTCTAACACTTCATGCCGTGAAACTGGGTTAGTTGCTGGCTAGTACGTGGGTCAAAAGTTTATTCATTCTACTCTAAAGTTTACCTCGTCCGTATTGTTTCATTTCTTTGGAGTTTAAAGTACCTTGTCTTTTATATTTGTAATGCGCATTTGATCATGTATGTATGTTAATTTGCGCAATATTAAGTAATAAATATTATTATTATTATTATTATTATTATTATTATAAGTTCGTCCCAGGGCTCCTGGAGTTCAAATGCGCCCACAAATGTCGCACCAGGCCCCCATGCACATGCGGCCAGGTGTGCCCCGAGGAATGGCACCCACATGGAATGTCAGTACCTCTCCCCAGGCCACAATTCACGGGCCCTGTGAAGAGACGTACTATAGCACTGGACCCCAACATAGACGACCCGTGGACAACGACATGCAAAGAAGTCCCGCCCCTCCCACCTATGGTAAGTGAGGTAAAAAAAACATCGAATCTGCTGCTAAAAATACGATATGTTTGAGACAATCATAATTGTCGTTCAAAGTTTTGGAGAAGGGGTTAGAAAATTAAGAGAGGATTCTTAACTCCCAAACTTTTAAGTCCACAGTTTTGAACTTTCCAATAATATCAGTTATTTGAATTGACGATGCTCCTGCAATAATTTTATGCTTTTCACAGATTCGGTGAAGTCAGGAAATGAAATAGTCCCACCTCCTCCTAAAAGACAACAAAAAGAAGAAGAACCAATATATGAAAGCATACTTAAATGTAAGTCTGAGGCCCGTTTGTAATGTCGAACTTTTCTGATGAAAGTTCGACGTTGGAAACGAACCTAAGGAACAGAGGGATAAGTAAAAATTGCCGAACAGACTATTGGAGGAAAACATGTGTTTTCAGTTATCTTAAGTAGGATTTGCAGGCTTAGTTCTGTAACTGATTAAACTTATGTACAACGTAATAGGTGACTCATACATACATGTACAAACATGTATGTATCAGAAGATCTATTGTGACTATGGTATCATTTCAACCAATATGTCAGTATGGAACAATTTCAACTTCAAACTAAATCCACTCGTTTCATAGCCCTGTTTTCGTAGTCTTGGATGATTACATTGCAGGCGTTCTTAGTGTTAAGCCCTGAAACTTATTAGCTTTAGTTTTAACAACCACATTTACTGGAAGCTGAAACTTATAATACTAAGTTGCTTGCATATTAACCGCAGATGTTTCACCTCAGCGATCAAAAGAACGAGAAAAAGATGAAGGTTCTGTTGATGAGAGAAAGTCTAAAAAAGAAAAGAAAGAGAAAAAAGGTAAACAAAAGAATTTGATAAATTATTCTCTTTCCTGTTATCCTTCCTTCCCATGATAGGCCGTGAAACTAGCTTTAGAGGTATTTGAAAAGGTCAGGGCCAAAACCGCCCGGCACTGATTGGATGCGTTCAACTCTTTATGAAGACCGCCAGTAAGCGATCGAAAAATCACGACCTTCCGGTGTCTATGAAGAGTAAAATTAATCATAGGCTTTCACCAAATGACTTAAATACGCGTTCAAATGTTGTAAATTTTTAACCTTCAATCGATAAATGATGGAGATTTTCACCATCATATCAGTTAGAGAATGGTAAATTGTCATCTTTGGGCCCGAATGGGTTATTCTATGTCTGGATATTTAGCTGTTACCATGAGAGTACCTATAAGCAGAGTCCCAAAGTGGCACAGGACTCCAGAGCGAAAACGGGGCTCCAGGGCTCTAGGACTCATAATGGAACACTGGGGCTCCGAGGCTCCCTCACATCACTCCAAGGCTCCATTGAACCAGAAATAGCATCTCTTGGCTGGGCTTCGAGAACAAAAATTCTTCTGGTGCCGGGATTTAGGGTAAATTTCGGACTCCAAAGCTTTAGGGATCCCCTCTTAGAGACCCTAATTAGGGAACATAAGACGGAGACGTTTATAAGCCAAGGAGGGCAATCAGAAGTTAAATGTTTAATGTTTCTCTTTTGAATGGGATTTTGAGGCCACTATGTCCACAATGCATGCTACAAACCACAAAACAAAAGATCTTCAGCCTTTGAAGAGGAGTAAAGCAAGCAATTGTTGTAGCATAAAACATCAAAGCCACACCCTATTAACCCTTTTCTACATAGTGCACCATACGATCTTACTACATCTTAAGAGTCTACTTAGTCAGGCGAACAATAACATGCTACAGTACTCAACATACATACTTAAGGTAACTGAGAAGGCTGTTTCCCCCAGGTTTATTCGGAGGGCTTTTTAAGAGGAGTACCAAGGATACTAAGCCACAGGTCAGAAAAGAACCTTCCCCGACCCCGCAAGATTTCACTCCAAGCAAACGAGCAGAAATTCCTGTTCCACCAAGTGCACAACAAGGTAATTGCTGTCTTGAGTTATTTTGTTGACGTAATATTATTTTAAACATAAACTACAATTAGGCTCTGATTGCAAACAAATCAAGAGATTATTTTCTGAGGCCACACCCATATCGTAAATAGAGAAAGGGCAAGGCGGCAGAAAGGATGGGCGGGCGGATCACGGGTCTACCACTTACTTCTGGGATGTTTCATCGTCCACTCCTGGGTCAAGTCTGTCTAATCGTTGGGCAGACTTGATCCACGACACGCAACTGTCGAATCGTTGGTTCCTGATTTCGGAAAAAAGTTATGCTAGACAACCTAAAGTGAAGGAGAGAAGGTAACTGGAATAACGCAACACGCAACCAACGATCAGTATCACCAGGGTATCACAACTCACCCCATCCCCTCCTTCTATGCCTCCACAAAAACCAATCATTGTATTTGTAGCGTATTCCGTCGTTATCGTACCGTAATAGATGAAAACAGGTAAACGAATCCAACAGATTCATTGAACGATATTCGAAGAGCAAATGCGAGAGCACATGCTACGTGAAAGCGAGGTTGACATGAGAATGAGGCTCGCTCACGCACTTTTACAAGCACCAGAACAATGTGAGAACTAATGGATATGGTTTCGCTAGATTGGCAAAATGAAGGAGTTAAGAATTTTCACTGATTAGAATTTTAGATTGTGGATGTAAAATTCACTAATGAAGAATCAGCTTTTTCTTTACTCCCTGACCCGCCCCCTTCCAGATCAGGTTCCCCTCTTTCGTCCTTCAAAGTGTCCAGCACTGCTCCCGGTCCTCATTCTCCACTGGGATTCGGAGATAAAATACTTAGATGACTTTACGTCAATACATGCATTTACGTTTTCTTGCAACAGAGTCAGTGTTACCAGCTCCGTGTGCTCCAGCTCCCCCTCCACCACCTGGCTCGCCTGTACCGCCTGTCCCTCCCTCTCCATCTGCCCCATCTGCCCCATCTGCCCCACCGCCTCCACCAGATCCATCTCTCATGATGCCACAGACCACGCCAGACCTCAATACCGCAGTTTCACCAGCCCCAGCAGAGGCTGCACCCCTTCCCCCGCAGGATACAGCAGGAGAGGATGGGATGCCACCACCGCCACCACCCCCTCCACCGCCGCCGCCACCACCTCCTCCTGTATTTGAGATTGAATTTTCCGATAGTGTGGGTCCTATTAGCAGCTCCAGTTTTGAGGTGGGTGGCGGAGGAGGCCTGGGATTTCTGGACAGTATCTTAGCAGGACCACAGCTTCGAAAGGTAATTCATTTTCCCGCTGTATTAATTTTAGCCAGGCTATGAACAATCCGTCTCTTCTATTAGGGAGATTTAAACAAAAGCGAAAAATCACGAGGAGAAAATCACAACACAAATGTTTGACCATGTCTGGTAGAAATGATCAGAAGGTAGAACAATTTTCAGCTCTGATTCTAAAGAGGGCCAGCTGTCTGGGCGCACTGCAAAAAAAATCACTGTCGTTTGCTTCTTTGCATAGTTCCTTGTGAAGGTCTGTGAATGCTCGAACGAGTTAGGAAGAACTCGAACGCACTTATTGAAAATATTTAAGCTTGCGACATGCTGAATAATGATGTGTTTCTTATTTTATGACCAATGGATACTCCCTACATTGGGCTATACGGGCAGACTGCGCCCGAAAGGGGTGCCTTTTTTGCCCTTGAATTACAAAAAAGAGTTGATAAATTTGTTGCTTTAGCATTGTCACCAAAAAGTCTCCGAAACGTCGTTTCCCAGAAGACCAGTGGTTAGAGCTTCCGATCGGTCCTGGTTCAATTCTCGTCAGGGACTCAAAGGAACTCATCAGTCTTATAACGTTTAAGCTCTCCTTCGTGTCAACATGAAACAATGTGGCGGCGCATGCGTAGCAGTTATAGAAAGGAGAGGAAGAGGACGAATATATTTTTTTTAATGCCAAAGGTGGAAAGAACAACCGCTCCCAAACCAAAAGAGGAGTTTACAGGAATGATGGGGAACCTGGCGCGAGCATTAGATGAACGTCACAAGGTCATGCATTCATCAGGTGAGTACAATCACTCGTGAAATTCTTCAATTGGCTGAAGAAGTATTTACTAGGGACTGTGATTGGCTCTGTAATTCCTCTGTAATTGCTTTGGATATGGTTCTATTAGGACAGGGGTGGCGCTATCCTGAAATCGGATTTAGGAAGGGGGTAAGGGTTTTGAGGGGGTAGCCTCTCACGTTGATTAATCATGTTTTTCTCAGACGAAGATGACGACGATGACGAAGATGATGACTGGGACGACGACGATGAAGAGGATTGGTCAGATTGATACGGCGTCATTACACGTCATTATTCTTAAACCTTGATTCACGAATACTTATTTCTACTCTCTTTTTGGATCAATAAATTTGAGTCAAATTATGAACACGGTTTGTTGTAATTATAAAAAAGAGATACATTCTCTAGGTCGTCTGGTACACTTGCAGCCTTCGTAGTCTCCAACTAACAAACAATGAAGGGAAAATGAAGGACAGGGAGAGAGAATACTCAGCATTGTAATAGCAATCCTCTCTTACTCTGACAGGCCACTTTGGCCTCATTTTAAAAGCGAGGTCAGGTGAACAATCAGTAAGACTCATTTTCACAGGAATGACACGCAACAGAATTTGCCTATCAATTCCCTCGCAAACCAAGCCAAGAACTAAGAACTAATTTTTGTCCGGAACTGTAGGTTGGGTGGGTGTGTGAGGGAGGGGGAGAGTGCTGGAGGAGGTGTGAGACAGGAGTCACTTTCCTGTATGTGAAAAGACCTCTTTAATTTCTTCAACACGGAACTTTTAAACCGTTAATAAAATCAAACACCAAATTTTTCAGGACAGCCTATTTTGTGAAGGCAGGAGCGCCTGGTGAAGGTTTTCCACAGGACGTTAATGATTTCTTAGTAAATCAAGCAAAGTAATGAAAGATGTGGCAGCCATTTTGAATAAGATCTACTACCTATGGAGATAAATTCTTTCCCTAGTATTTTTCAAGTCCCTACCTTCCTACAAAACAAAATACACCAAGCACGCCACCGCTGTCATTCCATTATTTATTTTTTTTGAACGTATGCGAACTAAAATTATAATTCTTACAAAAAAGAGTAGTTTTATAATCGATTACAAAATTTTCACGCTTTCGTAAAATGCTCGTCAAATTCGATACATGACTGCTTGCTGTCCGGCTAAAGCACTAATAATGACTTGCACAATTGCTGTACAACCGGCGGGTACAAGTCTTCAAACGTTGGGAAAGCACAACCAACAGCAACAATTACTTTGATTCGCTGAAAGCTGTGCGGCAAAAAATCTTAACCTACGGACGACTGTCCACTTAAACCTCTCTAATTATCGCATCACGTCGACTTTACAAGTACTGTCATAAAACAATAACAGGGCTGTATCAAAATCAGCAAGATACCGTCTAACTTCTGAGTTTAGCGGAAAACAGCTTTTTGAATTCAAGACGCTTAACGCGACGGGTCCCGCCCATGTAAACGCGCCTAAATACTAGCATAGAAAAAGAAAGATTTGCAATACAAAAGGAAAAAGCTTGGAAACCTCTTCGGTATACTTGTTCTAACCGTTATGAGATAAAAAATACCAAACACCTCCTAAATTAAAATTAGTGATACTGTATCTTTGCAGCTGACTGAAAAAGAACGACTCGCATTCAAACTTTTTTGATCCTCTAAAAATACCGAAAAAAAAAAAACGAAGAGAAGTCTCACTGTTAAAAGTCTGAGTCGTCAATGACAAAAAAAAAAACAAAAGTAAACCAAACGCAAATAAAAACAGCAAATAATACAAAAAAGATCAGCAGAACTTGAGAATGAACGCTACGACTGGGAGAGACTCAGGGCTCACTCCTCAACAGTCAGCTGCAAGTCGGCCCTATTGAAAAGAAGATAAAAAGTCCACAGGAAATGGACCAAGATAGCCTAGCCATCAGATAAATACAGACAACAAAAACCTGACATTCAGGGTACATACATAAGGTAAATGAATTTTAAATCAAGCAATATGTTGATTTCTACACTCTTAAAGAGTTCTCATACGATGCAACATATCTTTACATAATTAATGCTAAATGCTAACATTTATTTTTATTACACATGGTAAATAACATGTGGTATACATGATGTTCTTCGCTACATAAACATAAAAAAACAACCATTGTTTGAGGGAAAATACCGCACACTACACGCGATCATTCCCTACAACTAAAACGCTAAATGGTAACATTTAAATCCTTCAACTAATTCTGGGGATGTTTTTAAAACAGTTTTTCCAGGTGATATTATTCATATAGCCAATGTTTAGTAACATAAAACCTCTCACAATGTATTAAGCAACGTCATTGCATTCTAATCTATTTTTTCGGATAGAGGAGGTAATTAATTTTTTAAAGAATATATGTCTTTACCAATTACTATTTACAAGAAATGATGAAAAGTGTAAATAACAAACCAATGCAATTATGTACTCCAAGGCTGTTATAGAAAATTGCTCATAAAAACTGGAAAAATGTCTTGCCATTCTAATGACCTTGAAAGTCTTAACCTAACTACTAGCAATAAAACTTACTAAACAACAAAGAAAGCGTGCATTACAAACCAAAAAGAAAACTCATCAAAAAGTGATATATGAACAAGACATTTGGTACTTTGCAATAAATATCAGTCCACTTAAAACCTGCATACTTTAAAAATATCAACCATGTTGCCCCTACTATTTGTAACAACCAATTACATGAAGTTTAATTTCCCAACATTTTTGTTGGGGAAGTTTTTGTCACTGCCGGATTTATTTGGTAAGACCTACACTTGTCAACACAAACCAGAACAACCAATTCACAGAATACAAGTAACCAGGCATATATCAAAGAAACTAGTGCAGTGCATTTTGCCACTGGCACTATTTTCCAGATAGCACCAAGTTGTTTGTCTCCCTCCCAGGAAACATGTCTTCTTTAGCGCACTATTCAATTCTTACTGTGAACCTTGCAAAATAGTTATTAACATGAAATTTATAAAATAATGCAACTTTTATGACAGCCTTGATGCAAAAAATGATGCCAGCATCACATTAATTCATATTACGTTACGGGTACCATTTTCAGCAACAACTTCATCAATAGCATTTTTTCTCCTGAACATATAGCAACTACTAATTTTAGTGATTTCAACAATTTTTTGAACATTTTAAACGATTCCATCAGTATCTCAACAAAACTTTAAATCAAGTCAGCATTTGATTTAGGAATTTTCCATAAAATATTTACTGACCTCTGTAAATTTGCTCAGGCAAGTTGTTGCTAAAAATAGAAACCCTGAGGTACTTCTCTAGGACAAAGCCTAAACTCAACTAACACTATAAAATTTGGAACTGCAGCTTAACGCAAACCATAGGCGGCAGCAATGCCACCATCCAGCCGAGGACGCTTTGAGGTGCCGTCTTTGTCCATATCTCGTGGATCTTCCCTGTTGGGTGTCAATCGCCGCTGATGCTGGTAGGGTGAGGTTGGAGAAATTGATGAGTGGGAGTTTGGAGAGGATGAATCCCTGTCAGCGGGCTCTGCCTTGATGTTCACTGATGACATTCCATGGCCCATGGAAGTGTTGGGAATGGTAAGACGATTTCCCAGTAAACTGGCTGAAGGTAAATTCCTAGAAAAGCAAATTTATATGACCCTGTTGTTTAGTACAGATTGTATGCAAGCATGACACCAGCAAAGGAAGTACAGTCCGTATGAACAATGTTCACACAAAAAAGTCATCAATGCAGAATAATTGTATACAATATAAAATAATTATTTAGAATTTTTGAGTTGTTACCATCTCCCATAGACAACAAGTTATCTTGGTCCCAAGGGGTACTTGGTTACAAGAGATTGTTATGTAACCATGGTAATATAGGGGTTTCTGTTGGTTTTTATCAAAGTTCTTTAATTTTCTAAAATCTTGGGCAGGTGAAGTACTCCCATATATAGGCAATATGCTATGCGCACCTGAATGCCCAAAACACTCCACATGTAGTTCCTCCCTTCACAAAAGACAGCATTTCAAAATTCCAATTCAATCTTGATAACAAAAATCTTACCCTGCTTGTAGTAATCCCTGCATACTGCTCAGCTGCTGTTGCAGTAAGGCTTGTTGCTGAATCAGAGGTAATGCTGCAGCAGCTGGGAACTGTGCCAATTTCTGAGCCAGGGACTCTGTGTTTTCAAGATGGAAATCAGGTGGGAAGCCAGACGGCAAAGCAGAGGAGAATGATGGAGGGGCTACTGCTGCTAGATTGGGTGTGGCCATGGAGAAGTTTGGAGTCGACAGAGAGGTACTGTCTCCAGGGGTCTGCAGCGGAAAGGAATTTAGGGAAATCACTGGGGTGGACAGTGGCTGATTGTCGTGCGATGATGCTACTGTCATTCCATGACGATTTGGCTGCTGAAAAGTAAAAAATCAAAAGAAGTGAATGTAAGAAACAAGTTGTATTGCATTGTATTGACATGTAAAACCCTTGGACTTGCAAGACTGGAAACACCACTTCACATACCAACTGAATTCAATGCTGAGCAAGTGCACTAGAACATCACAACAGATCGTGGTACATGTAAAATGAAAGGTCACACAGAAAAAAATACCGCTGACCTAGTGACCGAGAAACCATGGTTACCAAGTACCAGAAACCAGTTTAGAAATCCTACTTTGATTACGATGACAGTCTATTAGGTGACACTGTTAAACACATTACACTGTTTTCTTATACTAGAAATGCTTAGGATTGTGAAAGCATCATCTTACCATCTGTCCAACAGTAGCACCTCTGCTAGGAATGTTAATCTTTAGTGATGGCCTGTTAGGTGGAGGAGTGACAGCTTGTGGATGGGGTGACACAGAATTCCGTCCACTGCTTGTTACCCCAGACGAGGGTGTGGCAAATGAGCCGTCATTTCCCTGCACTGAGCCAGGAGTAACACTTCTCCTGTTCAGGCCTGCTGCTGCAACAAGGTCCGACATGTTTTGTGTATTTCCTGAGGAAGACAAGAATGCTTTCCATATTGCAATGGCCTTTCACTTCATCAAATGTTAATTCTAACACAGAGAAGAATAATAACATATTTCCCTAAAGAAGGGATCAGAGTGTCTTTAAAATGGTGAAGTATTAAGCATTCAGGAGTGGAGAAGCTATTAGAAAGAAACCATCTTGGAATCCTGTGTGAGCCAATTTTAACAGCTGGGTACCCTGAAGACAGCCACATCGCAAATGATCTACAATTGTAGCCTTTTGCAGTGCTATGCCTCAAGAACAGCAATGTGGGAGTGATCAACCCTATCTCTACCCTAACTTCCTTTTTTAAGTGTTAACATATCCCAATGTACATGTACTCAGAAAGTTAGTTGTAATGCAGATCCCAGTCACGAAATCTTTTGAACAAGTTTTAACCCTTTAAGCCCCAAGATCATTATAAAAATTCTCCTTACTGGTCTCCATAAATTTTATTGATCACTAATTGGCAGAACTTGTTTAAATATCAAGTCATCTTTGGTGATCACTTGCTACATTCTCATGACCTGTTTGTGTTAGTATGCACTGATATGACGAGGAAAAAATTGATGCTGATCGCTATTGGGGCTTAAAGGATTAAAAAAAAAGCCAAATAAAGTGGGATTTTGTAAGATATTACTTTAGGAGATGGGAAAAGCTAGAAGAACTTGTGTGTAGTGTTACTCATCTCCTGTTTTTTGGCTTCTTTCATGACCTCACTGAACAACTTACAGACGAGGAGTGTTGGAACCACCTTGTAAATAACTTTTAGTTAATAGAAACAACTTATTTGCAGTAAAGTACTTGCCAAAACTAATTGATGGACATTAATATAACAACAAAACAACACACACATTTCAGTTCAAAGCAGCAATTACTGTTTATTGCAATTACTTGAATTTAGCAAATTGACAAAGTAAAACTGAAGAACATAATTTTCAAGTATCATTAATGCTAAACATTAGAATGAATCTATTTTATTTTTTTTAGCTTAAACATGCACTTTTAAATTTAGCATGCAGTGCTACATCTTTTGCCCTTTAAATATGGTACTAATAATAACATTAATGTTTGCACAATTTTTACATATTTTACAACAAATACATTTTAGCAGCATCCAAAAAAGGTTCAAAAATTTATTTATACAAAAACAAAAATTAAGCGAAGAAATGTAAATTAAATTTACTGAGAAGCTTGCACCTTGTCAGCAGTTTGAGATTCATTGCAGCAATATATTCTTTGATTTTCAAACAGAGAATTTATCTAGAAGTTTTAAACTTATCAGACAATAGTAAATTTTACAGTCAGTGGCAATCAAAGTTTTTACAGAAACATGTAGTTTACCTCACTGACAATGGCCCACACTTTTAGATTAAGTTTACTGTTATATTTAATCTATTTTAATTTACAATTTTATTTCATTTTTATGCTTATTTGTCTTACAAATGTATTTTGTATCACTTCCTTGGTTATCAAAAGAATCTTTTAAAACGAAATAGAAAGTAGAACTGCTTTTAAGTTAATCAACCTGATCTAACCTTTACAATGACATTTATTTATCTGATCATTGACTTTTAATGTAACATTCCATTAAAACTTAGTTGAACTTGATGACATGTCAGCTGAACAAAATTAATGGTCTCATAAAATCCATAGGTGATGGCTAGGATAAATGCAAAAGCTACCACTATTATCCATGACTAAAGTCATGCAAACTTGTTACTTTGATATCTCCTTGAATAACCAAATTACAGAAAAGAAAAATTTGAAAAAATTAAATAGTTTTGCCAGTTCTGATTGCAATAGAACATACTATAAACTACCAATTTTGGTACCATTGTAGGAAAAACAATTTAATCACAACTAAGAACTTTCATAACTGAAAGAAAATAAATAATTATAATTTTTACATAAAGCCTCTACTTTCCAAAAAATGACAATTCAATAAAGGTGATTCCTTTAACTGGTAGGAGACTAGATGTTTATATATATTGAATTGCATGTAATATTTGGACAAAGTAATGTTAGTATTTCAATATTTTTGACAAGAAAACCACATGCACCGGTAACACATCTGCTATCAGCTTTGGGGAGGAATGGGGTACATTTGGTCTGAAATGTAAAAATATTATTATCAGCAATAGTTAGTTAGACATTTTTTGAAAAAGGGATAGCATGAATGCAAAAGTGTGCATTCTTATGCACGGAAATCAAAAATATGTTTAACACTTTAACCCATTCTCGTGCACGACTGCTCTACCAGATTAAGTCATATAAAGAGCCAAATGTGTCTGATCAACTGTTATTGAAACAAAAAAAACAATAACAATTTAACAGAAAGTGAAATATTTACTTTTCTCCAGGCAAAAATAAAAACACCTGAACCAAAAACAATAATAAGACCTTTTGGATAAAGATCAGAGAAAAAGGGCTAATGCCTACCTGATGAATATAGCAAAATTTCCAAGAGCTTTGGCTTCAACATTGTAACAAAATCTTGATCGTTAATATCCTATTCTTCAGCAACTCAAGTAAGTTTCATGATTAAAGTACACCTCAGTCATGCTAGTTGTTGCAAACAGCTTAATTGATCACCAGTCTACTTATGGAATTTAATTATTGAAAAGCTAAATTAATTGCACTTAATGCAACCCATGGTGGTTACAACACTTTACACTTTTACAC
>Ga0126336_10000397_pt1 | contig 17048 bp, 10 predicted proteins | sample SidCmetagenome_FD_92530 | JGI IMG/M metagenome (GOLD analysis project Ga0126336, IMG submission 92530) | Coral microbial communities from El Islote,Puerto Morelos, Mexico - Siderastrea C C metagenome | ecosystem: Host-associated > Invertebrates > Cnidaria > Coral | place: El Islote,Puerto... | reverse complement strand
TGTGGCCCTCAAGTCTGCCAACGTGGGATCTCTGGAAATAGTACTTCATTGCCCCACCTTAAAGAGCCTGGAACATCTTTGGAGTGACTATCTGTCTGGTCACCTCAATGAAGTTGCTGAGAAGTTCCTCATTACTGATGAAATCAAGCGAACGCTTAAATTGGAGACTATCAGACTTAAGACAACTATAGAAGAGGAAAACTATTTAAAGTGCAGGAAGGCTCTCATGGAAATGTCAGGTGAGTTTTTCGCAAGGTTCATAAAGTTTTTCAAAGGCTGGAAAATCTGGAATGTACATGTACAATGTACATGAACGTCTAGACATACATTTAACGCTTGTCAGTGGAACAAATGTACGAGAAAATAAAGCAAAGATTCTGCCATTATGTGGTTGGGTATTTTGGCATATTATTTGTCTCAGCTTACGAGTCAGTGAATGTTTCTTTACAAGTTTAACAATGTTAACATGTTTACTTAAAAGACAAAACTTTCTACAATAGTGAAGATTTTACATATGTGTGTAATGTAACAGCACTTTTCAAGTTAATGCTATATACTACTCCTCCAGATTGGAAACAGTAAAAATGTGGGTGGTCGTGATGTGTACTCTGTACATCTGTTTGCCACGGACAGCAGCTTTTTATTTGAATTATTATGTTGGTTGTTTTTGCAATGTATCATGATACGCTGCCTAATATAAGGCGTATGGTCTTAACGTGTTGTAGCCAATGGTCTTTACGTGTATAACTGTTGTAGCTTATGGCGCAGCAGGCTCGGGCTTAAATCCCACAAGTTTTTTCCCCTAAATTGGATGTTTAATTTATACCTGTACAGGTGCATCTGTTGATGAGATATCGATGTCTGCAGCCCTTAAGGGAATGTCCCTTTTAGATTCTGCACCTCAGGATTCCAAGGAAATCAAATCGTCAAGTGTGAAAGATACAGGTAACATTTCATGGTAACTGTATTGTTAAGTTGGTATGAGCGTGAGACAAGGAGTTCAGTTGAACCAATGACCTTCGCATTGGTGGTGGGACTGGTGGTGGCGGTAGTGGTGGTGGTGGCATATGGTAGTCTTTATTCTAAGAACAGTTTCACTCAGTATTCAAAGCTTCCTTGATCTTATGTTGGCGTCAGATTGGAAAACTTTCCTTAGGATAAAGACTACCATATGGATCAAAGCCCTTGAATCCAGCATCCTTTCCCTTCATGCTACAGAAATCAGGTTAAGCTCCGGCCATGTGGGCCTCCTTGGCTGGTGTGCGACTTTACCTTTTTATGCCAAAAGGTAACAGGTCGCATGTTGTTGCTTAGCAGGCGTATGTGTTTAGTTGATAGTCGGGTTCTATTGAACTCCTTCCCGTTAAATTAACAGTAGAAATTACTCATTGAAAGCTTCTTAAATGTTCTTGACATGTAGGTGTAGAGAAATCCACAAAACATGAAGCACTTTCCAGAAGTCAAGGTCCTGACGCGGAAACTAAACACATGATGAGTGGAAGCCAGTCAACTCAGGGTAAGTATTAAATTATGTTTTATTATTCCCCAGTAAATCTAAACTGATGTTGGTTTGACTTTAAACCGAATATGAGTAGCGTTACAGAAGGGTTGAAGTCGACATCTTTGCGTTAAATTTTTCTGGAAAAGATCAGGAAGTCGGTGGTTACAGGCTGATCTCTGCACCATGTTGTTTTGTTTCCATAGGAAAGAAACTTTACCCCACATTGTTTCTCTCCACCCAACTTTATTCATTCCAGCGAACCGTTAGGGAACCCCACCAAGTGCTGGAAGTGACCCTCTGATAGGCCAGCATCATATCCAGAAGGGAGTAGTAATACCTAAGCGCTGGCCCTCATCTGGCTTGTCCAACCCTTTGGATTGGTCAAGAACGTTGAATGTTGAATTCACAGTACAGCTGACCTTAGGACCACTGTGATATTATGTTCCTGTTGAGTTGAGCTTTACCAATGCTTTAGTGCTTAAGCTCGTGTTTTCTCGGCTTGCACGAGCAACGTAACGACGCAAGCGTGAGTGAAAGCACAAGAGAAAAAAGAAGATTTCCTTTTCTCTTGCTTATGCTTGTATTGCACTGCTTTTTCTGTACATAAAGGCACCTTGTGCTTGTGCTTATGCTGTTGCTTGCATCTTATGTGGAAAGCAAACTTTTATGAACGGTTCACTTAAAGGGATTTGTAAAACTCATATCTCCCCAGAAAATACTAAATTAATCTTTCTAAATTGCTGTCACAGAAGCAGATGAAAATGTATCCGTAAAGAAAGAATCACGAAGCATTTCAGGAACAATTCCTAAGCCAGGTACACAATTAACGTAGTTATGTCCTTTTTATGACAGTTTCTGTCATTCCATTATTGATGCAAGTGTATCATATAGATGCACTGAGTCTCAGTCCGGCCATTTGTGTCAACAACAACGATTTTCTTTCATTTGTTAGATGGTACAAACCGGCGTCATCCTGGATTGGCACTTATTTATATCTACTTCTTGCATGTATACAAGAGGTTCGCCTCAAGTTCGGTGACCTGAGAGAAGTTAATGCTATACTGCTCCTCTAGATTGGAAACAGTGAAAATGTGGATGGTCATAGTGTGTACCCTGTACATACGTCGCCAGGGACAACAGTTTTATATTTGATTATTATTTTCGCAGTTGTTGTTGCAATCTATCATGATATGCTGCCTAAGGCATATAATCTTTGCATATTGTAGCTAATGGCGCAGCAGGCTCAGGCTCAAATCCCTTGCGTTTTTTCCCCCTAAATTTGATATTTAATTTATACATGTACAGGTGCATCTGTTGATGAGATACCGACATCTGCAGCCCGTAAGAGAATGTCTCTTGTGGATTCTGCTCCTCAGGACTCCAAGCAGCTCAAATCGCCGAGTGTGGAAGATACAGGTAACATTTCATGGTAACTACATTGCTATGTTGGTAAGAGCGTGAGACAAGAAAAAAAAAGTGAGTCTGTGAAGGAGTCCAGTTGAACCAATGACCTTTGCACTGATGGTGGGACTGGTGCTGGCGGTGGTGATAGAAGTCTTTATTCTAAGGAGAGTTTCACTCAGTATTATAAGCTTCCTTGATCTTATGCTGGCGTAAGATTGGAAAACTTTCCTTAGAATAAAGACTACCATATGGATCAAAGCCCTTGAATCCTCGGAAACGGCAGGATTCCAATTTTAATGATTCTTGAACTTACACTCGTAATATACATACTCTTTGGAGGTAACCCTGCGGTGGACTAGCATCCTAGCACCCCTGTAGCACCCCTTCATGCTACAGAAATCAGGTTAAGTTCCGGCCGTGTGGGCCTCCTTGGCTGGTGTGCAATTTTACCATTTTTATGCCAAAAGGTCACAGGTCGCGTGTTGTTGCTTAGCAGGCGTGTGTGTAGTTGAGAGTTTGGTTTTATTGAACTCCTTCCCATTAAATTAACAGAAGAAATTACTTATTGAAAGCTTCTTAAATTTTGTTGACATATAGGGGTAGAGCAATCCACAAGACATGAAGCACTTTCCACAAGTCAACGTCCTGATGCTGAAGCTAGACAAATGACCAGTGGAGGCCAGTCAACTAAGGGTAAGTATTGAAACATACTTGATTGATTTCAAACCTCATAACTGTAACTGATGTTGATTTGGCTTTAAACCGAATATGAGTAGTGTTACAGTAGGGCTGAAGTCATCTTTGTGTGCAGGCTTACCGGGGGAAGTGGAGAAGGACCCTAATAAGGCTAATAATAATATGTACTTGGTGGTGTACTGCTCATTTCATACATTTAATTTTTTCTGGAAAGGAACAGAAGGTCGGTGGGTACATGCTTGTCTCTGCGTGGTGTTGGGTTGTTTCCAGAGGAAAGAGACTCTCTCTCCACCCAGGTATAAAAATGGGTGCCGACAAACCGTTAGGGAACCCTGCCAAGTGCTAGAAGTGACCCTCTGAGAGGCCAGCATCATATCCATAGGGAAGTAGTAATACCTAAGTGCTGGCCGTCATCTGGCTTGTTCAATCCTTTGGATTGGTCAAGAACTCACGCTTACCATAATGTTGAATTCATAGTGCAGCTGGCTTTAGAACCACTGTGATATTATGTAACTGTTGAGTTGAGCTCTACCGATGCTCTTGTGCTAAGGCTCGTTTTATCTCAATTAGCGCGAGCAACCTAACCGCGCACCCGTGAGTGAAAGCACAAGAGAAAAGGAAAGTTTTCCTTTTCTTTTGCTTCTGCTTGTGGTGCACCGCTTTTTCTGTACATGCATGAAGGAACCTTGTGCTTATGCTTATGCTTGCATCTTACGTGAAAGGCAATTGTTATTAACGGTTCACTTAACTGGATCTGTAAAACTCGTATCTCTCCCAGAAAATACTTAATTAATCTTTCTAAATTGCTTTCATAGAGGCGGATGAAAAGGTATCCGTAAAGAAAGAGTCACGAAGCATTTCAGGAACAGTTTCTAAGCCAGGTACAGAATTAACTTAGTTATTTATTTATTTCTTTATATCAGTTCTTGTCATTCCGTTATTGTTACAAGTGTATCATGTAGATACACTGAGTCTTAGTCCGGCCATTTGTGTCAACAAAGACGATTTTCTTTCGATCGTTAGATGGTGTAAACCGTCGTCATCTACCTCTTGCATGTATGCAAGAGGTTTGCCTCAAGTTCGGTGACCTGAGAGAATTTGCTTAGAGATCATGCATTTTTAGTCCATTTCTAACTTCAATAAGCTGACTTTACTGACTTTTAGTCAGACAGTTTTTCTGAATTCATCATCTTCGTTACTTAGTTTTGTTCCGAGAAGCATTAGAGCTACTTAACACCACTGCCACAGCAAAAAACTACTTACTCAATCAATCAATCAAAACCTTTATTTACACACGATAACATTTAAAGCTTAGTAGCTTGAGGGGTCGTGTATAGGGTATATAATTGCACAAATTTTCGACTAAAATAAGTTTAAAAGACGCTAGAACAAAACATTAAAAAATCTTAAAATACTTTTAGATTAACTCTTTCTAACAAGTTCGAGGATGTTTCGACAATGAAACGATTAAAAAAACGTCTTACTGTACAGGTTACTAGCATCAATGTCTTTAATTAACTTACTTAGTTACTTAACTTACTGGAGTTAAGTAACTCCGAAATAAAGTAACTCATTCGAGGGTTGACCTGAATTGACTTCTGAAGTTATTTTAACACAATGAAAGCTACTTTGCGTCCATGCCGTATTCAGGAATATTCAGTTTACCTGAATGCAGTACATGTACTACTGAGCTATTCCATTGTGCGTCTTTAATTGTGATATAACCAGGGGCAGCAGGCAGCACTTTTTTTCCTTCTCAACAAACTGAATCAGTTGAGGGAGCAAGGACGAGAAGAACTGACGCAAGTTCAGATTTTCATGGGGTAGGTTTTGTTTTAGTATTTGTCTGTTGTCAGCACTAATACAGAGTAATAATAGCGGAACCCGCGCGCTAGCTGGCAACCGGCGTTTTTCTTGGCGGAAAATCGGATGACTACCCTCGCTTTTGAAAAAGAGGTGTGTTAAAAGCTTAGCTTGTTCAGCAAAACGATACAGTTCGACAAAAGTGAAGTTTAGAACTTGCGAAAAAATATCAAATATCTATAAATGGAAAGAAAGAGTTCAATAGAGTACTCAGTCGTCCCCTAATACGTAGGCGGCTGGGGTCCGAATCCATGAGAAAGGACAATTGTTGTTGTTGTTGTTGTTGCTTTTTTTTTCATTGTTTTCCCTTCTTTTCTTTCTGTATTTTATTGGTAATTACTTTAAAAAATAAATAAGTTCTAGCAATAAAAGAGGGACTCCGCTTTTAGGCTTGGCTAAATCTATATATTAATATAGATACACGATGTAGAGTAATGTTAACCACTTGAGAGTTCCCTTGACAAAAACCACCATTTCATGGGGCTGCATCGTACACTTATCGTTACCATCTTGAAATCCGAAGAATTATCAACTTGAACTCAAACTTTACCAGGCATGTCATCATCATCGTCATCGTCATCGTCATCGTCATCATCATCATCATCATCATCATCATCATCATCATCATCATCATCATCATCATCATCATCATCATTTAGTTGCCTTATCGAAATGTATACAAGAAATTTACAGCTTTTGAGTATTCTAAGAAGTTTTAATATCCGCAAATCCCAGTCCATACAATTTGCTTTAACACACCATCATTTCAGAGTGTCAATTTTTTAATTTACATTTTCAGGACAAAAAACGTGACACGAGCTGGATGGTTAGAGCTGAAAAGGCCAAAGTAAGTTCAGCTGATGGATGATTATTTACTGTTCTGTTTTTGAACTGAAAATGTGTGTACTCGTACCTCGGTCCTGTACAGAATCTGACGAATGCTGTTGTTGCTGTTGTTATTTCGGTGAGCTTGTCGCTTGAAATTTTTAAGTAGAGTGGGGGAGGGGAAGGGGGAGTGGGGAACTATTGTCACAATTCTGAAGGCAGAAGTCCCTTTATATACATTAAAGGCAATGCATGTTTTTCGAACAGGCTTCAAGAACTGCTCTGCACAAAGCTTCTATCAGTGGACAATATGAAACTGTCAAAATTCTTCTTGATGATGGTGAAGATGTGGACCAAAAAGATCAGGTGTTATTTTCGTTTCATTTACATAAATCAAATGTAAGGTTACTACTTCGTTTTCTGTTGTTGTTTTTGATGATCACTCTTTTACTACAACAGTACGTGTGAAAATGTGTGATTGTTTGCTTTTCATGCGATTTTCACTGTCTTTTACCTGCTACTTTGGTAAAGAGAGCAGTATTTTTCTAGGAAAGTTAACCAAGTGAAAAATTAGCACAAACAAGAATTTGCACACCCAATTCACGTCTCCATGCCATGCCATGCCATGCCATGCGTTGAGTGCGCGCGCTGTTGAACAAATGTAGAGATATATAGCGCTGGTGCTTAAATGGTCGGTGACCCCTACTTTTTTTCAATAGTTAATTTTCTTTTCCGGTTCTCGACAGAATGTGAGAAAATGAACAAAACATCAATGTAGAAGGTTAAAATTTTTCCCATTCAGTTTTCTACAACATCGAATCAACATCAACATGGAATCCTGCCTTCTTTCGGCTGTCAGCCTTTGCAAATACTGCCGTTTACAGGTTAGATTTACTTTGAGGACATCACCAGTGGAATGTATTTACTTATTAGACCCACTTCTACAAAAATTTGGCAGAGAAAGTTGCATTCTCGAGATTGGTTTGCAATAATTTTAGGCTTACACACATTGGGGTCATATCGAATAACAAAGACCGATTTTGCAAAAGTGGGGTATCGTATCTCTGAAACGAATTCGGAGACCCCCTTTTTTTTGTATTTCTGACACTAGTGTCTAATTACCCAGCTACCACAATAGTTTTATGAAAAATTCAATGTTTGAAGATTTTCGCGCGAGCGTCCTTAACTCTCTGCTATGTTAATCTTTTCTCAGTTTTCTTTGACGCCTCTTCACCTTGCCTGTTGGTATGGACAGGAATTAGTTGTCGGACTGTTACTAGAACATGGTGCAAACGTCAACGCTGCAGACAGAGTGAGTTTACTACACAGACCTTGTTATCCTCCTGATCAAATTTGCCTTACCTCTGTATAATTGTCACAGAAAGGAACGTTGATTTCCAATGAACAAGAACTGTCAATTACGAATCTTACCAAAACGTGTTGTTGTTCTCTTGTGAGACTGGCAGGTCCACCGATTGACTACGACTTAGTACTACTGGCGACAGTTAGACCATTCCAAAGTTTTACACCTTTGAACTGAAATGCTTTCTGTCCAATAGGAAGCTTAACTTCCTCGAAGAGGCAAAGAGGAAGCACCAGTCTACCGTTGTCTGACATCCTTAAGCTTCGTAAACTTATTTCGTAGATATTCGTATATAACGTTTGTCACGTTCAGTTGGTTTTTTGCAAGTACTAACAGTATTTTTTAATTAGTGTATATAGAACTAACAAATTAGCAACTGAATAAATAACGCTACCTAATAATAACCAATGTATCACCTAAAGGCCCCAGTCAAATTTGTATGATTTCCTTTGATAATAACAGTTAACAACAACTTCGGATGCTACTTCGGATGCTAATTTGGATGTTTGGATACTTAGAGAAACAAAAAGGGCAAAATATCTTTCTGGCTTATCTTCTTTAAGATCCTCCCTTGTTTTATTGCGAATAGATCGACCTGTAGGACACGTTTTCAAGGATATTTTTCCATCGCTTGTACAAGTGCTCCAAGTATCACTGTCACCTTGTTTCGCACTTTTGAATACAGCAGACAGCGTCGAGAAGTTAGGTTCTCGTTAACGAAAACTCGTTCCATACCTGGGCTGTCCATGAAGTCTATCTTCCTGAACCGTAGGCGTTTGATGTATAGCTCGTATTTGCATGGCATCATAATCATCAAAATAATCATTAAAATTACTATTATTGGTCTTGGTTTACCCTCTCTTTTGTTCAAGAAGTGGCAAACGTCGATGTCTTCTCCTCGAAATTCAGCATCTATCTAATTCTTCGTGGCCACTTGCAGAATAATTTAACAAACATTTTTGTCCTCTTCCCCCGGTATCCCGTGAATTGTAAGATAAATTTAGGCGAGTATGGTTCGATGTCATCACAGTTTTTCCAATTTTTCCTTGTGATGCTACTGATGCTTTCCTTCTTTTCTAACGACTGAATTCTTGCTGCCAGGTTCTCGTTACTTTCTTTCAATCCCTTTCTTTCACCTTGAGAAAACTCCAAAATCGCCCTGAATTTTTGTTTTCCTCCAGTAATTTCGAAGTGTTATCTTCTGTTCGCTGTGAAGGATACTCTCGACTGAAAACGTTGGTCTCGGCCATGTCAATCTCATCAGCGTTTGGTTTCTTACTCTTTTGTTCGATAATAATAATACTACTAATTGTCTTTATTCATGACAAGATAAAAAAGTACATATCTGATATTACAATTAAAAATCTTAGAAGTAAATAATAGCGGTAATTATATGTTTACAACACTAAATTCCAAGAGAAGTCTATTTACAACGTTCATTTTTTTTACTCTTGGATAAATGCACGTTGTTGGTTTAAGTGTGTAGTTTGTGGTCTTCACAGGTATGAGGTCGTGAGGAGGAAAACTCTGGTTAGAAGCCCTTTTTCAAAATTTAGGCGAATTACCACTCGAAACAGTCTGTGCGCTTTAGCTCTTTTACGCCTTTTTTTTTTCATACACATTTTCTCACTCGGCACAAACAAACATGTCCGTTTTAGACTCCTGCTCAATTCCAGTCCTAACAGTATGTTTGTTGACTTTGCATTCTTCCTGTTTTTAGTTTCTGCGTACACCACTGCAGAAAGCTGAACGTCAAAATCACCTATCCATAGTGAAGTTGCTTCTGAAGAATAACGCATGTCCAAGTTATCAACAACCGGTAAAAGATAAAGTTATATTCTTTTCTCTTTTCAGAAATTCATCGCGTTTCATGTAAAAGCACGTCCCCTGAATAGCTTTAAGGCCCGGTTCAAACGTCGAATTTCACATGTGCCGAACTTAATGCAAATGAGAAAAAGCTATTGTTTTTGCTAATTTGCATTAGATTCGGCACATGTGAAATTCGACGTTTGAACCGGGCCTAAGTTTTCCGAGGCACCTCTAAAAAATAAAACTGATTTCGTATTATATATCCCCGATTTTTTTAACCATACCATTTCAGGCAAGCAACCACACTTATCAATTAAGACAAACCGACTTTGCGCTCCCCAGATTTAACACCGTTGCCTATGGCAAGCACACGTCGACACCTTGGTCCCAAACTGTGGAGTAACCTCTCCAGTAAGGAGAGACTTGCGAGCAACCTAAAGGCTTTTAAATCTCAAATAAGAAAGCGTGATCTATCGAGCTTTCTAAAAAACGGATGCATGGGCTGCTGTCTATGTAATTCTAGGTTTCTGTAAATATAAATTGATTATTTTAAATTAGTTTCTTATGTATGTGTCACAGTTAATTTTTATACTTTTCATTGTTATTATAGTTATCATATAGTTACCTTTAACTGTTAGTTAGGTGTCCCCTGTTAGCAGAGGGATTTCCCCCTGGTAGACACTTCAGACACGTTAATAAAGTTTCTATTCTTTTCTATTCTATTCCATTCCATTCCGTTCCATTCCATTCCATTCCATTCTATTCTATTCTATTCTATTCTATTCTATTCTATTCTATACCATGAGACATACCTACAAGCATTAAACAGTGCAAGTTTAATTATCTTCCTGTCGATTTCAGAACCACGGGCGACTGCAAATTTCTTTCACGAGGTCATCACTTGCCAATCTGCTAATACATGTTTGCTATCCTCATACCATCGTTTTCCCAGCATACAATGTATGCTAGAAACATATTGTAAACTGCTAGAATAGATCATCGCTATTCCCCGGGTCTCCTTTTCGCATGCATTGTGATCGATGCATGGAATAAGAAGCGCGTACATGTATCTGTTCACTGGTTTATCTTCAGTCATTCAAAGGATTATTCCTACCTTTCCCGAAGTGTGAGAAGATCTGGGTAGGAGATTAGTGTGGTTGTAGAAGAGTGAAGTGCTACGAACTCCGTTCACCTTATTTATAACATTGTTCTTGAAATGTTTGTCGGTGTGCTTTTGCAATTGATTAAATAGTTTGATTGATTTTTGAAGTTAAAAGATCACCTTCCCTTCCAGTCTAAGGGGTCCGCCCGGAGCAGGTAAAACTGCTGTTAGTTTCCGTAACCAGGTAACATCTACTCGACGGGTGATTGGGAGAGCTTCACGTGCGTCCATTAACCTCAGAAATTGACGGAGGAATACCGTTTAACTGTCGAACCTGAATACACCAGTGCTCCACGATGAGGCGTCTCTGAGGAGATGGGAACTGGGGCTTCAACTGCCGCAGAAACGGTTCTTGAGTTTGAAAGCCGACAAATGACAAGTTCAGTAAAGAGAAAGAAATTGAATTATTTTTCATCATTTGAAAATAATATCTTTGTTTCAATCTCTTTTTCTGTTTTGATAAGCTGTTCAGTGTTAATGCGTTGTTTTTTGTTTTGTATTTGTCTCCGTTAACCTTCAATCAGTCTCTGACTTTGTTGGATTTCGCTCAACAGCTTTACCTTTTTTCATTGCAGGTCAGTCTGAAGTCGCTTTCACGGAAAGCTTTCCTGTCAATAGACAGACGGACAAGTTTTAATCTGCTACAGAGGGCTGTCTTTGAAGGGGATTATCACACTGTTATAAAAGCGCATGCCTTTCTCGATAACTTTTTAAAAGAGATGAATGTTGAAACAACAGGACACGACGCTAAAGTTTTCCCCGGGATGACTGCAGTCGATATTCTATTGAGTCTGATCGGAAAAAGGCGATGTTATGTTGAAATCAATAAACTTTACCAAACATTAGAGGATATTGAAAAATACAACACATTGGCAGATCTTCACAGGTGTGCACGCAGTGATGACGCCGAAAAAGTTATTGAGCTTGTATTAAATGACGGTATGGAAGTTAATATCCCTGCATTATGCAATCGCACACCTTTGCTTTGGGCGATAACATCCTCAAGTATGATGATCAAGACCCTCATCGATCTTGGCGCTGACGTTAATGCCCAAAGAACTGATGACAAAGTAGCACCTTTGTTGTTGGCAGCTCGTTGGAACAGCTACATGGCCTCTCGCCTGCTTTTGGAGCATGGGGCTGATCCGAATATTCAGGCCAGTGAAGGAGGGTCACCGTTGCACTACTGTGTTTCAAAAGGATTTTTCGAGGTTTCGCAATTTTTGATTAAGATAGGATGTAACATCAATCTACGTAGAAAAAATGGCAGGACACCACTCCATGATGCGATTGCCAACAGCCGTGTAAACCTCGTTAAGTTGTTGCTTGAAAACAACGCGGACTCAAATATCCAAGATGATGAAGGAAATACTCCACTTCACTTATCTGTTTGTAAGGGAAATTTTAAGATTTCGCAACTTTTGATTGAGGCAGGATGCAGTATCAATACACGAAACAAAAATGGCAGAACACCACTCCATTATGCGGTCCGGATCAGGCAAGGAGACCTCGTTAAGTTGTTGCTTAAAAACAACGCGGACTCAAATATCCAAGACGCCGAAGGAGATACTCCACTTCACTTATCTTTTGGTAAAGGAAATCTCGAGATTTCGCAACTTTTGATTAAGGCAGGATGTAACATAAATACACGAAACAAAAATGGCAGAACACCACTCCACGTTGCGGTCCTGATCAACGACAAAGACCTCGTCAAGTTGTTGCTTGAAAATAACGCGGACGCAAATATCCAAGATGGTGAACTAGACACTCCACTTTTCTTATCTGTTCGTAGAGAAAAGTTTGAGATTTCACAACTTCTGATTGAGATCGGATGTAAGATCAACCTACGAGACAAAACCTACCACACTCCTCTTTATATTGCAGTTAAGAACAAATATCCTGATGATCAGCTCATTAAACTTTTGCTTGAGTGTAATGCTGATTTAACTATGAGATACATTGAGGACCCTAAAGATAGACTTTACCTTGTTCGTGGAAAAGACAGAGGAAGACTGACATGGTGCTATGTCGTGGTAGAGAGACATTTACAGGGTTTATTTCTGAAGCAGACGAAAGGGGGCAGTTTGGACGTAGCTGACTTTGGAACTGTCCTTGAACCTGTGTGGGGAGAGAATCCCCCAGAAACCAACTGGGAGAAAGTTAACGAAAAAGTGGATGCTATGTTTAAAGAAATTCCTGGCAAGACTCTTCTTCATGTGGCAAGCAGAAATAACAACACCGAGATAACTGATCTGCTGGTTAAGTACGGGGCAGATGTTAACGCTCGCGATGCAGCAGGTTTTACTCCTCTGCACATCGCAGCAATCCATGGTAACATGAAGGTTGTGAAAAAACTTGTTGACCTCAAAGCTGACGTCAGCCAAGTCACAGTAGATGGAAAGGATGCGGTAGACTTGGCCCACTTGAACGAAGAAACAGAGATTGAAGAGTATCTCAGGCCAAGGATAACTTCTTCGCACAGAACTGAGAGAAAAGAGAAAGAACAAGATGTTGTTACCTATGCAATCATTCTCTCCGACGCTTACAGTTACATTTTCGGTAGCTCACGATACATGTGTTACTTAAGCGAAGGCTTAAAATCGGTTAGGCTGTGACATTCTCCAAGCTCTGTGCACTTAAAAAGATGCTTCCATTTTTGACGTAATAAGACAGAAATGTGCTCGCAAAGTTTGCAGGCATCCATAAAAATATTAAAAACGTCCCAAGAGATTTTGCAGTTTAGAACGTTTTAGACAACACTTCAAAAATATTATTTGAAAATTGAACAATAACGCCAAGTCATTGGATTTTGTGACATTTGCGAAATCAGGTTTTTTTTTCTTTCGGTCGTTGCATTTTGCAAAAATACTTTTTCTATAACATAATATTTTCATGCGTCTGTCCTCTTATTAATGGTAAATTTCGCCATAACATTGTCAAAGTCTGTTGCAGACAACAAGATACACCGTGAAGGTGATGATTCTGCACAGTTTGTGCCTCTATATAAGAAATATAATAAGAGATTTTGCAGTTTAGAACGTTTTAGACAACACTTCAAAAATATTATTTGAAAATTGAACAATAACGCCAAGTCATTGGATTTTGTGACATTTGCGAAATCGGGTTTTTTTTTTCTTTCGGTCGTTGCATTTTGTAAAAATAAGGAATCTATCGTATGTATTTTTTGATGACGGAGTCTTGTTTTCATGATCAGAGTTTTGGGAATGATTGTGAAACTTAGCGGCCTCCGAAAGCTACTACAGAAATGGCGTAGTTCATCTTAGAGGCACAAACTGTGCAGAATCATCACTTTCACGGCGTATCTTGTTGTCTGCAACAGACTTTGACAATGTTATGGCGAAATTTACCATTAATAAGAGGACAGACGCATGAAAAACTGACGTCAATTTGTTTTTTACAATTACAAAAAGCCAAAACTGATTTTCAAACGAAGGAAAGTAATGCAAGAGTCAATGGAAGATGCGATTGCCGCAGAATCAGAATTTCATGGCTGTAAATCGGAGAATCATAGGTGTTCTCAGCAGATTGTAACTGCACAGCAGGGTATGTAAGTGAGGTTGATTTCCTTCTAGCTTCTTCTCTTATAAGCTTATCAGCAGGGCAGCTTGGATAGATCCAGAAACCAATACTGTTCTTCAGCATCCTAGGATTCGGAAGATCCTTTGAGGGAGTTTGAAGTTTCTGAAAAAGCTCTCTTTTCTTGCTCCTCTTGCCTCTAGTTTGTCTTTCAACAGTTTTCTTACAGTCATTTTGCTTCATTTTTATTACACGCTTGAAAAGTTGTTTTTAGTTTGCATGCTGTAGTGTATTGTTTACACTCATCATGATTGTTCTTTTCCTGTTTAGCAATTAGTTTATGAGCTCGAGATTTCTGTCGCGTGATAGTTGATGAGGCCGAAGGCCGAAGGCCGAATCAACTATCACGCATAGAAATCGAGAGCGAATAATCTAATTGTTTTAGTATAAATCTACTAGACGTTCAAAACTTAACAGCAGACACCTGACGTTTTTATTGAAAAATGATATAAATAGATCACACCGCGCGCGGAAAGCACTCTACTCACTATCTACAACAGAATAGATAGTGAGTAGCGTAGCCAATCAGAGAATAGCATTAGTGATAGAACGCTAGCAGATTTATACTAATACTCAATAGTTATACTGTTCAAGGTACAAAGTAGTATTACTGATAACTAGTATTGTACCTCTCTCCTCCGCAGAGGCTCCTGTTAGTGAACACCAGAGAAAGAAACGGGAGCGGGAGAAAACGGGAGCGCGGGGGACGATGGGAAGAGGGAAAAGCGTTCCCCGCGCGCTCTAATTTTTCCCTCTTCCCAGCCTCCGCGCGCCGCGGGTGCTTTTTTCCCAAGCCGCGACTGTAGGAGGCCTCTGCGGAGGAGAGAGGTATTGTACTCTTAATATATTTTGTTGATTGCTAAATAAAGACAATTGAATAGAAGCAATGACACGAGTCACTTCTCTTCCGTATGAGTACACAACACATGCTTTCAGCCATTTTTGCAAATTGTGTAGTTCCAGAAAATATCTATACCACCGCAGAAGGGTTTTTTTTTCCTAAGACCCCACCCCCACCCCTCAGGAAATTCCAATTAAGCTTCATACATTTCTTTAAATGTTTTGGTCTTTGAGACATCCTCCTCTTCCAGGAATTTTCAATCTCTTCCGTGGGGGAATATGGAGATTTTTTGGAACTACACATTGTCTTTTTGTGGCTGAATTAAATCGGCAGGGAATGTACTTACGACAGCCACACCCTAACTCTGCCCTCTTTCAGGTTAGGTGAGGTCTGTAATCATATAGCGGCATTGCTTTTTGCTTTAGGAGACTATGGAAAGAGTCACAATGACGTTAATTCGGAAAGTGTTTCATGCACATCTAAACCGTGCGAGTGCAACAAGCCGCGTAAACGGAAGCTAAGTCCTAAACGTATAGACGAGATGAGGCCAATCAACCACCAGTATGGGAAAGTGCCAAGAATGGCAGCAGTGCCCAGCACTGATCTGTACAAAGCCTGTCCCACTTTACGGGAATCATTTTTCCCTAAGCTCTTAGATGATCTGGGAATAGTGAATCCTCAATGTGCTCTGTTTACTGCCATTGAAAAGCATAACACTGTTTCATCAGACCATGACGTTATCAGTGATTTAAATGTTGGAGCGACTCAGGAAGTTTTTAGTGAGGATCCATCTAGTTTTTCCCTAAATAAAGTACCTGAACAGCACACACCTGAACAAGAAACCGTTGACTCAAATCATGAACAGCTTTTTCACTTGGGTTGCATATCGCCCTTCAGTCCTCTCCCCCCAAGTGTCAGTGAAATAAAGGAAAAAGCCATGGGAGTAAAGAGAAAACTCACTTTTAATGAGAGTGAAATTCAGCTTGTTGAAAAGAAAACGAGGCTTCAGAGCAAAGATTCCAATTGGTATTTATATAGAAAAGGAAGAATTACTGCATCTAAATGTAAACGTGTGGCCAGCCTTAAACCTATTACGTCTCTCTCAAAGGCTCTCAAAGAATTACTGTTATGTGATAGGATGCCCCAGACTTCTGCAATGCTTCAGGGTGTGGAAAGTGAAGATGACATTGTAGATACATTTCTTTCTAAAATGGAGATGGAGGGAAAGCACGGTTTTTCATTTACGAACTGTGGGTTTTTCATAAGCAAGACGCATGTCTTTTTGGGAGCAATTCCTGATCGAATAATTCAAGACCCAGAGGAGGACTCACCAGGTGTGGCCGAGTTGAAATTTTTGCAAGTAAAAGAAAATGAGACGTGAGCAGATGTGCTACTAAGACAACACATCTGTGTGAAGGGAAAAGAAGGCAACTGTACCAATCTACTGCTTAACAAAAACCACAAGTACTATTTTCAGCTTTACCAACAAATGTTTGTAAAGGAATCACATTGGGGAATTCTTATTGTTAAAGGATCCAGTGGCGACAAGTTGCATGAAAAAGTTAAATTTGAAGAACATTTTTGGTCTCCTATATTAGGAACGAAAGGTTTTTTGATTCTGTCATGATGTATGAACTTGCTTACCCACGAGTTCAACTTGGTCTTGTGCGAATGATCTTTTAGGACACCTTGTAGTACTGTATGTTTTACAGTTTACATGTATCTTTAGCTCTTAATTACTTAGCCTTTAGTGTGACTGTGATCACTTAACTCCACAGGTGCATGGAGAAAGCTAGCATGGTTATAGACAGTGCTAGTGCAAAACTCAACAGTTGAAGGGGTGCGTGGAATAGAAAGCCCTAGGTGACTCCTGATGTAATGTGGCATTCCCCTTTTACTTCACAAGCATATGCAAGGCAAATTGGAAGGAGAATCTAGCAGTTTACCAGAAGTCATTTGGGGCTTTATAATTCCAGGCACCCCTTCA